>Ga0208867_1000449_pt1 | contig 11039 bp, 23 predicted proteins | sample CryBogCBE05Oct08_FD_185505 | JGI IMG/M metagenome (GOLD analysis project Ga0208867, IMG submission 185505) | Freshwater microbial communities from Crystal Bog, Wisconsin, USA - CBE05Oct08 (SPAdes) (version 2) | ecosystem: Environmental > Aquatic > Freshwater > Lake | place: Crystal Bog... | reverse complement strand
TTAACCAACCTCTGGAATAACACAAGGCAATAATATTTTGATATGTCGGTGGGCACTTGGCATCAATCTCAAATCCTGCCCTATTAGCAACAGTAAACACATCTTGTATTTGGAAATGTTTATCTCCGGGTCTAAGTGTACGGACCTTGCTTTTGTGTGTTGTAAAATTAATCATTGGCTAATTTAATGTTTACAAAAACGAGTGCGCCATTAACTGCCATCCAAAGATAATCACCTCGACCAAAACAATCTATTGCGGCTAGCGCACACCAGCCTGCGATAAACAGGGAGATTTTATCTTGATTACGAATAAACCATTTCATTCTGCTTCACCTTTCTTTTCCATGTCGTATTGTTTGACCATCCTGTACAAAGGTTCCATGTGCTTTTGAAACACAAAGGGAGCTTTTTCTGCGGCCATATCTAAGTCATACTCGCTAGGAAAGTGTCTCAAGATACTATTTGCTTCATTGCGCATCTCTTTACTTAATCCACTCCTATGCCTAGATACATCGATTAAAAATCGTTTAGCCCACATAACAGCTCTGTAACGTTCATCAGGTAATGTCATAATACTAGTATAGCATCTCTAATTAGATTTGTCAAGGTTGTAAATTGTCTTTTCCTTTGGTTGACTTTACTCTTTCCAATTCTTCTTGGCTAGCAAAGTCATGAGTTGGAGGATTAAATGCCCTCCAACTATCCGGCGTAAACATCTTTACTGGCTTCCAATACTTGTGTAAGATATTGTTAATTGCAACAATAGTTACAACTATTACCAAAAACGACAAACCTGTTAATACACATCCCGCCAAAATTTCTGCGGCTACATCTACATCCATTTTACTTCCTTATTGCAATGCTATTGGTGAAACGATAACACGAGGCTCAACATAAATTGGTTTAGCCTTGCCGTCTTTGTGATCTACACACAATACCCAAGTACCTTCGGCCGACGCCGGGCTATACAATCCGTTTGGATCTGCTTGCGGTAGTGTAACATAACCATGAGTGCCATCACCACCGACACGCATTGGATTGGTATATTGTGTGGCATACGGCAAACCATAACCTACAGAGTCACACAGTTTAGTCAGCTGGTTATTCATACCGACCAAATAGGTTGTAGTCGGAACACTACGATCACGCAATTCAAGAATGTCCTTGAACATACGCTTTTCAGCAAAATTAGTGATTGCTGGCATACCAACTGACTGTACAGCCTGTAGGCTCAGTTCTTCTTGCTTGCGGCGCTCGATCTGAGTTGATGACTCAGTCTGTGGACCACATGCTGTAAGAGCGGCTACAAGGGGCAACACCAAAAGAAACTTATTCATTTTATTTTCCTGCTTTCAAATCGTTATAAAAGTTACGAAGGTTGGGAGGCATTTTATCCTCTGGGTATACACTGAAACGGTGTAACACAATAGCACGGAGAGCATCTTTATGATCCTTGTCCGCCGCAATATAATCCATTTGGAGATTTTCCAAATCACGGATCATACCATCATTGTACTGTTCACTTTGTTTGAACACTTCATTGTCAACAGCACGATATTTTGGAGCAAAGTATTGGTAGGCAAAAAAGCTACCAAACATAGCTACAACAATAAGAGCTACCCAACCTACTACGATTGCTGAAATTTCCTTAAACATACGTTCTTTCCTTTCTAGTTAATTAAAATGCATCATAGTAGTAAGTTTGCTTTTCAACAATCTTAGTCAATGTAAGTGCATTACCTTCATCGTCAACAAAGATAAACTTGCCACCATCTGAATCGATCTTCTTCAAATCGCTAGGAGTGAAACGCAAGTCGCCCCATTCCCATTCATTGTCGTCTGCATGAATAACTCCAAACCCAGTGTCGTCAGTTTCGTCATAATCCTTGTAGTTGATCTGTACAGTACTTTGGAGTGGGTTACCCTTCCATTCTTGTTTGTTCAAATCAGTAGTTTCCAACGGAACACCGTTAAGAGCCACTTCGACCTTGTAACGATTGCCACCGCTATCAAACTCTGGCTTGGCATTCAACATCTTCAATGCTTCTTCCGGAGCTTCGTTGTAGCGATTCATTTCTTCAACAAGCGCCTTAAGCATATCAAAATTGAACTGTGAAAACAAACTAGCAATCTGTACAATCTTATCAATGTACTTTTTGGCTGTCAAATTATCTTCACAGTATTCACGAATGAATTGTGCATCCAAACCTTTAAAGTCGATCATGTAGTAAATACGACCAGGACGATTACGCATGTGTTGGTCCACACGCCACTTGTCGTTACAGGTCAACATAAACAGCTTCTTGCTAGGAAATACACCATCCAATAGTGTAAGGATAGCTTCCTGTTCGTCACTGTTATAAGTCTTTTCAAACTCATCAAACAAGACAATACAGCTCTGCTCAATTGTTTGGATAAAGCTGTTAAACTTGTCACCATGGAATGGTGCGTTAATAACAATAGTCGGAATACCCTTATTGGCACCATCCATACTGACTTGTTTAGCCAACAAGCTCTTACCAGAACCTTTTTCTCCGGTAAGCATCACACCGGTTGTGTTAGGACGGTCAAGAAATGTACGTAGGATACGATCCGCATTACGAGTGTGATCACCGTAGGTCTTACCTTTGATCTCAAAGTCACCGATATGTTCCAGGAACAATTCCCCTGTCATTGGATTCTCTTTGATGATGTAATTACCTGCGGGCAATGCCTCATGCAAATCTAATGCTTCTTTGGCACTGATGCGAAAAGTATTACCGTTCTTAAGGAAATAAGTCATTTGTATCTTTCAAATGTGTAGTGTTGATAACACCATTATACAGGGGAACTAGTCCCCTGTCAACTGTTATTAATGATTTGGAAAACTTTGTTTGCCAAAATACGTTCTTTACTAAAGGCTTCTAATTCCCAAGGTTGTTCATAATACTGTTTGCGTACCTTTTTGCCCATCCAATATCTAGTTTTGGGACTTCGGGTAGATTTGAGATGCCCGCGAGCATATTGTTTGACATGGACCATTTCATGTGCAATAGTAAGTACAAGACGTTCTAGATCCAGAGCAGAATCCAAAACCATCACAAGATATTTTGGGCCCACTGCTGTTACAGAGCCGCGAGTACCGTCTTCTTTTGACATACCTCGTTTGGTGTACACAGCCAGTTGCCAAGTACTATTTTTCAGTTTAAGATCTTGCTCAAAGAACTTAACGACCATTCCTACAAACTCACGTGTGTCTTTGTTACGAATGTTAAGTGAAATGTCCATGTCAAACTCCTTACTCTTTTGGTTTAGTTGGACAAACTTCGAAACCCTTCCAGTGCCATTTTCTGCAATATGTACATTCCATTTTCGCTCCTTTTTGTTACTAGAGTTTTAGTATAGCATCATTTACTATCTTGTCAAGAAAAAAGGTGTTGCATTTTTGCAACACCTTCCGACCGTTTTAAAAGCCCTACAAGCGGCGATCAGGATTAGGGTAGGCTAACATATACCCGAGCCCTCTAAAACGCTTGTAGACGGTTTTAAGCGAAGATTTCTAGGGCTGTACCGCACTCTGCACAGAACTTAGACTTAGCTTTGTTAAGTTGTCCACAGGTTATACACTTGGGTTTATGCTTAACTGTAACAGGCTCAACTACGGGTTTATTGTCCGGAGTTTCTCCCAAAAGTTTGAATACCATACTGTGAGTTTCAGCCTCCATTTGGCCCATGGTTACATGAGTAAAACTTTGTGTTGACTTGCTACCCGGAACAGTAATACCGGCATCATTATAGTAGGCATTTACACTTGTTGCCTGAGCACTAACCTGCACGTTGTTTAAACTGGCATTGGTTGTACTATATGTTGCATTATTGTAAAAATCTCCAGTTGATCCACTTGCAGTGATCCAAGGCTTGTTAAGTCCCCGTAAGATTGAATCCTTTTGCCATGTTGGTATTGTGTTAATGCTCATCGGCGGCATCTCAAATTGATACTCAATACGGATCAATCCGTCTTCTAATTTGATACCGCGATGTTGTTCAACAGCACCTGTGCGTTCAATGAACTTGAACTTGTTACCTTCTTTGAGATTGTTGTTTTTAACAGAACGTTCCAAGTCTACTTCTTGACCTGCGTTAACTACAATGCCGCCCGGGCATACATCTTCGCCATCAATGTAAACATTGAACACGCCTCTTACTGTGTTGAGATTTTTGATTAAGATACTATATTCGCTAGCAAATGGAATATAGACTGTGTCCTTGAATTCACGTAGGACTTTTCCGTTAGATTTGATCGCCACGGCGGCTTTGCTTGCATACATCATTTTTCTTCCTTTTACGGTACACACTCTAAGTACCTGTTAATTAAAGAGTGTTGGTTGTAGGACCTTCCTACAAATTTATTTAGCGGATAGTTTGCGACACGCTTCTTTAACTTGAATAGGATAGTCCGGACTAATCTCAGCTATGCCACAGTCATACTTTACAGTAATATGTGGATGTGCCAAATTCCACCAAATGGCAAACACTACTGAACAAGCCCCTAGAATAAGAAGAATTATTCCATCCAAATTTTGTTTATATTTCTCTTTCATAATATCTCCCAACAATCGTGTTCATAATCCCAATGACGGGTATCATATATACTAAACTCTAAATCATATCCTAGCAATCCTAATTCTAATTGCAGTCCTGCATGATCACCTTTGAAGTTTAATTTGAAATGCAAATTGATAATTTGATTAGTTTTATAGCCATTAAATTCCCAGGCTTTGTTCCGGGAGAGCAATCCGTTTTTATACCAAATAGTTCTCCATCGGTCGCTCCATGGGTTATCGATAGTAAAGTTAAAGTATATCATTTTATTAGGGACAGATCTTTACGATATCTTCGGCACTACGACCAGCCTTGACTAACTCTAGCCTACATTCATTACGCTGATGTGATGCAAGTGCCGCACCAACACACAGTATTACAGTAATAATAAAAAAACCACCGAGCATCCATTTTTCAATTTGATAATTCATTTTACCCCGTACCTTTCCTTAAGAAGAATCACAATTCCATTACTTGTTGTTTGTGTTGCATTTCCTTGCTCGCATAATTCTATAATATCCTGTAGGATCAACTCGGATAATTTATGAGCACGGCCTGCAATCTCCGGTGCCGCATAGCCTGCTTCCTGCATCAATTTTGTTAATCTTTCATTCATTCTTCAACTCCGAAATGTTGTTTAAACAGGTTGAGCCGGATACTGTTATCTTTATACACACGAGATACTTCGACACCGTTCTCTACTACAGTGGTCATATCATCCCAGATGATGGTAGCACGATAGTTTAACTCTGGATCGTTCATTCTTCAACTCCGAAATGTTCAGCAATATCAATAGTGGCAAACTCTAACCCAAGTTGAATGCCTTGTGCCTTTTCATCAGTAAAATTACTAATATTCAAAGAAGCGTGTTCATTTCTTACAATAACTTCAATACATTCCCGAACAATCAACTCGGCGAACTTTTCAAACCATTCATCCATCCATTTTTCCTTTTCACCATTATTGAGTTCTACATAATGTCGTGCCTCCCAATCTATTTCAGGACGGGTAGATTCTTTGATTTTTTGTATTAGTTCGTTCATTCTTTAACTCCGAAATGTTCTCTAATTCCACTAATCATCTTTTCACAAGCACGGTCATACCCAATAACATAATGTGTATCAGTTGCTGGTTCCCCTCTAACCTCTAAGGCAATGTCTAAACATTCTCTGACAATCAACTCGGCGAACTTTTCTTTGTCAAAATATTCTACTTGTTCTATGTAACCTTTACCTCTGTAACCTTCATGATTCATGGAGAGAGTTGAAGTAGCCTGTTCAGCAAATTCTCGAATTCGTTCGTTCATTCTTCAACTCCAAAATTAAATTTATAAAACTAGTGGCGCTGTCCTAGTTGTGATTTTACCCTTAATCATAATGTTAAATGCAACTACAATACGATCATCTGTAGTGTTGTTACCACGTTCCACACCATGTGGCAACCAACTATTCCAAAAAAGCATAGTCCCAGTTTTTGGAGGAAACAAGAATGCACCCGAGGTTGCCACGCTTACTTTATTGTAATTTGGTTCGAACATTCTAGCACCCGGTCTTGGATCTCCAAATACAGTAAACCCGCAGTCCTCTGGAGCATTGATATAGATCAAACCACTTAGATAACTATTTGGATGCACATGCATCATGTGCATGTGATTTGGAGGATTGACGTTACCCCACATGCTAGTAATATAATGACTATCACGAACAACACTTTGTACATCTAATATTTCGCCAGCTTCTTCCCAAATTAGTCTAGCTAATTCTAAAAATTCAGGTTCGTGCTGTAGTTGATCTGTAGTTGTAAATCCACCATAACTATCCAATGTGCCTTCTGTTGTATCTCTTAAATGAATAAGTTTTTTAGCAATGTCTGAACACATAGACAAATCACTAACCGTACTCTTATACAGCTGACTGGGAAATAGTGTTAGTATATTTTTGTTTGTTAATTCAGACATTGGCTTTTCTAACAGTTATGTATTACTTGAACACTTTTAAAATCATTGTTTCTGCATTGATACGACCATTGAGTTGTATCTCTGTAGCTTTGATATTCTTGACCCAAGTCTCTACACGGCGCTGTGTATTCTGTTCTTTAAACTCACGCAACTGTACTTCTGGCTTACGCAGAGTCTTTTGTACTGACTTGTCTGTGTAATTACCAATAGTAGTACCTTTAACAGTAAGTCCGGAACTATTAAGGCTAGTGTAAATACCAATCTTACGTGTTTTAGTGTTGTAGACTACAGCACTTTGAGCTCCAACTAACTGTGCAGGCGGAACACTAGTTACACCTAACTTGTCATCGCTAGCTTTAAATTTCAATTTAGAAACTAACTTTTCTGCAGGAACAGCTTTCTTAGCACGTGGTTTCTTGTTAAGTTTAGCTTCTGCCGCGATTTGATCACACGCACTCATGATGCCAAGCAAGAAGTCATGCAACTTCTTAATGTTCTTTTTGCTTACATGACTGTAGGCTTCTGCTAATTGTTCTTCGCAATTCTTAGTCTGCACTTCTTCGATTTCGGCAAGAGCACGTTCATAGAAGCTTTTAATGAAACGAGAATGTGCGGCTTTTGCACCTTTGCCACGCAAGAGATTAACTGTCTTGAACGCTTTAGGATCAAATGCATCTGGGTTGGAAATCCACTCATCGATAGCATAATCCAATTCTTCGCTCATGTCGCCGGACGCATCGCGCAATCGATCCTGGATAGTAATCACAGGAGCCGCGGCTTTGACTTCTTTAACTTCCACTTCTTCTTCGACATCGTTCTTACCAGCTTCGACAACTTCTTTAATACTCTTTTTCAAATATTCGGAAAAGCTCTTACCGTTGTTCCAATCTGGATGATTGTCTGGCATACCTTTAATTAGGCAAGCCGCGATAGAACCCATAGTTAAATTACAGCGCCAGTCTTTAGTTTTCTTAAAAGAACTAATTTCTGTCTTGCTCATGCCTTCACGGCCCATCCAGTCGATGACTTTTGGCTTAAGGTCTTTAGCGGAACTTTCTAAACGATACCATTTCATAGCATCGCGATACTTGGCTCCAAACTGTTCACCTGTAAGTCCTGCAATGTCGTCCCATTTTGGACTCATGTCCTTACCGCGGTTTTGACGAATTGCGATGCTTGCTTGTTTAAGTTTTGTTGCCAATTGAAACTCCTTTAGTGTCTAATATGTATATATTGTACAGCATTTATTTGGTTTTGTCAACCATTATTGGTCATCTTCATAGGGTACAGGTACCCAACCCAATGTTGCAAAATCGCCACAGATTTCTTCAGTGACTTGACCTTCTGGAACGTATTTGGTACGTTCTTGCCATTGCCTAAAACCTTCATCACCATCTTCTGGTTTGTAGTCGGCATTTAACCCGCCCATTCCGGAACAGTACCAATCTATATAATCGCCCTTTTCCAAAATATCAGCAACAATTCCCCCAGCATGGCGCCAACTGCAAGACCAAAAGTTTCCTTTAAGTATTTCTAAAGTAACAGCAGGATCTTGCCCTTTAATGTTACACCATTGCATATTGCACAAGGCCGCATAGATATTTTGGGCATAGCTATTGCTAGCTTTTGCTTTGGCTACAATCCAATCGGTTGAGCGCAGATCGTACTCTAAATTGTTACGTTGCCAATCGGGATCTTTTAAATTTTCGTCATCCAGTTCACGCCAAGTTTTGTACATGGCAACATAGTCGGGATTTGGCTCTTTGCCCTTTTCTTCACAGTGTTTGATATAACCTTTCTTTTGGAAGGTATGGCGTTCTGGACTAGACGCAATCACCTTGTTCGGCGAGTTTTCCTGCGACTGATTTTTCTCTTCGATCGTCTTTGAATTGTTTGACATCTTTAACGGCTTTCTTTAATGTTTCTGCATAATTAAGTGCTTGTTGCTCGCCCATAATAAGATCGGATTCTACTTCGATGTAACCTTTGGTTAATAGTGTCCAAATCTTTTGCCAGCGGTTAATTTTCCACCATTTGGTTTTTTGTTGAGTATAGATAGTAACATTAACTCCAATATCTTCTGCCTCTACCCATACTGTATGTGAATGGTTGCAATCGCCGCACTCGCACACAATTTCATAGATTTTAGCATCACCGTAATCTTTTTTTATTAAAATGCCTTCAGCTGGTATTTGTGGTTTCATTGTAATGTAGGTAGGTCCAAAGGTTTAACGTCTTTACGATACTTAAACAATACGGTATCCATCATATTAATAAAGTCTATTTCATTTAATACAGTTTTATACATAGTCATGGCCTGTGCCATCAAGACACCTGCTATTGCCAGCGGCTCAGCACCATCGGCCAACATTTTGCCATGAATAGTCCAATATTCTTGATACAGTTCGTTTAACTTATCTTCATCCATTATTTGTTTCCTAGTAAATTTTCTTTTGTTAATTTATCTTTGAGTTCTTCGGCTTTCATTATTTTCCAATCAGTCTTTTTACCAACCCCGCCTAACTCGCCTAGCAAGAAGACATGTTCTGGAAAGCGTGACTTAAGGACAGCAATAATTTCATCTGCTGTTCGACCTTGCGCTAAAAACTCATCGTCATCTTTATCAAACCAATAATCCATTCCGTCATATGTTTCAATTTTAACTTGATGGATAATATCATTTAGATATTTTAATCTTTCAACACGTTCTTCCATTTTGGCAATTTGCAATCCCTCAACGAAAAACATTAGTATCCTCGAAGCAAACCAAACGGCTAAACACAACCAAAATAAATCAATTAAGTCCATAAACTTTGTCTCACTTTAATTAAACGAATCATCATAGCTTCATCTTCTTTTTCATAAGCCTTTTCAATCTTATGAAGTTCATTAAGTGCCAGTTTGGATGCCTTTTTAAGTGCGGGAGTTTTATCTGCACCCCAACTTAGACGACCACCATTTTGTAAACGGCTCAATTCACAATACGCAGTCCAACCACTTGCTTCATAAGGATCTGGCCGATTGCGATATACAGTAGTCCACCATAGATACAGTTCTTTGATTTCCTTTGCGGCGTTGGCTTGATAAGTTGGTTCGGCTAGGTGCTTTTTGTCATCTTCCAAAAACTCTGCATTAGTAAGAGTGCTGGCCCAATCTAAGTAAGCAAGTCCTGCTTCTGGACAACGCCAAGTGCGCCAACGCAACCATCCGCTACGATACCAAGGAACATTATACTTCTTCTGTTCTTCGTCATTCCACATTACATAGTGCCACGCTTGTTCGACTTCAACGAAGTTAACAAGTTCGTTAAAAAGACAAGGGAGAAACCGATTACCAACGTCACTCCAACGGCCAGGGCGGATATCACGAGGGTGGGCAGTAAGAGCATGACTCTTACTAATCCAACGATTGTTGATGTAATATCTGACGTCATTTAGTTTATCTCCAGGATAGCAAAAGAAGTTTTGGATAGCATCTAATGCCTCTTCAGCTAGCCAATAGCGTACCGGATTGTAACGTTCGGCTTCATTGCGCCACTCGTCCCATTGTTCGCTAGTACCACATCCTAATTTAGGAGTGCCACGAAGCCAGTCTGCAAATTTTGTACAACTCCAATAATTACGCATCTTATTCTACCTTATCTATACTATGGAAACTATGAAAGGGGATTTTATGTGTTAGTGCTTCGTTTACTGTTTTGAAATACTTTACCATTAGTTGTCCAGTAGTCGACCAATATTTTAACCTATACATTTTTCTTTATAAACGGTGCTAATTCAGGTGGAGTCCATCCATCTGGTTTTAGAACCTTACCATCTTCTCTTTTATTTACTTTACCTGTTGCTTTATCAATCTTGGCAAAGTTAGTGCGCATGACTTCTTTCCATGCGCCTTCTGCATCAAATCCTGCACTATGTATAGCACCAATGGTGACTACTAAGATATCGATAAGTGCATCTAGTGTTTCTACTTGATCTGCGGCCTGCATCGCTACAGATAATTCTTGTGATTCTTCAGCCATTAATTTAACATACAATTTAAACTGTTCTGGATTAGGCGTATCAGTTGTTTGATCACATGCCTTCATAAACTTTTCTTGATCACGAAATGGGTTAGTCATCTTTATTCCTTTTAATTTTTTCTAATACTTGCGGAGAAACATACATTGGGGCAATCTGAGCCTGTTGCAAAGCTGACATCTTTTCAATATCGATTTCGTTTCTAGAAGGTGCTTCTCTCAGCATACGATCTTCTAGCTGTCCTACTCTTCGATTGATGTTATGCAAATCTTCTACTAGTCTGCGTAACGGTCCCTTTGTTACTGGAAACCGTTTAGTATCACTGTGAGAAATACTAGCAACTAGTAGCAGATTTTTAAATGCTTTTTGAACAGCAGGATTTTCACTAGTCATACATTCGTCGAACAATTCAACAAATCGTTCTAGATCAAAATCTGCTTGATCCTTTTCTCTACTACTCATTACTGTAAAGTCCTTCCAGA
>Ga0208867_1000437_pt1 | contig 11298 bp, 18 predicted proteins | sample CryBogCBE05Oct08_FD_185505 | JGI IMG/M metagenome (GOLD analysis project Ga0208867, IMG submission 185505) | Freshwater microbial communities from Crystal Bog, Wisconsin, USA - CBE05Oct08 (SPAdes) (version 2) | ecosystem: Environmental > Aquatic > Freshwater > Lake | place: Crystal Bog... | reverse complement strand
TTGGACAGCTCGTTACAACCACGAAACTATCGCTTTGGGCTTCAGCTTGACTGAAGAGGCAATCGAAGATAACTTGTATGACTCGTTATCTGGTCGCTATACCAAGGCTTTGGCTCGTGCTATGGCTTACACCAAGCAAGTTAAAGGTGCTGCTGTATTGAATAACGGCTTTAATAGCTCTTTCACCTATGGTGATGGACAGCCTTTGTTCTCAACAGCTCATCCATTAATTTCTGGTGGAACCAACGCAAACACCCCATCTACTCCTGCTGACTTGAACGAAACTGCATTGGAAAATGCTGTTATTCAAATCGCTGCTTGGACTGATGAGCGTGGTCTGTTGATCGCTGCAAAACCTAAGAAATTGATTGTTCCACCTGCACTCCAGTTCGTTGCTACTCGTTTGTTAGAGACAGAACTCCGTGTTGGTACAAACAACAATGACATCAACGCAATTAAGAACAACGGTTCTGTTCCAGAAGGTTACACAATTAACCACTTCTTGACCGCAACCAACGCATGGTTCTTGACCACTGATGTTCCAAACGGTTTGAAGATGTTTGTTCGTACCCCATTGCAAAACAGCATGGACGGTGACTTCGATACTGGTAACGTGAGATACAAATCTCGTGAGCGTTACAGCTTCGGTGTTTCTGACCCATTGGGCGTATACGGTTCATACTAAAATACTCTCGTGAGGAGTTTTGGCCCCGCCTTAAAAAAGCGGGGTTTTTTTATTTAAAAGCGTTGTTAATATTTAAAAATGTAGTAAAATCATCATATCTGGGTGATTCGCTTATGCCACCACTGCCCCAGCAGACGATGCAAAGATCGGCATAAGTACTTTTGCATAAGGAGTCCATTATGGGACGTAGTACATTTGAAGGTCCAGTTCTATCTGGTGATAATCGTTTTGGCGCACAACGTGACGTTGGCCCAGTATTATTAACTCAACAAGCTTTTTTAGATTTTTCTGTAACTGCACCTGGTGCTAGTTATGGTGGCGGTTCTGGTGTATTTGTTAGCTCAAATAACATTCCAAACAGCGCTGCAACAATTTGGACCCCACAATCTGGTGCTTATAGCACTTCAGGTCCTACAGTAGCTTCTGCTCCTACTGCTGATGCAACTACCACTGTTTATCGTGGTGTATCTTTCTTAATCCCACAAGGATCAAACATTACTGATGTTATTCTTGATATTGGTACGATTCCTAAAGATTCAGCTGGTACTCCTTTGGCTGTAACAGCTATTCAACCATACGTTTCAAATAACTTTGCCACTTCTACTGGTGTTTATGCAACATTTGCTAACATCTCTAGCCCAGCTGCTCAGCGTTACACAGCAACTTTCGTTGGCACACAGTTAGATAATGCATATGGTACATTACAAGACGTTCAAAACTTGCAACCTGGCCAACAGCCTTCATGGTTTAGCCAAGTAGTTGTCACCTTAAAAATGACCACTTCTGTTGCTGGTTTATCTTCAGGTCAGCTTGCTATTACCTTGAAATACGCACAACAAGATATGAACATTGGTAATGCGACAACTTACCCATACGGTAACTTTGACTAATTAATCCTCTTTATGGGGACTTCGGTCCCCAACTTTTTAAAATTTAGGAGATTAATATGGCACAAAGCCCTAATGGAATACCAAGTACCAATAATTCGGTAATGTCTATTACCCGTTCAGCACGTTCTGAACCATTTGATTTACAAGTATCTCGTGGTCAAATTGCTGGCCACCAAACATTAAATATTTTTGGATACCAGGCTGCTGTAGGAAATACTGCTATTCCTGTCTGGGAAAACGCAACAACTTATACATACCCTACGTCTGCTAGTACTTTAACTGTAGCAAGCAGCTCTACATCTGATGTATCTCCTGCTGCTGTATTAGTTAGCGGTCTTGATATAAACTTCAACCCAATTTCTGAAATTGTTGTTTTAAATGGCACATCAAATGTTACAACAAACAATAGTTATTTTAGGGTTAACAGTTTATTAATGACTGGCGTTGCTTCTGGTCAAACCTCTAATGCTGGCACTATTACAGCTAAACAATCCAGCAATATTTTGGCTCAAATTAATGCTGGTATTGGTAAGTCTCAAAGCACTATTTATACAGTTCCAGCTGGATATTCATTTTATTTAGACTTGGCTGAAGTTAATACATCAAATAGTTATACATCTTCAAACATTGTTACTTACAAAGTTCAAGCAAAAAACAATAACACTGGAGTAACTTTAACAGTTCTCCAACAACCATTTGTTTCTATTTACACAGCCAACAGAGCATCTGATCCATTTATTTACACAGAAAAAACAGATATTCAATGGCAATTAGTTACTAGCACAGCAACAACCATTGCAGCTGGAGTGATTATTGCTGGTAAGTTAATTTCTAACGGTAGTTAATATGACTGCAGCTTGGCAACGCAAGGAAGGCAAAAACCCTAATGGCGGTCTAAACGCCAAAGGTAGAGCTTCTCTTAAAGCTGAAGGTCACAATATCAAACCACCACAGCCAGAAGGTGGTTCACGGAAAAAATCTTTCTGTGCTCGTATGGAAGGCATGAAAAAACGGTTAACTTCGGCTGAAACGGCAAATGACCCAAACAGCCGTATTAACAAATCATTACGCAAATGGAAATGCTAAAATGAGCGAGATTGACCCAATTAAAACGGCTAGGGAACTAGCTACTCATGCAAATGATATACAGCATCTTCAGGCAGATATGGATAAACTGGTTAAAGACATGGAAGAAGTTAAGCAGTCTTTAGCAGACATTCAAAAGATGCTTGGAGAGCAGGCCTCAGCCAAAAAAACTTTACACAATGTTTTAACTCTAGGCGCTGGTTTAGCAGGTGGTATCATAGTATGGATTCTTGATAGGTGGTTTAAATAATGCCTAGCAAAAGTAAAAAGCAACACAATTTTATGGAAGCAATCGCCCATAATAAAGCGTTTGCCAAAAAAGTAGGAGTGCCTCAATCAGTTGGTGAGGATTTTGCAGCAGCCGATAAAGGCAAACATTTTAAAAAAGGTGGAATTAACATGAAAAAACGTAGCGTAAACCCAGCAATGGCAATGATGGCAGCTCGTGCTATGCCAACCCCTCCAGCTCCAGGACCAGCTATGGCTCCTGCAGGCGCAATGCCAGGCGGCATGAAGCACGGTGGTTTGTCAAAAGAACACCATAAACACTTGGCTCATCACCATTTGGCAATGGCTGAACATCATATGAAAGAACATGAAGGACATCACAAAATGAAGAAAATGGCTTCTGGCGGTAAAGCAGAATCTATGGGACCACGTTCCATGAAGGAAGATGTTGAGAAGGGTTCTGACAAACACGGTAAATTTGGTGAAGCTAAAGTTCAAAAGACTGGCCACACTAAAGGTAAAAATCTTGGCGATGCAGGCAAAAAAGAACCAATTGAAACAGAAAAAAACATGAAGTCATTTATGAAAAAAATGGCCAAAGGTGGTTCTACATCTAGCCGTGCAGATGGCGCTGCTATTCGTGGCAAAACAAAAACCAAATATTGTTAATTAGGAGACCTATATGAAAAACATGGTTAAAGAGCACATGGAGCCAGAATCAGGCCCAGACATGAAGCGTCATGATGAGTTCATTTCTGAGCATGAAACAGAAACCCATAAGCATCACAAACATCATTTTAAAAAACACGCTGAAGGTCACAAGCATCACATGGATCATGTAGAAGCTATGTGTGGCGGTGGTAAGGCTCACAAATGAGAGCCAGTCGTGGTATGGGTGCGGTAAACCCATCCAAGATGCCGAAAAAAAAGGTTATCGTAAGACAAGATAACCCAGAAGATGTAGATGTGTATGCCAAAGGTGGTCAGGTTTGGGATAAACCTCGTCCTAAAGGATTAGGAAAACCCAAGAAATTATCTTCTGCTAAAAAGTCAAAAGCAAAAGCAATGGCTAAAGCAGCTGGTAGACCTTACCCAAACCTAGTTGATAACATGAGAGCAGCAAGGAAAAAATAATGGCTGAAAAATGGATACAAGGTGCTATTAAGAAAGCGGGAGCTCTTCGTAAGGCGCTAGGCGTTAAGGAAGGTCACACTATTCCTGAAAAAAAACTTGCAGCAGCTGCTAAAAAACCTGGCAAGCTAGGTCAACGTGCTCGTCTGGCTGAAACCTTAAAAGGTTTTAAGCATAAATAATGGCTACTACAGGGACATCCGTATTTGACCTAAGTATGAACGACCTCATTGAAGAGGCGTTTGAAAGGTGCGGTGTCGAGCTTCGTACAGGTTATGATTTTAGAACTGCAAGACGGTCTCTAAATATTTTGACTGTTGAATGGGCCAACAGAGGTATCAATCTGTGGACCATCGAAGAAGGCCAGATCCCAATGAATACGGGGCAAATTACCTACCCATTGCCTGTTGATACCATTGATTTGTTAAGCCAAGTAATTCGTACTGGCACATTACAAAACCAGATTGATATCAATATTAGCCGTATTTCCGAAGACACCTACTCGACTTTGCCTAACAAATTGGCACAGGGCAGACCAATTCAAGTTTGGATTAACCGCCAATCTGGCCAAAGCAATCCTACTAATTACACTTTATACGGTAATGGATCGACTACTGGCATTAGTGCTACAGATACGACTATTCAACTAAATCAGTCCGATATGACGGGTTTGGCTGCAACAGGATATATCCAGATAGACAATGAGATTATTTACTATCCAAACGTCTCTACAACGGCCCCACAGCTCTTAAATTGCTACAGGGGACAGAATGGTACAACCGCAGCTGCGCACACCACAGGGTCCTCTATTAGCGTTGTAAACCTGCCTTGTATTAATGTCTGGCCAACCCCAAACTCCCCAGGTAGCCAATACACCTTTGTGTACTGGCGTATGCGCAGGATCCAAGATGCTGGCACTGGTATTAATACCAATGACATCCCATTCCGTTTTATTCCAGCATTGGTTGCTGGATTAGCCTATTACCTATCTTCTAAGATTCCTGGCGTTGATCCAAATCGCATTCCTATGCTAAAACAGGATTACATGGATCAGTGGACTTTGGCCTCAGAAGAAGACCGTGAAAAGGCTTCTATTCGTTTTGTCCCCAGAATGTCATTTTATGGAGGTCATGGAAGATAATGGCTACCCCTGAAGAAGTGCAAAAATCTAAAGATGAAGTATCTAGAATAGCCGAAGAACACAAGGCTAAAGTAGATGCTGAGCGCCCACGCACCTATGCTGAAAGGCTGCAGGATATGGGTTATTACGATAAGACTCCAAAAGGAAACACCTCTAAAGTTGGAGGAGGGGCTGGTTATGTCCCAGGAACAAATAATCCATTTAACCCAGACAGTCCATTGAACCGCAAAAAAGGCGGCATTATTCGTGGTCATGGCATAGAAAGTAAAGGTAGGACAAAAGGTAGGTTTGTCTAATGCCAAATAAATACTCGTCAGGTAAATGGGCGATTGCCGAATGTGACCGATGTGGTCAGCGTTATAAGTTGTCTGAGTTAAAAAAAGAAGTAATTAAGACTAAGCTATATAACATTAAGGTATGCCCTGAGTGCTGGGATCCAGATCAGCCTCAGTTGAGTTTAGGTTTGTATCCTGTGAATGATCCTCAGGCGGTCAGAGAACCCCGCCCAGATGTGAGTTATCAGGTTGGTGGCACATACGGTCTTATGACAAATCCATATGACCCAAATGTCAACAATATTGATAACCAAGGCTATTCCACAGACGGTAGTAGACAGATACAATGGGGGTGGAACCCTGTAGGTGGTGCAAGTTATTTTGATAGTTACCTTACTCCAAATTCCTTGCTTCCTGTAATAACCATAGGTACAGTAACTATTTCAACGACTTAGGAGTGATAAAATGGCAATGCAAAAACAACGTGGCATTAAAACTGGCGATCCCTTTGAACCAAAAAATGCAGAAGACAATATGAAAAAAGGCGGTAAAGTTATGGAAAAAGAATCTAAAGCAGAAATGCGTAAAGAAGAAAAAGCTGACAAAAAACAAGATGTTAAGCTAATTAAGAAAGCTTTTAAAGAGCATGATGCTCAAGAACATCCTGGGAAACACACTAAACTGGCTTTGAAAAAAGGCGGTAAAGTTCACAAAATGGCTAAAGGTGGCGTAACTGGCAAAGAAATGAAAGCCGTTGGTCGTAATGTAGCCCGTGCTATGAACCAAAAATCCAGCTCAAGAGGTCGTTAATATGGCAATCGCAAAAAATGTAAAACCCACTACCAAGAATAGCCCAAAGGTTACTATTGGTAAAAACAAGTTTGCAGAACCAGCAGACACTTATGCTAATCCACACACCAATACTGAGAAACACATTACTGGTCAAGAAGTAATGGATCGTGGTGAATATGCTCATACCAAGGCTGCTAAAGATGTTACTTTGCAAGACCCAATCAAGAGTGGCGTTAGCTACGGTGAGTCCAAGGTCAAGACTTCTGGTATTGAAATGCGTGGAGCTGGAGCAGCTACCAAAGGCCGTATGTCTAGAGGCCCAATGGCATAAGGATAGTTTGTGAACTACAGCACTTTATATAACACAATTCAAGCCTACGCTGAAAACACCGAACAGTTGTTTGTGGCGAATATTCCTGTATTTGTACAGGAAGCTGAAGAGCGTATATATAATTCAGTTCAACTTCCATCTTTGCGTAAAAATGTGACTGGGACGGCAACAGCAAATAATAAATACCTTTCTTTGCCAGTTGATTGGTTATCTAATTACTCAGTAGCTATTATTGATTCAACGGGTAATTACAATTACTTGCTAAACAAAGATGTAAACTACATTAGAGAAGCATATCCGTCCCCAAGCTCTATTGGATTGCCTAAATACTATGCTTTATTTGGTTCACAATATAGCAATATTAATGAGATGTCGTTAATTCTTGGACCAGCGCCAGACCAAAATTATACGGTAGAAATGCACTATTATTACTACCCACCTACAATTGTTCAAGGTCAAATTACTGGCACAGGATCATTAAACGGTGGTTCACTGTATACCAATGGTGTATATCAAAATGTACAGTTAAGTGGTGGTTCTGGAAACGGTGCTATTGCCGATATCATCGTTACTGGACAAACAGTTACTTCTTGTAACATTACATTTGGTGGTCAATTCTATGTGGTAGGTGATGTGTTAACCGTACCAAACACATCAATAGGTAACTCTGGATCTGGATTTTCTATCTCAGTAGCCTCTATTACTAACACCAATGGTCAAAGCTGGCTTGGTGATAACTATGACCCAGTCCTTTTATATGGTGCAATGCGGGAAGCCATGATATTTATGAAGGGCGAACAGGATATGGTTACTTACTATGAAAAACTGTATCAAGAAGCTATTGGTCAGCTTAATCGTCTTGGCACTGGTCTTGAGCGTGGTGATGCTTACCGTAATGGTCAGGCTCGTATTATGGTGAAACAATAATGTCTATTGTCCAAGGATCTTGTACCGTTTTTGCCCAGAATTTATTAAATGGCAATGAAAATTTTACTACTGGTAACTATTACATTGCTTTGTATAACGCTAATGCCAATTTAGGCCCATCTACCGCAGCTTATACAACAGTAAATGAAGTTACTGGCACTGGCTATACGGCAGGTGGTCAACCTTTAGTAATCACCACGGTTCCTACAATTAACCAGCAATACAACACAGCTTATGTATCATTTTCCAATGTAGTTTGGAACCCTGCTTCCTTTACTTGTAGGGGTGCTTTAGTTTACAATTACACTACGAAAGCAGCTTGTTTTGTACTTAATTTCGGCTCAGATAAGACCTGTAATAGTAGTTTTACTGTCCAATTCCCAGCAGCGACTTATTCGTCTGCTATTTTAACAATCAGTAGCTACACGGCTGCAAACGTAATCAGTTCTGGAGATTAATATGACAAATGAATTATCAAACTTTGGCGATCACGCTGTAGCCACATTACAAGCAAACGCATCTATTCCTGAAGGAATGGGAGTTGAAGGATACTGGCACGTTGAATGCCGTGATAAAGACGGAAATCTCAAATGGACTGAAGGTTTTCCTAATTTGGTCGTTGCCGTAGGCAAACAGTTAATGCTTGATACCTTATTAAAAGGCTCTAGCTATTCTGTTACTGGACCATTCCTTGGCCTTACAAATGCCACTTTGACCCCAGCTGCTACAGATACTATGACTACTTTGGTTGGTGGTGGCAAAGAATTTACAGCTTATACGGTAGGTGGTTCTGCAGTTCGTGGTACAGCTGTATTTGCTTCATCTACTTCTACTGGCGCTACACCTTCTAACGTAACTTCATCAACAGCCACTGCGATTACCTACACAATTACAGGTTCTGGCGGTACTGTTTATGGTTGTTTCTTAGTATTGGGAACAGGTGCAGTAAGCACTCAAAGCTCCACTGGCGGTACTTTGTATAGCGAAGGTAATTTTTCCACTGCTAAAGTAACTACTGCTGGCGATACTGTAAGCGTAACTTATAGCACTACAGCAACATCATAATTAGGAGCCAGATATGGCACTGGTTTTAAAAGACAGAGTACTAGAAACCTGTACTTCACCAGGCACGGGTACAGTTACGCTCCTTGGAGCTACAGTAGGATACCAAACATTTTTAGCAGCTGTTGGTAATGGTAATACAACCTATTACACTATTGCAGACCAATCTGGACCAAATTGGGAAGTTGGTATTGGAACTTATACATCTTCTGGAAATACTTTAGCCCGCACAACAGTATTGTCATCATCAAATAGTGGATCACTAACAAACTTTAACTCTGGAACTCAGAACGTATTTGTTACATATCCATCAGAAGAGGCAATTTATAACAATGGCACAAGCATTGTAGGCCCTACAGGTTCTGCAGTTTCCCCAGCCAATGGCGGTACTGGAGCTACAAGCTTAACAGCTAATGGTGTTGTTTATGGAAATGGAACAAGTGCAGTAGGAGTTACAGCTGTTGGAACAACTGGTCAAGTATTGGTAGGCAATACAGGGGCAGCTCCGTCTTGGGCAACATTATCAGGATCTGCCGTTACTTCTATTACTGGTACAGCCAATCAGATTACTGCTTCTGCATCTACAGGTGCTGTAACTTTAAGTCTTCCAGCCAGCGTAACAACTGGTCAATACATCGCTAACCAAACCACCTCTGGTACATCTAGCCAAGGTGCATTTGCTTACGGCACATTAGGATACACCGATGTAAACCATATTTTGACAATGCAGGCTAGTCAAAATAATTACATTCAAATGGAAATCCAAAATACCAGCACAGGAACAGCAGCTTCTTCTGATGTTATCGTAGGAAATAACAACACTACCGCAACCACCTATTATGGTGATTTTGGTATGAATAGTAGCGGGTGGACTGGAACTGGTGCTTTTAATTCACCTAATAACGTATATTTGACAGCTACTAGCGGTGACTTGGCATTAGGAACAACTACAAGCAATCAAATTCGTTTTGCTATTAATGGTGGAACAACCGATGCTTTAACTATTTCTACAGCAGGAAATGTCACAACACCAAACATATTAACTGGGGCTGAAGTAGTAGCCTCCAATGGTATATTTGTAAATAATCAAACGATTGCTACTAGTTACACAATCCCTACAGGCTACTCAGCATCAAGCACAGGCCCTGTAACAATAGCAAGCGGTCAATCAGTAACCGTGCCTTCGGGCAGTAGATGGGTGGTTCTATGAGTTCATTAGTTATCAGTGGAGATACATCAGGGGCAATTACCCTTCAAGCACCTTCAGTTGCAGGTACAAACACATTAACACTTCCTGCCGCTACAGGAACTATTGCACTGACTTCAGGCTCACAAACCTTCACCAACCTTACAGTCACCAATGATGCTTCTATATCAGGTCTTACTGTTGGTAAGGGTGGTGGTAGCGTGGCTTCTGCTACTGTTTTTGGAAGCAATGCTGCTTTAGCTACAAATACTGGCGCAAATTTAACGGCTATTGGATTAAATTCTGGTCGTTCAAATACATCAGGCGCAGATAATACTTTTGTTGGGGCAAATTCTGCATACAATACAACTACTGGAAGTTCAAATTCTGCTTTTGGTAAAGATGCCTTAAATGCTAATACTACAGGTGGCTCTAATACTGCTATTGGTTTTCAAGCGTTAGCAGTTAATTCAACCGCATCTAATAACACCGCAGTAGGTTATCAAGCTGGGTATAGTCAATCTACAAACCCATACAACACTTATATTGGCAGACAAGCTGGATATTCTTCAACTGGTTCAGATTGCACTTTTGTAGGTAACGGCTCTGGTTATTACACAACTGGTTCATTCAATACATTAATTGGTGATAGTGCTGGTTTCCAAATTACTTCTGGTGCAAAAAACACAGTATTGGGTTGTTTCCCCGGCAACCAAGGCGGTTTAGACATTCGCACAGCAAGTAATTACATTGTGTTATCTGATGGTGATGGTAATCCTAGGGGTGTGTTTGATAATACTGGTGCATTTTTAACTGCTGGTGCAACATCAAGCAGTAATACAACTCTTGGTATTAAATTAACTCCTGATGCTACTTTTGGTGCAAATATTGTTTCTGTTGTAGGTTCTGCCACTTCAGGTTCATTTACTGGGTTTAATCTTTATTCAACAGGCTCAAGTTCGCAAAGGTTTTATGCTGATTATGCTGGTACATTACACGCTGTTAGCACTTCTATTGCTGCAATTTCAGACCAATCATTAAAAGAAAATGTTGTAGATATTGAACCTAGTTTAAATAAAATTATAGCTTTAAGACCAGTTCGATTTGACTGGAAACAAGAAATGCAAATTGAGCAAAAACAAATTCAAGGTTTTATTGCTCAAGAAGTTGAAACTGTTTTGCCTGATTTAGTTTATGACTACCAATATAACGATACTGAAATTAAAAAGTCTATCAAAATGGGCGATATGATTCCAACACTTGTAAAAGCAATCCAAGAACTCAACACCTTAGTAACAACCCAAGCAGCCGAAATTGCGGCACTCAAAGCTAAAGTAGGAGCTTAACACATGGCATCAATTCTCTCAGCTGGCACCTCAAGCGGCACAGCACTAAACCTTTCTGGAGATACTTCGGGAGTCCTCCAGCTAGCAAGCAATAACGGCACTGTAGGCTTGACGATGGATACATCACAGAATGTAGGTATTGGTACTACTTCGCCATCAAATAAAGTAGAAGTAACTGGCGCAGTAAAAATTAATGCGGCAGCCAATGGAACAAGAAG
>Ga0208867_1000428_pt1 | contig 11488 bp, 28 predicted proteins | sample CryBogCBE05Oct08_FD_185505 | JGI IMG/M metagenome (GOLD analysis project Ga0208867, IMG submission 185505) | Freshwater microbial communities from Crystal Bog, Wisconsin, USA - CBE05Oct08 (SPAdes) (version 2) | ecosystem: Environmental > Aquatic > Freshwater > Lake | place: Crystal Bog... | reverse complement strand
GAATCATTATCGGAACAGAATCGCAGGAACTCTTTAGCTTCCTCGATTACTCCGGATTCATAATCATCGCCATATTCGCCTGAATATATACCGCCATTGCCTGAGTCGTAGACCGCCATATTGTTCCTTTATTAGCCCATCCAGCTTGAAATATTGTAATCGACTGGTTTTCTTTTGACTATCTTCTTTTCTTGAATCATAAGCCCAATGTACCTAAAAGCATCAGCCCCATGCGAATAATTGTCATGAACTGGCTTTAAACTAAATCCTTTGGTATCTGGGTCTACATCGTACCGATAATGTCGTAAACAATCTAGCCCTGCAGCCGTATTGTTTTTATCAAAGTAGCATGAACTAAATATGGTTCTAGCAGCGTTAATAGAATCAGCAACAGGCACTCGGTCAATAATGCTTACCTTAAATCCTGCAGCTCTAACGATTTCCTCAATACTTCTACCATTAGATGCAATAGTCTTATTCCTAGCATCATGGGGCAAATACAAGGTGTCATAGACATAGCCAAAGGTTTGCATTCTGCCTAGAATCTCACTCATTGTGGTCTGCGTTGTTTCAAAATAGCGGATTAGCCTTGTTTCCATGCCTACAAACTGCACAAACCATACTGCCGTAGCATCAGCCCAACCAATATCAAACACCGCCATTACAGGCTTAGTTGCATCGTAAAGCACATTGGTAATGCGATTGTCTTGTTCTGCCCTTTGCATTTCCTTGGCAAATACAGCTCCATCAATGGTAGAACGAGTAAAGCCTTCCCATACGTTCTGATAAGCCTCAAAATCCCTATTTCTAAGAGTATTTCTTTCAAGGTCAAGAACTGCAGGAAACCAAGGATTATCGTTCCAATTGACTTTTTGCACCACAGCATTTTCAGGTGGGCTAATTACAAACCGCTTATAAGTTTCGTCTGTAGGCAGCTCAGGGTTAAAAGTAACCCATATCTCGGAGTTTTCTTTACGAATGGTAGGAATCAAAATATCCCACGATATAGCCGTTACGTTATTGGCTTCCTCTACCCAGCAGTAATCTATGCCCTCAATCGACTTTAGCCCATTAATGTTGTTTTTGATGCCTGCAAAGATAAACTCTGTGCCGTTAGACCCTCGGATAGTCGTTTGGGTTATCTCGTAATGCGCTTGTAAGCTTAAATTATAGATTTGGTCGCATAACAGTTTATGTACGGAATCTTTAATAGACGTTTGAAACTCACGAGCACACAAGATTCGCAAAGGTCTAATTACCCCCATGCAAAGCAAACTTCTAGCTACTGAATGGGATTTTCCAGCACCCCTTCCGCCATATAACACTCGATAACGGCTGTGCTTAGGTTCAAATAAGCACTTAAGCTTTTTAGGAAAAGGAGGCCAAATGACCCCATTTTCATTCTTCAAGTTTTCTTGGTTCGACATCTACAAAAGAGAAGTTAATTTCTTTTACTTGTGCGCCTTCGCCAGCTGCAAGCTCAGTAACGTTAGTTTCCTTCCAGCCAGCCCTAGTTTTTAGCCAAAAGATGGCAGCTGTCATATTGCCCTTTTTAGCCTGCTGGAATAAGGTATTTGCTATTTGTGCGTTTGCATCAATTCTGCCATCCTCTAATTCAGCCTTGTAGTGCTTTCTTAAGGTGTCATCGGTAATGTCTAGCTTGTGGGCAATATCGACATAGCGAGTACCCACAGCAGCCAAGCTTTTTACAAAAGCCCTGCTTTTCTCATCCGGAATATGCTCTACACCTTGTGTCATACCTTTTCTAACTCCGAAAGCACCGCCTTTTTACCTGTAAAGTCTTCCCAACGTTTTACGATAACGTCACAGTATTTGGGGTCTAATTCCATAACATAGGCAATTCTGCCATTTTTTTCAGCAGCTAATAGGGTTGTACCACTACCCCCAAAACTGTCCAAAATAATATCGCCACCCTTTGTATTATTGAGCATTTGGTACTCAAATAGGGCAACAGGCTTCATAGTAGGATGTTCGCCATTCCTGCTTGGTTTGTCAAATTCTAGGATAGTTGTTTGTTTTCTGTCTGTGGCCCATAAATGCCCTGCGCCTTCTTTCCAGCCATATAAACAAGGCTCATGTTTCCAATGGTAGTCTTGTCTGCCCATAACCATTGTGGATTTCTTCCAAATAAGGCACTGACGAACTTTCCAACCAGCATCAAAGGCTGCGCCTCTAAAGTTATATCCTTCCGAATCGGCATGCCATATATAAAATACAGCCCCTGGCTTCATCACAGTATCGGCAGTTACATAAGCATCTCTTAGGAATTGCCTAAATCCATCGTCACTCATTGAGTCATTTTGGATAGTCAAAGCCTCTTTGGTCTTTCCCTCATACGCTACGTTATAAGGTGGGTCGGTTAACCACATATCGACCTTGCGGTCATTACATAGCTTTTCCATATCCGTAATAGAACAGGAATCCCCACACATAAGTCGATGATTTCCTAGGATATATACATCGCTAGGCTTGGTTTTAGGCTCTTCTGGTACGTCAGGTACAGCATCCTCGTCTGTTAGCCCTGTGGTCGGTTCTATTGGGTTTAAAAGGGCATCTAGTTCGTCTTGGTCAAAGCCTAGCACTGATAGGTCATAATCCTCTGAATCAAGCTCTTGTAGCTCAATCATCAATAGATTGTTATCCCAATCGCTATTTAATGCCAATTTATTGTCGGCAATGATTAAGGCTTTCTTTTGGTTCTCGGATAGGTGTGCCAACTCAATAACTGGTACTTTAGGCATTCCGAGCTTACGAGCAGCCAATAGCCTGCCATGACCAGCGATAAGACCATTACTCCCATCGACCAAGATAGGATTAGTCCAGCCGAACTCTTTAATACTTGCAGCGATTTGAGCCACTTGTTCATCAGAGTGCTTTCGGCTGTTATTGATATAAGGAATTAAGCTTTCAATAGCCCTTTGCTCTATCTTCACTCGTTATCCATAGAATCTGAGTTAGCCTCTGCTTGGTCAACATCGGCTTGCACAGTTGTGTTGTTTTTAAGGTTGGTATATTGGTCTTGGAGTTCTTGTGGAACTTCAGGCTGGTAAATAATGGCATTCATATCCGCCTCTACTTCTTCAATAGATTGCGGATACGGATAGGGAAGATAGACGTTTGGGGCTGTCATTGCACTACTTCTACGTCAGCTTTCTCTACTGCCTGCTCTTTGGCAGCTTTAGCTTGCTCGACTAATTGACCTTCGGCAATCTTTTTGATGCCATCGACCAATGGTGCTGAATAAGCATAAGGAATCTTCCCTAGTTCTGCTAAAAGTTCGTTGATTTGTTGAATAGTAAATTGAATCATTTTTTGCCTTTCGAGGTTGATTTTTTAGCTGCATTCTTTTCTGCATAAGCAATAGCGACTGCTTGTTTTACAGGTTTACCTGCTTTTACTTCAGTTTTAATGTTTTCTTTAAATGCTTTAGGACTTGCTGATTTCTTAAGTGGCATGGTCTTGCTCCGAGTTGTAGCTTTTTTAAGGGCTGGTTTACGAGGTTTATCTTCATCTAACAACTGTTGAAGTCTTGTATCTCTAAATTTAGCTGATTCGTTGTTAAATGCTGCCCAAGAAATAATAATTTGTTCTGTGGTCATAGATTTTGATTTCCAAGGCCATGCGTTTTTTAACCATTTAAGCATTTTCAGGCTCCTCTTGAAAACAAATATCTTGCCAGCTCATGATTAGATACTTTACCCCATCCTCATAATAGGGATGGTAACGCAAGTATTCTTCGCCTTTATCATCATTCATAGTGCCAAAGCGAACTCTAGCTCCTACTTCAATAGGCATTGCTTCTCTGCGACCACCTGATAATTTCTTGCCAGGGCCAACAGCTACGACAGTTCCCATGTTTTCTACTTCTTTATTATCAACAATAATGATGCTAGATAGCTCACGCACGTCAGGTTTGACTACGATTTTGTCTGCTAATGGCTTAAGTTTCATGATTTTTTAGGCCTTCCTGGTTTCTTTTTTGGCTGTTCTTCAGTAAAAGTAACAGTTAACCCAGTAGTTATGGCTTCAATTACATGGTTTTTCAAGGGTTGCCATTCCCCACACCAATCATCATTTGATTTGTTTTGCACAATAGGAAAACGCTTGCAAATGCCCATTCTTTCCCCAAAAGAAAAAAATCGACATAAATTACAAGTGTCTTTATGCTCTTTTATAGCCACAGTTTCTCCGATTAATTGTGGTTAGAGAACCCCTAGTTTACCTTCACGTGCTAGGGGTTTTCGTTTTACATTGGGTCTTTTTCGTATTTATCTTCTACGCCATAAGCTGTACGCTTATGTTCGTAGCAAATGCCAGAAGTACGACCAGTATTGAACTCTTTGTCAGAGCCAATAGCATCTTCTTTGCCCATTGCTACACCACCACGATGAGATTTTTCCATGCGTTCACCAGACATATCTGCCTTGCTTGCACCTTTAGGAACTACTACACCTTTGGCTGGTATGCCTTTGGTGCTGTTTGGATTAGTTGTTTTACCCATTGCCATTTCAATTTTCCTTTTAGCTAAAAAGTCTGCAAAAGTGCAGTTATTTGATTTTATATAGCTCTTAATCAATGTCAAGCATTTTAATTAATCGAATGGCAGCATCTACAGAATCTATTCGGCTGATTGCACCGCCTCGCCATTCTTGCATAAATTTGATTTGAGGTTCGGTATAAGAGGCTTTGGAATCACGCTTAATTTCCACAAGGACTGTTTTTCCTTTATAGCCAATGAGGGCATCAGGACACCCACGACCCACAGTAGAAAGGTTGCATACACTAGCCCCAAAAGCAATAAAAGTATGAAATATCTGGCTTTGATTTTCATCCACTCGCTTTTTGTAATAAGTCATTTACTCTTTCTAACAAATCTTCCTCAGAGAAACCCCAATATTTAATAAATCCTTTATGTCCAAGTTGGTGAATACTGGAATCTCCAAGTCTATGATGGTAAGCGCATAAGGGGATAACTGGGGCATTTTTTCGTTTTCCACCAAATCTTCGTATATGGTGCATTTCTGTTGGGGAATCATCTGTTTCTCGTATGCCGTTGCATTTGCACAAAATACAGCCCAATCTTGCCAGGCGAGCATATACATCCTTTTCAGCTTTAGTCATTAAAAAAGTTCCGTTAAATCCACATATTTAAATAAATGTTTTGGAACATCATAATAAAGTTCATGCTTAGTATCATCTTTCATTTCCCAATATGGAAAAGCTAAAGCAGTTAATCCTTTAATCCAGTAAGCATGAGTCATATCTTGATTTAATGCAAAAAACAAGGTTTTAGGCACTTCTAACATATGTTTTTTACGAACTGGCACATGGATAGTATCAAAAGGGCAGTACGGATTCCATTGCCTTACTTCTACTTCAGCAAATCCTATAGGATTATCCCCTTTGTGAATAATCAGGTCTGTTCCATAAATATCAGGATTATCTAAAGCTGTAAATCCCCATTTCATAGAAATCCATTCAGCTACCGCAGCTCTAGCTGGAGGATCGTACTTATCGTGCAAATCTTGGTCAAATTTCTTTATTTTCACCAGCTATATCCTGTAATTTAAGGGCCATTTCCACTAAATCAGTAGCTAATTCATAGGCTCTATGTCCATTTTGTTTGAGCATGGCATCGTAATAACCCTCTAAAAGCTTTTTTGATACCAAATAAGGGAGGCTAAAGTCTTTCATTTACATATTTCCTTGTCTGCGATTAGAAGATAAAGTGCGCCAAATATCAATAATCCGCATTTCATGATTGCGTTCATTGTCTATTTTCTTAAATTGTTTTAAAGCTTCAGTCCAAGCTTGTACCGCTTGTGCGTATTTATCGCTTGATAGAGCCTTTGCTTCTCTTTCTGCTACTGTGCCTTCAGCCAATAGAAAAGAATGGCTCTTAGCCTGTTTTAAGCCTTCCTCAAGGTATTTAACTTGACCAGCCCAAGCTGCATGAGATTCATCTGTAGAAGAAAGTTTAATTAATGCTTCTTCCACCCTGTTTTCCGTTAATTGTTCAAGATTCATTTCCATTCTCCATATTCATCTGCTCTATTTCCCTTCATCCATTGGTTTTCTAAATCTCTTAATAATTCCTTACTAAATCTGCTTTTTTGCAAATAAATCCTAAATTGCGCCAAACCCCACGTTCTTCGCCAATAAATAAGCTGGCGCACAGCACATCGATGTTTATGCTTTTCTTCATCCATCTAATCGTTTTTTAAGGAGTTCAAAAGCGGTTGCTGCCACTCTTGGAACTTGTGCATTTCCAATGGCTTTAATTCTGTCCACTTGTCCGGAAAGTCCATTATGAGTTCTACATAATCCGGATGATAGTATTGCTCTGAGTCCTTGCTCGTTCTTATCCACTCGGTTGTAAACGATGCCCTGTAATCTTGGCTTCCCCAATATCTTTTGCTTGCTGCGCCTCTCCACATGCTGGTGACTGGAGTCGGAAGCCAACACCCATATTCGTTCTCTCCGATGGGGCAGTCCGATGTAGTCTGCTCCCAACACACCCCATTCCGCATCGAACCCCATTTGGGCCAAATCTGCAAGGACTCGTTCGAGTCCTCGAGAAGTGAGCATTGGACTGTTTTCAATGAATGCGTATTTGGGTCGTACTTCGCCAATAATCCTTGCCATCTCTCGCCACATTCCGCTTCTTTCGCCTTCAATGCCCCCCCCTTTTCCTGCTGCGCTGATGTCTTGACATGGAAATCCGCCAGAAATGACATCAACAATTCCTCGCCAAGGCTTTCCATCAAAGGTTTGAACGTCATCCCATATTGGGAAACTCGGCAAAAGTCCATCGTTTTGCCTGGCGCACAATACGCTTGCTGGATAGGCTTCCCATTCGACTGCACAGACTGTTCGCCATCCAAGCAAATGTCCCCCAAGTATTCCTCCACCAGCACCTGCGAAAAGAGCCAACTCATTCATGCCACCTTCCTTTTATCCCTAAAATCTAGAATAAATTTCCTCATTTCTTGGTAACTGTTGAACCTGGCTCTACTCGGATCTCCACCACATTCAATCCTATAAGCAGCTTCAATCTGAGCATCAGTACCTAAAGGCATTAGCTTTTCTTCAGGAGCTTGCTCAATTACCACCTCATCCAGCCAATGCTGACCTTTTAACCAGCGTTCAGGGTCTTTCCTAAACTTGTTATCAGGCTTGGCTTTTTTGTCTGCTTTAGCCTTTTCAACAATTTTTTGTAATAAATCGTCTTTGAAGGCTATTTTTGACCATGCCTTTAGTGAATTTGGTTTGCCTACTTTTTTATCATAAGCATCCCAAAATAAATCAAAGCCGATAGGCTGTATGTTTTTTATTGGTTTATGGTTATTGGTTATTGGTTTATGGTTAGCATTGCCTTCGGATTGCGTTAGCAATGCGTTCGCATCAACTTCCTTATGTTTACTGCTCCAGCGAGCCATTGCGGATGCTCTAGCACTAGCTGATTTACCATGAAATTTAGCTATTCCATCTTCGCATCTTTTATGAATATACCCAAATTCAGTCAATTCAAAGAAGTCTGTTAATACGTTTTGAAGCGATTGCTGTTCTTCCGCAGTCCGAACGCTATGCGAACGCATAAGCTTCGCAAGGTCATTGCTTAAAGGAATTTCATCCAAATAATAACTATCTAAAAGTTGCCTATAAATTCCATGCTCAAGCAACGATAGATGAGAAGTATCTTTCCGATAATCCCCAATATTGTGTTGGTAATAGTGCATTTCAGCCCTTCTTAAAAAGATCAGGTCTTAACATTTCTCTTGTTAAACGCAGCTCTGAAAGCTCCTCAATTTGTCGTAAATATTTGAATGGAACCTTAGTAGAGTTCCATAAATAGATTGTCTGGGGCTTAATTCCTAGCTTTTCAGCCAGGTTTATCAGGCTTCCAAATTCAATCTTTAATAAATCTGATGGGTTCATGTATTACTCCTTTTTCTCTATCATATAGCAAAAATATAGGAAAATGCGAGCATTAGGGAATCCCCCTAGAAAAATAATTGAAAAAACCTATTGCAAACCTTAATTTTGGTCTATACTGAAAGCTCTTAAACAAGTGATGAAGGGAATGAAAATGAAAGATGCAATAGGAGTAATAGGTCTTGGTGTAGTTCTTGGATTGATGTTTGCTTATGCACTTTTAGGAGGGTTTTAATATGAATAAAGCTGATGCCTACTATGAGCCACAAGACTACGATGACCGCACCGATGAAATAGAGGAACGCACCTGGCAACTGATGAAGCCTGGGCAAACATGGGATTACAGAACAACAACTGCAATCGGTGAAGCGATTAGTGAATTAAGTGTAGATGCTGGCAATGCCTTACAAGAGGTTATTGATACAGGCGATTATGCTCAAATAGGTAGAAAAATAATGTTTTTGGCATTAGATTATTACGAGCAATTTGCAAGATCAGCAGCAGAATCTGAAATTAACGACTAAGGAGCAAGTGATGACTACAAAACCTACAAAACCAGCAACAATCGACTACAAAGAAGATGCAATTTGGAATCGGTTTAATAAAGATGAAGCCCTGATTTCTCAGCTAATCATTCTTAAAAAGTATCTTGAAAATGAAGATTCCATCAAAGGTCATGCAGTATCAATGCTTGATGGATTGGTCGATAAATTGATTTGCGACCAGATTGATATGATTTCTGAAGCCAAAATCCCATATTAAGGAGTAAGTGATGAAAACTTTTAATGAATTAAGACTTATCAATGTCAATGAGCATACAGAAAAGAAAGGTAAATTTACTTATCTTTCTTGGACCTGGGCAGTTGATACCCTACTTCAAAATGACCCATCTGCTACATGGACTTTTGGGGACCCTGTTTATTTTGCAGAGTCAGTTATGGTTTTTTGTACTGTAACTGCTATGGGTAAGTCTATGACCTGCCAGATGCCAGTTCTTAACAATATGAACAAAGCCATTCCAAACCCTAATGCAATGGATGTAAATACAGCCATGATGCGCTGCTTAGTTAAGACCATAAGTCTATTTGGTATTGGCCTTTATATCTATGCTGGTGAAGATTTGCCTGATGAAGAAGAAGTAGACCTGTCCAAAGCAGCTAAAGAATGGGTTGAAGTTATCAAAGAATCCAAGTCTTTAGATTTATTAAAAGAAGCTTATACCCAGGCTTATGGGGATTTAAAAAAAGATAAGGTAGCAGTTGAGCTTATATCTAAAGCCAAAGACTATCAAAAAGGTGTCTTAATGGCATTGCAAGCATGAATCCCATTAAATCTGAGTTTTGGTACATACTTCAGCGAGAAATAGCTGCCAGGAAAGCAAAATAATGGACACACTATTTTTATTCTTTTTATTAAGTGGAATGGCTTTTTGGGTTTTTATTGGTTTAATTATTTTTAAGATATGGATGGAAAGATGAATATTGAACCAGTAGCATACATAGACCCATACGACCTTGAAAGATTGCCACACTACGACTGCTATATTGGTAGCCAGCAATTAAAAAATGGTATTCCACTCTACACCCATCAAATAAAAGATTTAACTGAAGATGACATAAAGAAATGTGCTGATAGTGTTTGCCATGCTTGGAAAAAGAATGGTGTTGGTGAACTTTATATGGAAGATTTTGCTAGAGCAATACTAAGAAAGGCTAGTGAGAAATGACTATGCGCACATTAGAAGAACACACAAAAGAATTTAATTACAAGCTAAAAAATATTAAATTTGATTTTAGTGCAGAGCATTTAATTTTAGTTGCCGAAGAATTGGAAACAGGAGAATATGCCCATATAGATGAGTACATAACATTGTCAGGAAAAATGCTACGCCAGCAACAAGCTGAAATAGAACGCTTTAAGAATAACTATATGGCACTATTTCAAGACTTTACAAAGCAACAAGCTAAGATAGAAGAAATGCTAGACGCTTTGATTGCAGTAGAAGTTTGGTTATCTAGCGGCTGTGGAACTAATTTTGAAGCAAAAGTTAATTCTGCAATAAGAAAGGCACAAGAGAAATGAAAGCCACAATTCTTATTGAGGTTGATGATACTGACAAAATTACTATGACAACAGAAGGTTACGGCATTGCTTTGGAGATTGCAGACGATATGGTTGAAATGGCAATTAAAAGTGAAATGCCTAGTTTTATTGGCAAAGAAGCTACATATATAACAAATTAAGAAAGGCACAAGAGAAATGAACGCATTAGAACTAGCTGATTACATTGAAACTGGCGGCGAAAACATTGACAGAAAAGAGTTAGCCGCTATGCTACGCCAGCAACAAGCAGAAATAGAAGCATTGAAAACATATAAACCCAATCAAACATTGGAGTGTTCTTTTGATTTGGCTGGATTTAAACCTATATGGCAAGAAAAGCCTGAATTGACACTAACAGATGAGGAAATAGATGCAGTAGGTGATAAAGTTTCAAATCTTATTGACACCTATGCTGGTAGACGAGAATTTGCTAGAGCAATACTAAGAAAGGCACAAGAGAAATGATTACTTTAGCGGTTTGGTTTATTTTATCTTTTTGTTTTGGGTACTTACTAAGAAAGGCACAAGAGAAATGAATGATTTTGTAGATTACTGTTTTGGAATAGGTGTAATTTGTTTGGGCGTTAGTTTTTTAATCATTTCTGTTGGATTAGTAACAGGGCTAATTAAATGAACAATGAACCAGTAGCGTGGACTGTTTGTTTAGATTGTGGGCAAAGAGTTACAGGCGATTCTATTCACACTTGCTCACCACAATTAAAGACACTAACAGATGAGGAAATAGAGGAAGTGTATAGAACTGTGGAGCAAGACTTTGCTTTAACAGAATCTAAAAAATCCGATGGTGGTTGGAGAAACTTTCCTGTTGAATTGGGCAGAGCAATACTAAAAAAGGCGCAAGAGAAATGATTACATTACCTTATTTTGCTTTATTTGCAATATGTTTATTGTGCATTTTATTGGGTTTTATAACAGGACAAAAAAATTCTGTCGATAGATGGATTGAATACGAAGAATGGAAAGCATGGAAGGAACAAGAGAAATGAAACCAGTATGGCAACCACTTATTCCCATTCGCTTAAAAACACTATCCAATGGGACTAAAGTTCTTCAGCAGGCGTGGGGTAAAAGGGTATTTGATGGTGAGCGATGGAATCAAACAACCGAACATGAATGGCGAGATGTACCTGTCGATATTGAAGACCCACTATATTGGTGTCAAGAGGAGGCACAAGAGAAATGAACAATGAACCAGTAGCATGGATAGACCCTAGAGAATTGGATATGACTGTATCTACCAGCGTAACAAAGCATAAGCAATTTGATACCGATATTCCACTCTACACCCATCCAGCAAAGAACAATGGGGGAAATCCTGAAGAACTGAACACTAGGCAGATTCAAGATGCTCGAACATCGTTGGAAAGTACCCCACCTTTTGCTTATGCGGTAGTCAGTAAAGAATGTC
>Ga0208867_1000425_pt1 | contig 11522 bp, 20 predicted proteins | sample CryBogCBE05Oct08_FD_185505 | JGI IMG/M metagenome (GOLD analysis project Ga0208867, IMG submission 185505) | Freshwater microbial communities from Crystal Bog, Wisconsin, USA - CBE05Oct08 (SPAdes) (version 2) | ecosystem: Environmental > Aquatic > Freshwater > Lake | place: Crystal Bog... | reverse complement strand
CCGTAAGTCTGATTCTGATTAGCGTTACGCATATCTTGTTCGCTCATCACAACTGCACCTGCTGGCAAGTTCACATTTGGTGCTTTTTCAATCTGATCTGCTACTGCTTTTGCTAGACGGTCAATTAGACCCATGTGTCTGCTCCTCGTTAATGCCCCTTGTGGTTCAGGCTATCGTAATGATAGCGCACCACACGCTGAGAAACTATCCGAGAATGACTACGCGATATGCGTTAGCAGATGGAGCAACTGAGAAGTTCAAAGTAACTGTATTTGTTGTGGCTCTTAGGTTATCAACAATAACTTCTGAACCATCGGATACGGTGTAAACCTGAACAATAACATCTAATGTTCCAAGGTTGTGCGTAATGGTGTAAGAGGTAGATGATGTTGAGAGAGTCTGTGAGAACTTACGAGCTACAACGGCGGTGTCAATAGAAACCGTATTAGTTCCAACGCTGATACCTGTTCCAGCACCTACGGCTAATCCGCTTGAAGTAGTCGCTAAACCTGAGTTGGTCTGTAGCAGGATAGATGCGCCACCTGATGCAGCCTGTAAGCCACCTGATGCGGTTGGGTTAAAGCTGAAAGTGTTACCTGAAAGGCTAAGACCATTACCCGCAGCATAAGTTCCTGCGCCTGAGAATTGAGCAAAGACGATATTAGTAGAACCGATTGTTACAGGTGCGTTAGTGGTACATACCCAACCTGTATCGGCAAGGGTTGTTCCTTCTTCGACAAAGGTAAATGCTCCGGGTACTTCTGTACCTGTATTCAAGTCGGTAGAGCGTGTTGGTGCGCCGCTTGCATTGACTGTGTAGATGCCGTTTTCTGATTGTGTTGCTTGGTTCTTAATCAGGATGCGATCACCTGTTACAAGTGTTACTCCGTCAATGACCTGACCATTAGCAAAAGAAGTAGCAAGTGTTCCTGCGGTTGTTGTTGCTGCGCGAACAGAACCTTTTACATCTAATCCTTGTGCAACGCTATCTACATAATTTTTAGTAGCACCATCTTGTGCGCTTGTTGGGTCAAGAAGGTTTGTGATCTTCTTGCTGTTAAAAGACACATTGGCAGCAGGTGCGCCAAAAGTATCAAGCGTAAAATTTGCAGGTGTTAATCCGTGTGTGTGATCGCTTGCGCTCGCTGTTGATGCAGAGCCAGCCGCACCTGATGTTGAAGCAACTGCGCCGGGTGTAGATGAGCCGAGTGAAGGTGTGCCGTGTGTGTGATCTGAGTGAGCAACGGTTGTTGCGCTTCCGTTAGCGGATGAACCACCAAATGTTGTCTGTGATGTTACTGCTCCAAAGCCGGGGCCAGCGTGTGCGTGATCGGCGCGAGCAAAGTTTGTAGATGTTCCGTCAGCAGAAGAACCAGCAACAGATGTAGTTGTTGATTGACCTGTGCCGAAGTTATCTACTTGCTGCCAAGTTGAAGCGTTGCTGTAGTAAAGCAAATAATTGTCTGTTGCGTAATAGAAAGTTCCTGCTGAAACTGATGAAGCGGTTGGGCGAGCTGAGAGTGTGCCGTAGGTGATACCGCCAACTTGATTCCAGTTCGAGCCATCATAAATGTAAAGAGCCTTAGTAGAGGTGTTGTAATAAACCTGACCTGATACTGGCGATGATGGAGCAGTCGCTAGGTTTTGAATAGCCGCATTGAGAAGTTGGTTTTGATTAAGGTCGATATTGACTAAAAATTTACGCGACATTTATTCTCCTAGATTATGTAAGCAGTACCGCTAAAGGCTGCAGTAAATGATATTACCATTTGCTGATTGGTGGGATATGAAAAAGTGCCTTCGCATTGTGTTCCAGCAGAGTCAAGAACTACTGCTGTTGGGTAGCCACTTAGGTTATGAGTGATTGTCCAAGTTGCAGAAGGTGTTGCTTGGTTGAAAGTGTAGAAAACGGCAGATGAACCTGATGGGCCTTGTGGGCCTTGTGGGCCAACGGCAGCAACGGTGATATTGGGTTGCTGATTAGTAACCGTGACATTCTGAATCGTATTAGTGACGGTTATATTGTCGGTCATACACGCGCCTGAGCGATAGTGAGGTTGCCGTCTAACCAGTCGTAGTTAATGCCGCCAGCAGAAGTAGCTTTGATGCCGTAGTAATAAGTTCCTACGCCAAGAGCAGTTGTTTGTGTGCCTGTAATCTGAAATTGCGCTACGCCTGTTGATGGCGATGAAACGGTTACGCCTGAGCCGATCTGTAAAGTCAAAAGGTTACTTAAGGTTACTTGATTGCTTACGGCAAGTTTAATTGTGTACCCCGTAAGGTTAATAGGCGCACCGTTTGAGTCTGTCCAAGTGACGGTGAAGATTAAATCTATGCCTTGATTAACGACTGGATTGTAAGCAGATGCCATTGAAACCCCTTAATTATCTTTTGGAATTATAGCGGTTTGGCAACGAGGGCAGACTTTTGTTCCCTTAACTAATGGCAATCTACAAGATGGACAAAAATCAGCCATAGCAGCAAGCGAGCGCAACGCACCTGAGTTCGACATTAAATCAGTAACAGCCCACACCATTGCATCCATACGATCGGGAGATGAATCGCTATCCGGTTCCCAAGTAACTAACTGATCTTCAAGCTGAGTAAAGTTGCTACCAACAAAATGAAGTCGTAATTGTTCGCTAAGTGCTGATACTGGTTCGGCTCTGACTTTCTTACCGCGTGATGCGTGAACCTTGCGATAAGGGATAGTTGCATCTACTTGGCGCAATAAGGCTTCGATCATATCCCCGCCATTGTTGGCTTCACCGATTACTCTGTCGCACTTGTGTTTGCGATACATTTCAACGGCTTTACGCGCCCACGCTTCGGGAGTTCCGCGCATAGAAGCATCCTCAAGAATGTAGTAATGCCCATCGGGAGTAGCACCTGCTACGACTATGCCTGTTTCATCGCTTGACTCACTACTCGTTACCGCAGGGTCAATAGCAACTACGACACGATAGTAAGGCGGTGCATCCTCAGGTTTAATTCGGGCTTCTTCAATCAGAGCGCGAGTCCATAAAGCTGAATCTGACTCATCTAAGTATTCGCCGTAAAGTTCCTGCCTACCGATTCTCGTTCCAGCATAGCGAGTTTGCAATTCAAGCAATGCAGCAGGTGAGAGGTTTGTTGCGTTGTCAAAGGTCGAACCGCGAGTGACAAAGATTGACCCATCTGTGCGGCTAATCCACTCACGCAAGAGTGTGATGGGCTTAGGGGTTGTTGTAATACAGGCTCTTGGCTTCTCACCAATACGCAAAGCCGGCGCAATACCTTCATACCAAGTCGCATAGGGGTATCTCCATTTCGCTATCTCATCAGCCCATATCCCTGAAAGGTTAAGTCCTCGACCAGCATCAGGGTTATCTGCGCCAAAGAGGTGAATCTTTTGTCCGTCTTTGAAAATGATCTGCCACAACGATTTGTTGTATTCATAGTCTGTGCCTTCAACTAAGCGCATATTTTTCAACACGCGCAAAACGCCACTTGCACCTTCTACGCATATCTTTCGAGCATCACTAAAAGTTTCAGCAATAATCGCCCATTCAGTAGGTGCTAGGTCAGGGGCTTTAGGATGATTTAGAGCTTGATCTACTATCCATTGCGCGCCAGTACGAGATTTACCCCAACCACGACCAGCAAGGATTAGCCAAATGTTCCAGTTGCCCACAGGCTCTTGTTGCTCAGGTCTGCCTATAAACCACCAAGGCGATGTAGTGAGATCGTCTAATGCTTCCTTAGGTAAAGACTCTAAATGCTGAGTGGCTTGATCGGCAGGTAGGTCTTTTAATTGCTCAAATAGACTCTGTGCCATCGCTACTCTCATTTACGATTTCAGCATCCTCAATTTGCGCGGGTGCGTGACCTAACATAGCGAGTACGAGCGACTTGGAATCAACTTGAAGGGGTTTGCCGTCTTTACCTGAAATCTCTTGGGTGAGTTTGTCTTTACGACCCCATCTATCGGGAAACTTGCGCTCTAAGTACCACGCGCTTGCAGTCCAGTTATCAGCAGCGTGAGTTTTGATATTACGAACTGCCGACATTTCTGCTTCTGCCTCAGCTTTTTTAATAGCCTCCATATATCCCACATAAGGCTCAATTCCTTCTTCGCCTTTAGACATCCATAGATAGTGAGTCGAGGATGAAATGCCAACAGATTCGGCTGCGGTTGAAGCGTAGTTACCTGCTTCTATAGCCTCGACCATTGCATTTTGGATGACTTCACTCAGGATTGTTGTTCGACTCATTTAATGCTTCCAATCGGGCATCCAGCAGACTGTCCATCTCACTCATCAGAAATGCCTTGCGTTGATGAGTCAGCCTATTGCCGTACCTGTCCTTGAGCATCACAGCAAGATGCGCGATTGCTTCATCTATATCGGCAATCGTTATTACATCTCGCTCAATAATCATAGGATTCATTTTACTGTTTCTACTGTCACTCCGTCAGTTTCATCATCAAATTCAACAAAGCAAGCACACCCACCTATGTCAAATTCATCTATAAGCATTGGTGAGGCTTCTGCCCTTTTGCGTAATTCAATGAGCGGCAATGGCTTTTTAACCCCATTGACAACTTCATTCAGGATTGCAACATCTTGCCCAATGACTGCTCTTAAATGCTGTTCCTTGGCTTCCCAAGTAGCAAATCTTTCAGGCATTGTTTCAAGAAGTTTTTTGAATTGCCCTTGCCCGGCGCGAACACACCCACCCCCACAGTTGTTATGAGCAAATCCCATTTCATAAAGGCGAGGGGTATTTAATCCTTCGTCTTTAGCCCATTGGATAAGTTCATCTTTGTCGCGGTAAGGAGGTTCAGACAAAGGTGCTTCTGCCTTGTATGGCAAATAATTACGAACGATTGCTGGCAAACGATGAGTTTCAGTCCAGTCAATCCCTACATAAATTACAGTATCGGCAGGGTCGCAGTTTTCCTTGAGCCATTTACGAGCTGGTCGTTGCTTAAGAAGTTTTGAGCAATTAGCCACTCGTGAATTGCCAAGAAACTTTTGATCTTCAAATAATTGCCAAATATCTCGACCTTCGTTGAGGTAGATATAGGTTCCACCTATGTTGGCAACAGATTCTTCAATAAAGCGATAGGTGTCCTCATCTTCCCCTATGTGCGGGTCGGTTGCGCTTCCCTTGACATCAGCAAACACCAAATACAGGTCATCTGTGCCATAGCGTTCAGCAACAATTTTGGCAGTAGCCCAAGAGCCAATACCACCTGAGAACATAACCACGCGCTTAGTCATTTATTGCGCGCTTCTCGCACCTTCTTGTAAGCCTTAACATCGTCTGCGGAATAAAAAACTCTCTTGCCCTCCTTCTTTACCCACGCGATTGTTCGGCGATATTGAAGTTGGCGCAAATTGTTAATGTTGATACCGAGGTGCTCAATAACCTTAGCGGTATCCCATAGTTCTTCTACCAATTTGGGAACTCTCTAGTCATATTAGGTAGTTCGGTGAGGAAATCTTGCTTGTTAGCGTGAACTACAGGTGCTTGGCGAGCAGGTGTCTTAGCGGTCATATAGAAGTTAGTGCCAGCGATCTCAAGTGAGGTCTTAACTTCCCCGGATTTGTTGGTGTAAGTAGATTGAGTCACTTTGCCAATAACCATAACGCGATCACCTTTCTTAAGGTTCTCTAGTACGGCATCAGATTTGCTATTCCAAAAGGTTACGCGAAACCAAGTTGTATCTCCATCTTCATATTGACCATTAACTTTAGTGCGTGGAGTATGAGCTAGAGAGAATGTTGCGAGTGTTTCTTCCTTAAACATCTTCATTTCAGGGTCAGCCCCTAGATTGCCTTCGATAATAATTTGGTTGAGTTGCATAATTTTGCCTTTCGTCTTGGAAAGATTACATTACACGATCTCTACGCTACCGTCATTTCCAAGTAGCACCCAACAACCATCGGGTCTGAGCATTTTGGCATTTTCGGGTTCATCCCAACTACTGACCATCCACCCGCGTTCTGTGGCTAAAGAGGGATTACCGTGAATACTGTGATTTCCTAGATTGTGACAAGAATGGTGAACTCGGATGAGATTTGATACCGAGTCTTTGCCTCCACGCGATTTGAGTTTCCTATGGTGCAACGCCATAGATTCAAGGGCTGGCTTACCACAGGTTTCGCAGTAATTACCAGCCCTCTCCTCTACTAATCGAACTATCTCTTGTTTCAATACCAGCCAAATTTCTGTTCGTGAGTCCAAGCCCTACATATAGAGCCGTAGCGAACAGAAATATAGTGCAAGCCATAGTTGATCTGCTTTATTGCATCTGAGGTCTTGTGAACTTTGTAGTTCCCCCAAGTCGTAGGCATAAATTGAAAAATGCCATACGCCCCTGATGACTTGTTGCGAGCTTTAGGATTCCAATGAGATTCCTGAGTTATCAACTTATCTAGGCAGACAAATTCTTGCTTGCTTTGCACTTGTAGCTTTGCGTACATCCTTGGGTGCTGAGCAAACATTTTAGGAGCAAATGCGGCTTGGGCATTTACTGTCTGACAAAATCCAACCACTAGGGCTATTACAAGGATTCTGCGCCAAGCCCTTATCGGGCAGCCTTACCCCGGTTCATTGAAACTTCGCAGGTATGTATTTTGAATGTATCCATTTTCGTTTCCTTTCAGAAGATGTGGACAGTCCTAGTTTAGTGCCAAACCCCCGATAACGGCGGGGGTTCAGCGATGTGTCGCTCATCGTGATAGGCCGATAGCGCAAAATTTAGACACTTGAACTGCCGCCACCCCACCCATCTCCCTTAAAGATTGGGCGAAAGGTCGAAAAGACACGCTTCATAGAATCCCCGCATACGGCGCAAGGGGCGTTCTCAGGGGCAGTACCTATAGGGAACTCGATAGTGTAAATGCCATCTAGCTCACACTCAAACTCATAGTTAGCCATTTTTCTTACCCTTAGCAATCTCTCGGATAGTCAGTTGCGACACGCCGTACCTCTTGGCAAGTTCGATCACATTGACTGCTTTGCCTTTTTCAATTTTGTATTCAGCGCGGATTTGGCGCATCTCATCTTCGTTCATTAGTGACCTCCCATAATCCAAAACAACGCTGACAATAGATCAGCCATTGCGCTCTGTAGTAGTGCTAAGAATTGCAAACTATTCATTTCTTCCCCCATTAGCTTTTAAGTGTAGATATAGATTGTGATTAAACATCAAGTCATTAGCCGGGGATTTAACTACAACGCCATTGACCATATAGCCGTCAGTATTGACTTCGTGAATGATGCGGTAATCGCAGTCAAATTCTTGGCAAACCTCAATAATTGTCATACCAACTCCTTTTCAATGGCTTGGATAGTTGAGCAGGGGTAGTTTTCATAATCGCGACACTTTAAGCAAGATAAACCAAATTTACCTTCAACTGGCTTATGCAATTTCACTACTGCTTTAAGAGCAAGTTCGTACACTCCAGAGCAACAGGTGTAATCATCAGAGCAACAGGTGTAATTATCTATTTTTGTTAGCAATTCATTATGTGTCATCGGTCGCAACTATCGTCAGGGCTTCCGTGTTCCTCGCAGTAGTAGTAACGCTTGCCGTCATCACTCTTACAAAGTGGGCAATGCTCTACGCCGTCAATGAACAGGGCTTGATCGTCAGGATAATCGCCTGAACAGTTGGTGCAATAAGCCACGCGATCAGCCCAAGCGTTTAGCCATATTTCGCGCGTACTCATAGTCCAGCCTCACACTTGTAAATATCGCCCCAACACCATCCGTTGCCTGTCCACCAAATATGATTGACAAGATAATAAGCAACAATAATTCCGATTAAAGCTGCAACGCCAAATACAACTCTACGGCGCACAACATACTTGCGTTCCATTCTCATTATGCCTCCTTCATAAAAGAAACTTCAATTTTTAGTGAGCACCATTCGCACTCAAAAACAGCACCTTGTGAACAAGGATGAATAATCAGCCTGTTAGCAAAACCGCCCTTACTTCCACACCATACGCAGTTCATAAGTCACCATCCTCGAAATAGTGAAGAACTAGAAATATGGCTGTGATGACAAGAAATCCAAGAGCAAGAAATGACCACATTAGAGTTTGCCTCCATAATTAGTAGTAATGACATAAAGTGAATCGGCGGTATCAAAGAGAACCTTGTATTCAAAGTTCAGGGCTTCAAGGAACGCTTTAGCAAAAAGAACACTTGGATAACCTTCTAGCCAATAAGCGCGAAAGAATGTGTAATCCAAGTCAGTTGAGTCATCTAGGGTTTCAAAGCGACCTTCTTGCTTCTTCCACGCTTTGAGAGTGCTTGCCCAATTAGTTGAATTAACTGTGAGCTGATCGAAGTCAGTTGCGGTGAGTTTCATTTATGCACCTACCTTTTTTGTAATTTTTACTTGAGAAAATTTAACGCCGTTTTCTTTAGCATAATTACGCTTTAGATTATTGACTGCAATTCTGTGTTGCTTTGATGAAATTTGTTGCATAATAAAATTTATTGCATTAGTTAATTGTTGAGCAGACTGTTCATCATCAGTTTCATATTGACCAAGCCAATCTGCGGCAAATGCCAAATCATCTATTGAAGCTGGCTTTGGTTCTAATCCAAAACTTTCAACTTGTGTGCTTCCCATTTTCTTACCTCCGTTATTAGGTATGTGGGGCGGTTTGCCCTACACCCCAAAGATTACGGTAGATAGATTACGAAATCAAGCACCTATGGGAAAAACCTTTATATCTGCCCCCGGTGTGTCGGAATAGACCTTTCTAGCCTTGATATCCACAACCTGAGAGTCATCGTTGAAGCAGATGCCCGAAACCGAATCGCAAAACGCGCGTAAATACTTGTCTAAGTCTGGAGCTACGCTTGGGTATTCACGCTTGACAGTCTTGGGGCGGCGAACCCTAAAGGTCACATCCACGCCTACTGGCCCATCTAGGGGCTTTGCCCCTGCAAATCGGGCTGCTAAAGCGATGGTTGAACGCCATACGGCAAGGGCAGAACCCTGAGAGTGGAGAATATGCCCGTTTATGACCTTGAGGCTGCCTTGGGGCACGGGCGTTCCATCGCACGAGAAAGAAATCACCCGATAAGGGTAACTGAGTCAGTCACGACTTTATGGGTCGCGCCATTCTCGTTTTCTAAATAGAAATCCCAAGCTCCTGATAAATCAGCCTCAGAGGATTTAACTGTGAAAATTGAGTTGCCAAATTTAACTTGGTCACCCGGTTGAACAAAACCCGGATTAACGATTGCAGTAGTCATAATCACCCCCTTGCGGTTGCGTAATGCTTACGATAATCATAACAGATTACTAGGACTTATCGGACATACTTCGCACAATGTCGCGGATGTTCTTCGGTACTGGAACGCCCTTGGGGGCATCGTCAGCCGTGAACCTAGGTGGCACTATGGTTGGAGTGTTAATAACGCCTCTAAAGCCATCCTTAGACCGTTTAGGTGGTAGTGGTTGATCTAACCAACGCTCTCCATTCAGCCAAGTCGCGGGATGAGCTGTAAATTCAGGTTCTCGGTTAGGGTCTTTGGCGTAACGCTCTGCGCCTTCAATGATGAGATTAGGTAAGTTTTTCTTTGTTGCCTTAGTCCAAGCCTTGAGTGCTGAGGCTTTTCCGATCTTGATGGGGTAGGTATTCCAAAACTTTTCAAAATCCTCGGTGTATATGTATTTATCTTTATCTTTATCTTCCTCTTTATGGTTGAACGCTTGTTCAACATCCGTTGAACGGTCTTTGGACATCCGTTGAACGGCTGATTTTTTACCCGCAAATGAGGCTTGTTCTGACTTCTCTCGAACTTTAGCGAGATCATTTTCAACCCTAGCGTGAGTCCAAATATCTCCGTCAATCCAAAAAAATTCAGCAAGGATGTCTTTGTTGTCATCCCATTCTTCTTGGGTCATACGAGCTACAAAAGCAAGGCGATCACCTGAATTGTCTAGTGGCTTACCTCTTTGCCAGTAGTTCATTAGAAGCAACATATATGCTCCATTTTGCGCTGCGTTCAAGTGAGCCGTATCAGCCAAGTAGTCGCTGACATAAAACTGCATATACGGTAGTGATGTCATTATTTTCCAATCGCCTCGTTAATCATTTTCTCTGATACGCCAAATCGAGCAAAGTCGCTCATCACTTGGGTTCTCATCTCTGAATCTTTTTTATCGTCAAGTGATCTCCTCTCATCTGCGGTCATCCCGCCCCAAACGCCGTATCGCTCGTTCTTGAACGCATACCCTAGGCATTGTTTCCAAATAGGGCAAGGCGTACAGGTAAAGCGAAATACATCAAGGTCAATGACTTTCAGCGCGTTGCGTTCCTCAACTTTGTAAAACAGTTCCGTGGGCAGGTTTTTACACGCTGCTCTATCCCAATCCACATCCATATAGCCGTGAATAACCGGGATGGTGTTGTTCACCGCATTATCAAGTTGCTCGCCGTCATAAGTGCCATCATCAAATTGAGTAATGGCGTGATCTTTTATCCACCTATGAACGGTGCGCTTAGTTACCCGATAACGCTGAGAAGCATCATCGAGGGTTATTTTGCTGGACATCCATTAACCCCTGTCGCATCGTAGTAATCGCAATAGTCACGACAGAAATAAACTTCCTTCTCAGGGGCAGGAGGTAAGTTCTTTTCAGCCGCATCTTTTACTTCTGCGAGCCACTTTAATCCTTGTTCAGCGATTTTCCTGTCATAAGGCTCGGAGTGTTCCTTAATATCTTTTGATGAACCGTCACGAGCTAGTGCAACAAGAGTCACAGTTTCTATTGGTAAGCCGTTCATCTCTAGCAAGTACCCATAAATTTGAACCTGCATACGCTGTTGATCGCTAGGAAAGAAACGCAGGTTTTTAGCCTTAGTAGTTTTCCAGTCAATAATTTGCGCTTTGTCTTTGATGTATAGGTCTATATGACCGCGCAAGCCTTCATAGGCGAACTCTTGCTCGATCATAAAGTTGTCACCGAATGGGTCATCGCGCTTTATTGCTTCTGCAATTCCAGCGTGAATGAATGTACCCATAATCGCCGCAATAGAATCTGTCTGATTGACTTTTGGCGCGTTAGTGATCTGCATAAAGACTCTACGCCGGCAATCTCCTATTTGAGATGGGCCGATGTCAGTCTGAGTAGATCGGTCACGAGTTTCATCGTGTGCCGATAATGAGCCAATCAGCATCTTTGCTATATCGCTCATTAGTATTTACGCTTCCAGTATTTGAACTGAGCAAGACCAAGAAGCCCAAACCCAATTCCAATAAGCGCGGATAAGACTAAAACTGCAACCCAAATAAATCCAATCACGCTACATCCATCCCTGTCCGAACCGAAGTTCCAATAGAGCGAGCAATATCTACTTGCACTCGAAGTCGAGCGACATTTGCGCGGTTAGCTTTGACGATGGCTTCATCGGTAGCAGTCTGTTTGTGTAGATCGCCATTTTCAATAAGTGCCATATCCTCACGCTCTCCAACTGTGTAGTTCTTGCCAGTAGGCGATGATT
>Ga0208867_1000416_pt1 | contig 11746 bp, 9 predicted proteins | sample CryBogCBE05Oct08_FD_185505 | JGI IMG/M metagenome (GOLD analysis project Ga0208867, IMG submission 185505) | Freshwater microbial communities from Crystal Bog, Wisconsin, USA - CBE05Oct08 (SPAdes) (version 2) | ecosystem: Environmental > Aquatic > Freshwater > Lake | place: Crystal Bog... | reverse complement strand
TCGTTGGGTACTTGACGATGTCGGGTGGCGCACTGAACGAAGCAGCGAGCGGATTCTTGAAGGCCGCTTTGGTGACGGGGAGTGCGCGAAAGAGTTGGATCGCCAGCGCACAGGCGCACCTCAGTGCGTTCAACACGGACATGGGACTGGCGTTACCCCTCGAGCAGTCGGCGTGCACGGGCTTTACCCAGTCGGGGCAGGCGGCGATGAAGGTGGTGGGAGACGCTCAGACGAGCGCCAAGGCGGCCAAGCGTGCAGTGGGGGTGACGGACGTTGCGAGTGCGATCAAGCGCGTGACGAGCACGGCGATGCCGGTGCGGTTGGTGGCCACGAAGAAGTCGAGCATGGGGTTCGCTATTCACTTGCAGATCTCGGTCAAGGGGGTCTTTTACGACCAGTGCAGCTTGTTTTCAAGCAATGGTGCGACCATGGAGCCGTGTAGCTAAAGCGACAGTTCCTTTGTGAAACAAAAATCCCCCAGGCAAGTGAATGCCTGGGGGATTTTTCTATAGAGAGCGACGGAGGTAGTCGCTGGGGAGGTTCGTGCGGCCGGCCTCGATGGCAGTCACCATGCAGGGGTCACAGATGTTGAGGTGCAACTCGGTGCCGTCGACGGGATCGAAGACGGTTGATCCGTAGGTACCGGTGGTGCTAAGCGTGTTGGCGTCGTCGGGCTGAACGTAGCCCGATTCAGTAGCGAAGTCGGCGAAGACCGGTTGTAGCACGCGGCCGCAGACCACGCAGGGCAGCGGGGTTTTTGGAGTGGTCATGAGATTCTTTCTGATTGGTCACGTGGACGAGTAGAACCTTTGGTGGGCGCGGGAGGTCACCAAGTTTGGGTAGCCAGTTTGGTGGTTGGCCGGGGGCTGGCGGAGCTAAAAGCCGCTGTGGGACTCGATGGCCTGAGGCGACACGGAGTTCGGATAGGTCTTTCCGGTCGGCAGGTAACGCGCGGCGGGAGCGTCCCAAATCAGCGGGATTGAGATGCCCGAGGGGCCGTTGCGCTGCTTGGCCAAGATGAGCTCGGCTTGACGAGGATCGGCTTGGGGGTTGTAGACGAAGTCGCGGTACAAGAACAAAACGAGCGAAGAGTCTTGCTCGATCGATCCGGACTCACGCAGGTCGGCGAGCATGGGGCGCTTGTTCGGGCGGGTTTCGAGCTGTCGGTTGAGCTGGGAGAGCGCGATGATGGGCACGTCGAGCTCGGAGGCGAGGCGCTTGAGACCGCGGGAGATCTCGGAGACCTCCTGGGTGCGGTTTTGATCTTTGGAGCGGCGGTCACCCTCCATGAGCTGGAGGTAGTCGATGACGATGGCCCCGATCTGACCGCGACGGGCCTGGCGGCGCATGGCCGAGCGCACCCCGGAGACGGTGGTGGGTGGAGTGTCGTCGATGAAGAGGGACATCTGAGAGATGGCCGAGGTCGTCAGCGAGAGGTCGCGGTCGAGGCCCGGTGGGATGTCGCCCTGGCGCAGTTTGTGCAGGTCGTAACCGAGCTGAGCGGAAATGAGACGCATGACGAGTTCAGTGGTGCTCATCTCGAACGACAAGAAGGGCACTTGTAGACCGGTCGTTTGGGCGATGTGGGCGGCGAGCTGCATGGCGAGGGCGGACTTACCCATACCGGGGCGAGCGGCGAGCGTGATGAGTTGGCCGCCTTGGAAGCCACTGGTGAGTTGGTCGAGCTCGGCAAAGCCCGAGGGGTGACCGAGCAGGGCCTTCGAGCGCACCTTGGCGAGCTCCTCTAAGGTCTTGGCGATGGCCTGGGGCATGGCGGTGAGTGACGAGACGGCCTGGTTGGCACCGAGTTCGTAGATGAGGCCCTCGGCGCGTTCGAGCACTTCGTCGGGAGCGGCTTCGGGAGCAATGGCCTCACCGGCGATGGTGCGACCGGCGTTGAGCAGTCGTCGAAGCATCGACTTGCCGCGCACGATGTCGACGTAGGCGACGACGTTCGAGAGAATGTCGGTGCGCGCGGCCAGGTCCAAGATGACCGAAGGACCGCCGGCTTTTTGCAGGTGCTTGCGCCGGCGCAGTTCGTCGATGACGGTCACGGCGTCAATGGGCTTTTCGGCTTGGTCGACGGCGAAGATGGCGTCGTAGATCAACGCGTAGGGCGGGTGACCAAAGTCGTCAGCGACCAGCAACTCCGAGACGTCGTTGAAGGCGCCAGCCGAGGTGAGAAGGGCCGCGAGTAGTGAGGACTCGGCGAGCTCGTCGACAGGAACGAAAGGGGTTTGGGGCTTTTTGTCAGACGGGCTTGTGGAGGGCATGAAAAGGACCGTGCGGGTTCGGCCAAAGCGGGCAATCAAGGACTCGGGCGGGTGAGACATCGCCGGGGTGGCATGGGCGGCGGGGACATGGGCGGCCGGGAAAGCCGCTTAGGGATCAGTGCAGGCAGATGAACCAGGTGAGGGCGAGGACCCAGCCGGTTGCGAGGTAGGGCCCGAAGGCGAGAGGTGTGGCGGCGGTGGCGCGGCCGCGAGCGCGCAGGTAGAGCCAGCCGAGGATGGTCGAAACCGAGCCGGCGAGTAGCGAGTAGAGACCGACTTGCCACGAGCCGACCAGGCCAGCTGGGATTCCTACGGTGGCGAGCACGATCCAGGTGTCGCCGGCTCCTTGGGTTACACCACGAAGGGCGGCGAAGGCGCGGGCCAAGAACTCAAAAGTTGCGGCCACACCCAGAGCGGTGACCACGCCTGAGATGAGGTGAGAGGGCGAGTGGTTGAGAAGGTTGGCCGTGATGCTAAGAGCCCAGCCGAGCGCACCGGTCGCGTAGAAGAAGGGGGTGTCAAGGTAGAAGGTGTCGAGATCGACGAGGGCGACTTCGATGGAGGTGGCGAGCAGCGTGAGCAGGGCGGCGAGTCCCACAACGCGCGCAGCGGGAGAAGAGAGAGCGTGAAAGACGCTGAGGGTGCCGATGGATGCGGCCACCATGGCAGCGATAGCGGTGGCTACGTAGCGACGACGGGTGGGAGCGACGTAGAGGCGGCGCATGGTCTTTTGTGCGGCATCAAAGACAAAGGGGCTGCGCGGGGTGTTCTGGGCGCGAGACTCGTGATGTCCCAGGACCGTGGAGCCTAAGTCGAGCAGCTTGGTGGGGTCTTCGAGAGCGACAAAACGAGAAGAGGCGGCTTCGTAGGCGGCGGTGAGGTGGCGGAGAGGTTCTGTGAGAGCGGTCTGGATCTTTTCGTCGGCGAGGGCGGCTGTTAGCGCAATGTCGACGGCTTGCTCGTCAGGGCCCCGATACGAGTAGGCACTGAGCCCGGAGGTGGTGGCGATGAAAGAGAGCTCTTGGTAGGCGCTGCGCGCGGCCTCGTCCAAGAAGGCCTCGGCGGGCAGGACCTCTTCGACGCGCAGCCACTGGCAAGGGTCGGCGAGCAGGGCGGCGATGAAGCGCTGCTCGACGTCAAGGTCCAAGTCCACGGGCTGGACCTGGTTGCGCTTGGCAGAAAAGCGCACGAGGACGAGGGCGAGGGGCAGGGCCAAAAGGGCGGTGAGAACGAGAGCGATGGTCACGGGGGGAACCGTGTCTTCTTTTGCGGATCCGTCGACCAGGTGGCAGGGGTCGTGGGGAGCTTTAGTGGGTGGTGGCGAAGTGGCGTGGAGCTTGGCGGGCGGGACAGTAGGGGTCCCATAGAACCGACAGAAAGTGAAGGAAAGAATGGTAGAGACAATTGCCAGCGCCGCGCAGTTTGATGAACTGGGAGCGAGCGCACAGCCCGTGCTCGTGGACTTTTGGGCCGAGTGGTGTGGACCGTGCAAGCAGATCTCGCCGATGGTTGACGAGATCGCGAGCGAGTTCGAGGGCCGTCTACGAGTGGCGAAGGTCAACGTGGACGAGTTGCCCGAGCTCGCGGGGCGCTACTCGGTGATGAGTATCCCGACGTTGCTGTTCTTGGACGGCGGCGTCGAGAAGAACCGCGTGGTGGGGGCTCGGCCGATGGGCGAGCTGCGCAAGGCGGTCGAAGCTCAGCTGTAGAGCAAAGAAAAAGACCCCCCTCGCGACATGCGAGGGGGGTCTTTCTTGTGTAGCGGGGCTACAGGGCTTTTGGTAGCACGAGTCCGCGTTCGATGATGGCCTGGTGGGCGCGCTCTTCGGTGCGGCGGACGACTTCACGGCCGAGGCCGAGCATGTCGCCGATCTCGGAACGAGTTTGGCTGGGCCAACCGTCTAACCCTTCGGACCGGATGATAACGTAGAGCTCGGTGGGGGTCAGTGAGGCGGTGGTGTTAGCCAGCGCCATGACCCAGAGGCGTTCGGCCTCGGTACCGGGCAGATCATCGACGTTCACCTTGGCGGTGCCAAAGAGATCACGAGCGAGCTCAACGCCCGCGCGCGTGTCTTTGAAGTCACCGTAGGGATCGGGAACGAGGTCACCACGAGTGGCGCCTTCAGATCCGATGGGGTCGTCGAGTGAGATGGTCTTGCCACGACGCATACGGGCGACTCGTTCGAGAGTCATTCCGGTGCGCTCGGCGAGTTCGGCGTTCGAAGGGGTTCGACCCAGCACGCGCGTGAGGTGGTCAACTGCGTCGAGCAGAGGGCCACGCGCCAGGCGATCGGAGTACTTCTCTTGCCCGGTCAACTTGAGGTCGAGGCGACGAATGTCACCTTCGAGGCTCTGCATGACCCAGGTTGAGTACTTGGCTCGGGTTGGATCCCAGGTCAAGAAGTACTCCCACAAGGTAACGATGCCCTCTTGGAGCAGGTCTTCGGAGTTCGCCGGGTTCTTGCACCAACGCTTGACGACGGCCGCAGCCAGTCCGATGTTGGTGTCGATGAACTGTTCGGCGATGTCTTCTAAGACACGAGTGAGCTTTTTGGCTGAAAGCGCGTCGCTTGGGTCATCGGTCAGAGCAGCCAGGGCTGCTTCGGCCTCTAAGTAGCGAGTACGCAGTTCAGTGTTGCGCTCGTTCACCGGGTTTTCGGTGGGCGCCTCTCCGCGTGCGGTCGAGGAGCTCTTGGTTGTGTGGGTTGCCACGAAAGGCACCGTTGGCGGAGAGTTCTCGCGAGCAACACCACGGGTAGCAAAACAAAAGGACCCGGCCGAAGCCGGGTCCTTATGCGCCCAAGGAGAGGGACTTAGTTCTCGCCGCGTCCCTCGTGAACGATCCGACGAAGCACGACCGGGTGGACGAGCTTGCCGCGCGCCTTCGATTCGATCTGTCGAACAGCTTCGCGCGAGAGACCCAGGGTCTCGCCAATGGCGCTCAGGCGCTGGCGGGGTTCGCGGTCGAGGCCGAGGCGACGAACGATGACGAAGAGCTCGCGGGGGTCGAGCTGGGAGAGGCCGTAGGTCTCGATGTCCTTGATGGCCATGGACGAGACGACGGTGTCTTCAACGGAGTAGCCGACGTCTTCGGCGAGGTCTTCGACAGTCGAGCTGCCGTCACCGATGGGCGTCGACAGGGACTCGAAGCGCGGAGCGTGCAGCACGCGCTTGGCCTGCTCGAGGGTGACGCCCGCGGTGGTGGCGACGTCTTCGATGGCGGGGCGAGCGTTCTCGTCACCGTTCTGGAGCTTCTTGTAGGCAGCGAGGATCTCGGGGCGCTTCTCGAAGTCACCGGAGTTCATGTTCGAGTGGTCGGCCGAGTGAACCGCACGCAGCACCTCGCGCTGGATGGGCTTGAAGGCCCAGTTGGCGAAGCGACCGCGGGTGGGGTCGTAGGTCGAGATGGCGCGCATGAGACCGACGATGGCGGCGGCTTCGAAGTCCTGGGCGTCTTCGCGAGTGGAGTTCTGGGTGAACTTGCGCACGTAGCGACGCAGCAGGCCGTAGTTGGCGTCGACGATCTTGTAGGTGACGTCGTCGCGACGACGACGGGCGCGGCGCAACTGCTGCGAGATCAGAGGCGTGCGGTCGTCGGGGAGGATCTTCTCGAGGTTGGCAATCTCTTCGTCAATGGCCTGGCGCTCGAAGAACAGGTCGCGGTTGAGGTCGTTCCAGTCGTCGCGGCTGCGCTCGACGGGGACCTCGGGGTCGTAGGGCTTGAGGCTGTCAGCAACGGGCGTGGCCGTGGGAGTCTGAGCCTTCTTGGCCTTAGTGGTCGACTTAGTTGCAGCGGACTTAGTGGCAGCGGTCTTGGCCGGGGCCTTCTTCGCGGCAGCCTTGGTGGCTGGAGCCTTCTTGGCGGTAGCGGTCTTGGTCGCTGGGGTCGTGGCCGGGGCCTTCTTCGCGGCAGCCTTGGTGGCTGGAGCCTTCTTGGCGGTAGCGGTCTTGGTCGCTGGGGTCTTGGTCGCTGGGGTCTTGGTGGTCGTCGCCTTCTTCGCGGCGGCAGCGGCCTTGGCCGGGGTCTTGGTGGCAGTGGCCTTGGTGGCAGATGCAGCCTTCTTAGCGGCGGGAGCCGTGGCCTTTGCGGGCGTGGCCTTCTTGGCGGCGGAGGCCTTGGTGGGGGCCTTCTTGGTGGGGGCCTTCTTGGTGGGGGTTGCGGTCATGATTCTCCTTGGGCTTGATGCTCGGTTTCCAGCATCGCCAGGGAGAGGTGGGTCGGGAAAGACCCACCGTGACCCGCGGAGTACCCCAGGTGGACGCACCGTCACCAAAATTGGTGTCGGTGGACGAACAGTCGAACTAGACATTCGAGTTCGCGAGGACTTCTCGCGGCTCAACGGTCATGTTAGAGAGCCCGTAACCAAGGTGATGCGTGGAAACGTTGCACTGGCAGTATGTCCACTCCGAAAACGCGTGCACACGCCGTCGGGAAGGGGTGACGATCTTTTAGCATCGGCACAAAGAGTCGCAACAGTACGCAAAACCTTCGTATTTGCAAGGAAAAATTGTTGAGCGGGCCAGGCGACGCGTGCTTGGCGTGGGGCGAATGAGCTAGAGACCAGGGTGCGCCGCGGGCTTTTCTAAGTCGAGTCGACGCAGTTCTAAGAGCAGGTCGCGCTGGGCGGCGCTGAGGGCTGTTCGCATGAGTAGACGGACTTCGACGTAGGCGTCGCCACGGGTGGCGCCAGGTAGCGGTACTCCCCGACCGGCGAGCTTGATGCGCGTCGCCGGCGCGGTGCCGGGAGGCACGACGATGGTGGCGGGGCCGTCGAGCAGCGTGGTCGACAGACGCACGCCTAGCAGGGCGTCAACGACGTCAACGGGCAGGTCGTAGATCAGGTCACGTCCGCGCATGACGACGTCGGCGCGGGGGCGGACGTTGACGGTGACGAACATGTCGCCGGGAGGCCCGGGAAGGCCGAAGGCCGCGGTGCCGGTAGATCCGGGTTCGTCGGTCGTGAGCCGGGTGCCGACGTCGCCGGCACCGTACATGGTGAGAGTGGACGCAGATTCAGTGCCGGGCGGAATGGTGACGGCGACTCGTGCTTCGCGCAACTCGGTGCCCGTGAAACCGCAGACGGGGCAACCCATCTCGGGAGGCAGGCCGGCGCACGCCGAGCAGACTTCGCGGCGCGAGAGCGTGAGGGTTGACGAGGAGCCGAAGACGGCCGCGGCGAAGTCAATGGTGAGCTGCACGCGCAGATCAGCCCCGCGGGGCCCTACGGGGATGTCTGAGGGGGAATGGGGGCTCGTGGCCTCGGCGGGGGTGTCAGAGAAGGTCTGGTTGGTAAAGGCGGGCCCAGAGCTAAAGGCGCGTCCGGTGCGCGCGAGTTCGGCGTCATAAAAGCGCCGACGCAGGGGGTCGATCAAGGTCTCGTAGGCGTCGTGAGCCGAGATGAAGGCCTCGGGGTTGGGATCGGTTCCGGTATCGGGGTGCAGGCGCCTAGCGGTCTGGCGCCAGGCGCGGCGAAGTTCGGTGGGAGAAGAGGTCGGAGAGACGGCCAGAAGGTCGTAGAGGGTGGGATCTGGCTGGTCCATGCGCTGTACCGTCCGCGCGAAAAGGGCGAGAACACGGAGCCAGTCTGGATGGCTGCGTTTCGAAGGCTGCGCAGATCAAAGTGCTGAGTGCGGTATTTGCGGGCAGTTGGACAGTAGTTTTCATGTACTGGTACTGGACTCGCCCTCGTAAAATTGCCGCGTCTGTCGTGGCCGTAGCACTCGTGTTGGTGGCGGTGAGCTACTTCTTTGGCTCTGCAATCTTGCTTCGCCTCGGGATCACCACTGACGTGCCGGCAGCGAACCAGAGCGTGATCTACGTCGACGGCTGGTCGATGAAGAACCTGGGAGCGACGCCCGTTTACCTCTCGGACCAGCAGTACGGCGGTAACCGGGTCGAGTTGCACTTCTCGCCGGTAAACGGTGACGAGGTAGCGGACTTGCAAGCCCACGCGCCGGGGCTGCTCAGTGACGTGGCGAGTCGCATGGTGAGTGCGTCGAGTGTTTTGTCGTGCAAGGCCTCTGGCTGCAAAGACGCCAGTGGGGCTATTTCGAGCGACTGGTTCTTGAACGCTGGGGACATCGCGGGGCTGGGAGCTGAATACCGGGGGTACGGGATCTCGCACACGTTGTACGCGGCCGCCATTCCAGGAGCAGTACGCCAGAGCATGTGGCTGCAGTACAACAACCAGCAGCTGTCGCTCGTGGAGCCGCCGGCCGGGTTGGGAGCCACGGGAGCGAACTCGTCGAATGGCTACAACGCGCACCGCTGGCTGGTGAGCGCGGCCTTTGGTCAGCTCTTCTTGCCCCAGGCGGCGTGGCGCGGAGGCGTGGGCGGCTCGCTCGAAGTGGGGGCGCTGCTCAGCGCACCCAGCGCCACTCGCGGTGGTGACGTGGCGGCGGTCGAGGCCGGGAAGGTGTTTACGGCAGGCCTCGGGGCGCCGAGCGCCCAAGCGGCAGCGCTGTCGCCGTCGCAGTTGACGTTCATGTCGAGCCCGACGACGGGCTGCGGGCCGGGCGTGTTGTGCGTGCCGGGAATGGCTACGAAGCTCGGTGGTCAGATGAGATTCTCGACATCTGAATGGTGCAGCAATGGCGCGGTCGTGAATGCGATTTTGGCAAATGGAACGTGGAAGTACGACTTCTCGGTGCCCACCGCGCAGTTCGGTGCGTGGACGCAGAACCCGGCGGGGCTGGCTGGCAGTAGTGGTGGCGACTCTTGGACGTGGTCGGGTTCACCTGGTCTTTTGCAGGGTACAACGACGTGGAATCAGGACCTCGTGTACATGACCGCCAGTGACCCGGCGACACTGATGGGCGTAGGGGGACAGAGCGGCCAGACGGCAGCGTTCGTTGCCCACCACCACGTCTCGGCGGCCAGTAGTGCGCCATGGACGGCCGGTACGGTGATTGGCAACTACTTCGGCGGGCGCTGGAATAGCTGTAAGGGCTGAGAGGTCGCGGGGTTCAAAGGAACCCCGCGATGTGGCCGGGTAGCTCGGGCAGTTGCCTTGAAACAGCGAATGCAAAAGCTCGACTGAGCGACAGAATAGATACATGACGTATTTCTCCAAGTTCGCGGCCCTGGTTAAAGAGCGCCGGACGCTCGTGGTCGCGGGCGCAGTGGCGCTGTGCTTGGTCGTGGGGCTGATCTGGTCGCTCGGCACGCACTCGGCCAAGCAGTCGGTGACGACTACGACGGTGGTGGTCCACAAGCACCACCCGGTCCACGCGACGACCACGACGACACTTCCGCCAGTGACGACTACGACCGTGGTCCCCGTGACGCGTCCAACGACGACCACGACTGTTCGCCGGGTCACCACGACGACTCGCCCAGGGCGTCGCTCGGGAAGCTCTTCGGGGCAGACAACAACGACTACGACGACCGTGGTTCCAGTGACCCGTCCTACAACGACGACCACCGTGAAGCCAGCTACGAGTAGTGGTCCCAATCCCCCACCGACCTCAGCTGTGTTGAGCGTGGTGCGCGACGGAGTACGTTCGTGCGAGGCGGCGAACTTTCCGACCATTGTCTTGTACTTCACGTACTCGAACGGCTACACGTGGGTGGCTACGTTGCAAGTCAGCGCTAACGACCCCGTCGTCGGTGGAAACATTTTGTACCCGTACGACCCCTCGGACCAGTCACGCACGCTGCCAACAGAGATTGCGGTTAGTTACGACCCATCAAACTCGGCGAATAACTTCTGCAAGACAGCTCCGGCTGGTACCTGGTAGGGCAGCTCGCGCTACGAGGCCCCGAGTCTTAGTGACCCGGCGTGATCGTGCCGCTCGCAACGGGCACTGAGATAGAGGCCGGATAGGCATCTGGGTACTTAGCCCAGCCGATGGTGGGTACGAAGCTGAGCGGGCCAGCGCCGTCTTGGTACTTGGCCGTAGCAGATTCGATGGTGATGGTCACATGCTGACTCGCGGTGGTGGCGTTTCGAAAGCCCAGGTAGAAGGTGGCCGTGCCCAGTTGGTCGGCATTCACGTGCACGGTGAGGGTCTGTTCGCCGTTTAGGGCAGTCGACGTGGCCAGGATGGAGCCGCCTTGGTCAAGCAGGTGGAACATCTGATAGCCCGTCGAAGCAGTGATCTTGACAGTGGCGTCAAACCCGACAAGTGAGGCACCGGCTGCGCAGTTGACACACTGGAAGGGCAGCGAAGAGATCTGCACGGGCTGAGGGTTCAACGCGTCGCCGAGGCCGAGCAACTTGATGGGGTTTACGAAAACGGTCAGGTTGGGGCCGGGCTTGGCTGGCTGAGCGACAGGAGCTGCGGCATTGTTGCCGACTGAGCACTGGGCGTTTGCCTGCGCGTACGCGGCGGCGGCTTGGGCGATCTGAGTTGCCTTAGTGGTTGACCAGGCTGCGGAGCTGAGGGGGTTCACGTGCCCACTTTGAATGGCGTAGGGACTGCCGGCCCAGTAGGGAGAGGGCGCGGGCAGCTTGGAGAGAGGGTCGGTGACGACGGTTTTGTCGCGGGTGAGGACTTCTTGGTAGATGGCGTTGCGCCAGTTGCTAAAGGCCGAAGAGGTCCACGAAGCGTAGGCGTTCAGGTTCTGGCCCGATCCCGCAAAGAGGGTGTAGCGCGAGCCGCCGGCGCTGGGGGCGGTGAACTCGGGAAAGAAGATGGTGGTCTGGCCGGCCTTCGGGGTGGTGTCTTCTGCGAACCGGGCCGAGGCGACGATGGGCATGACGCAGACGCCGAAGACCACGTTGCTTTGTGACTGGTTCGACGAACTCGCGACGGGTGCGTACTGCAGGGACGAGGAGCAGGGAGCGGTGGACTGGTTGTACTTGGCGGCGAGGGCGTTCCACTCGCCGGGCGTGGTGAGCTGGGTGGCAACGTCACTGCCGACCATAGTCGGGGCAAACGAGAGGGCGAGGTTCATGGCCTCGTTCGCGTACTTGGCGGGACTGGCGAAGTTGTTGGCGCGTGCGTAGTTGTACCACTGGACGTAGCCCCACTGGTCTGATGAGTTGTTCGACCAGAAGTGGTTCGCCCACTGTGCGGTGGCGGGGTCGATGGTGTAGGTGGGGTCGTTCGTCGCCTGAGCCATCTCTTTGAAGTCGGTGACGACGGTAGCGGCCGAAGACGTCTCGAGGGCCGAGCAACTAAAGCCGTTGGAGACGGCGAAGGGCTTTTCGGAGGTGAAGGTGGTGTTCGCCCAGGATGTTTGGGACGCCGAAGAGTTCAGTGTGTAGACGGGCAGGCCGTAGCCGCCGGGGTAGGACTTGGTCGCGGGACAGGCGGGCGAGAAGGGGGCTGGATAGTTGGGGTTGGGGTTGGAGATGGAGTTGAACTCACAGCCGTGCTGGGTAGAGGCAACGGTGAGAGCAGAGGCGTCGGCGGGAGCGGGCGAGGCGGCGTAGTACTTGGGTGCGGGATTCTTGTTCTTGGCGTTGGGGTCGTAGCAGCCGGTCTTCGTGGCGTCGGCTTGGGTGAGGGCGATGCGCGAGACGGTG
>Ga0208867_1000404_pt1 | contig 11981 bp, 6 predicted proteins | sample CryBogCBE05Oct08_FD_185505 | JGI IMG/M metagenome (GOLD analysis project Ga0208867, IMG submission 185505) | Freshwater microbial communities from Crystal Bog, Wisconsin, USA - CBE05Oct08 (SPAdes) (version 2) | ecosystem: Environmental > Aquatic > Freshwater > Lake | place: Crystal Bog... | reverse complement strand
CAATCATTTCCATCATTTCTTAGTTGAGCTTCTTACAGGTGCGACTTGCCTTTCATCGACGTTCTACCGCTTTGCCATTGTTTATAGCGATAACCCCTATCTCCAGTGTTGCGTTTTATTTCACGAGTGATGGTAGATGGGTGGCATTGAAGTATTCGGGCAATCTCAGCCGTTGATGTCTTCGTTGCTCTCAGCACGTAAATTTGTGACCTTTTTTCTAAATTCAAGTGATTGTAACCTGTTGGCATGATAAACACCTTCAATTTTAATCTTGAGGCTATCCTATTTTTTTGACTCAGTATAACTAGTTTTTTAATTTATATCTCAATAATGCAGTTCGCGGTTGAAGGAGACTAACTAAATAAAAATAACAATTAGCATTATTTTTGTGATACAGTAGACTCGTACAAATGATTTTATGTTGCACGACTATTTAAGTTAATTATTATTTTAAGCTATATTGGTAGTAAAAAATGAATGTTTTTTTTAGAATGTTTTTCTTCAGTTTATTTATTAATTTTTTTGTTAGCTTTTGCAGTCTTGCTGCATCTAATAATTATAATATATTGAAAAATTATATCATTAATTCCAATGATCAGGATGTATTAAATTGGTTTGAAGATTATGTTAATAAGTCAACATTTACAAAAAAAAAAGACATCGAAAAAAAAAATAGAATGAATAAACTTTTATTTGACGAGATTCATTCATTGAGAATTGAATGGAACAAGAAATTTTCTAATAATATTCTTTTTGAGAATGCTGTAGCTAAAGCTCAAGAGAGAAATTATCAGTCGATTCTTCAAAAGATTAATGATTCTAATAAAAATGATAAGATATCTTTAAATAAAAGAATAAATATTAATTTCAATCAAAGGAAAAATCTAATAAGAATAGCAAAAAATAAAAAAATAACCCTTAAATGGAAGTCTCAATCAATAAAAGAAAAATTTTTAAAAAAAATATCTAATATGAGTAAACTTCTATCTTCTAGTGAATCCGGTAAAAATAAATCATCTTCTGATTCTAGAGAATCTTTCCATGACTATGAAAATCTGCTGATTTTTTTTCAAAATAGCAAGGAGTCTAAAATAGATTCTTATTTGAATAAAATTAGCGAAAATTTACTGACCAAAAAACCCTTCTTAAATCATGAATATAAAGAAAAAGCTATAAAAAAATCTATAAAGAAACTTAATCCTGATCAAATTCAATATATAAAAGCTCTATTAGTTAATCGCTTTTCTGATTTTATATCGAATAAATTTACAGATATCGTTGAAGAAATTCAATGTCAAAATTTTATTAATATCATAAATCTTATCGATGATCTCAAAAAAAATAAATCCGAGGATGAATTTCAAGATCGCATAAAAAATTTCAATTTCACTGATATTCAAAGAGATAATTTAAATAAGTTATTAAAAAATATGGAATTATTTTCTGTTGAAGACGATTCCATAAAACAATTACCAGAATGGTCAAATCTTATAGATAGATTTAAGACTGCATTATTTGAATTATTTGAATCATTTAAATCATATCTCAGAAAAATTTTTTCAATAGAAGCAACCGACAACTTACAAAATACCGAAAAAAATTCAAAATTAAATATATCAATAAAAAATCACATGCTCGGAATATGTAAGCTCAATAAAAAAAACAATCTTCAATACGAACTTAATGATGGAGTAAGCCATGAAGATTTTATTGAAAATATTGAGAATATTTTTAAAAATCTCAATAACCACTTTCCGTCCTCATTCTCAAAAGCAGAAATAAAAAATAAAAAAGACATAACTGCTAAACTAAAAAGAATCAGTGTAAAAATATCTTTAAATCCGAATAAAAATAAAATTGATATTCATCTAATGTGGTTTTCTTTAAATAAAATTTTGGGATCAAAAACTTTAATTAATTTAATTAGTAAAATGACTAAATTAACAGAAAAAGAAGTTAAGAAAAAATTAATAAAAATAAATCAACTACTTCCTAATTTGCTAATGATTAAACATTCTGAACTTGATCTGATTTTACTTATAATTAATGACTTATTTGGAAAAACTACTAAAATGAAAATAAAATTCGAAGATTAGTCTATAAAATAGAAATGATTTATTATTCATGAATGTTACTTTTTTTAGAAACCGAATTATTCTATTTCTAATGAATTGTACCGTTGAATGAGCGCTATGCTGCATAAATCTCTTTCCTAGAAACTGAAATAATATTAAATAATCAAAAAATAATCACCTAATAGAAACTTTTTACGAATCATCATTATTCATATCTTGCTCATTCAAGGTAAAAAAGTACATGTGTCTTTTTTAAAAGCTTTTCCATATCTTAATACGAAAAAAGCTATTTTGTTCATTTACTGAAAACTTCAGAAATTTCTTCAGGAAATGAAAAAAAATAATCGAAAACTAAATAACATCGATAGAGAAAAAAATATATGAATGAGGAAAAGACAGATAGTAATCAAAATACTACTCCATACAGAAGCTATATGGGTCTATAAGCAATTAATAAAATGCTTCATTGTGCAAAAATCTATGCAGATCTCAAACTATGTCCTGAGCACCTTCTGTAAGAAGGACCTCTTTCAATTCCATCCTACCCTCAGAAACCAAAATTTTTCCCACTTGCTCAAAAGCGGAAGAAATACCACAAGCATCAGTGATCCAAAGCAGGGTAGGATCCTGAATCAAAAGAGAAAGTTTTTCTTCAGGAAAAATCCAATCTTGAGCTAACCGCACCTGCTCCTGAGCTACACAGGAAGAAAAATCAGCATCTCCAGAAATAAGCCCCGTAACACTCAACATACGCCCTAAGCTCGTTTTGAGTTTACGAAATTTTTTTCCAATTTCATGATTATTCTCAAATTCTTCTTCAGTAAGTCCAAAACTCCAATGACTTCGCATTCCATCAGAAGAAAAATAACCATAAAAATGCCGATCGCGGGTCTCACCTGATTCTTTTGGTAAAGAAGAAAAAAAACTCTCTGCAATACAAGCTCCTATGGGTTGATGGTGAAAAAAACTGACTTGAAACACACCCATAGGCTCAAGCAAACCTATAATCTCAAGAGGTCGAGGAGCGCCTTGCACCTTTCCTAACTGCGACCAAAAATCAGCGTAGATCACTTGATCAGAACTTAGACTCCTTCCCGATCCTAAAAAAAGCTCATGCTTAGAATGACGTTCATGCTTAATCAAACTATCTTGAATCAAGTCTAATTGAGGATGCTGGTTAATCGCTTCGCGTAATTGCTCTTCTATCTCAAAGAAATCTAATTCAAAACGTACCTGAGATATTCCAATAAAACGCCTCTCAAAATGCCAAAGAAGCTCCTTCATAGACTCTGAACGTGCTTCTAAAGAAGGAGCACGCATCCAAAGAGGCTCTTTGAACGCTTTATTACGGTACTCGCGAATAAAAGTACCAAAACGTGGATCTCCACAGCCAATACCAAAGCGAGAAAAAAGATCCGTCATATAGGCTATACCAGAAGAAGCACTCACACAGGCTAAAGGCGAAACTTTGTGCACCTGAGTACCCACAATCCAATGAACTTTCACCTCAGAAACAAGATAAAAACCTACCATGGCTAAAGCAGCCCAACCGTCCCCTATTACCGTCACTTCCTGTGCATTCATAAACTTCCACCTAAAAACCGATTGTGCAGCACTTGCACTGCCTTTTGTTCCAATTCTAAATTGATCCCAATACTCAAAGAAAAAGTCGAAACGAAACCAGCATAAGAAGGGATCCCTGCTTCTGCCAAAGTTGACAAAACAGTATTCCATAAATCAGCATTCTGAGAAAACCGACTTCCCACCAACGAAACAGGAATCACTTCAGACAGAAACTCAACCTGATGGACAATGCCTTCCCTCGATAAACGATTTAAAAGATCTTTCCAACGAGACAAACAATCACGACTCGCAAAAAACTGAACCTCTGCCTCACAAAACACCAAAGCAAGCATAGACAACCCTGCTTTTTGAATTTCATTTCCCAAAAGAGCCATCCACTTGGCATCCTTCAGGATGATGCGGACCAAACCTTGTTCTTGATCAGAAGTAACTCCTAACACTTGAAATTCTTCCATACTCTCAGCCCGCACCCATGTTCCCTCTCCTTTGTCAAAAGCATGTGCAACTCGCACAGGTATTTGAAATTGATGAGCCAATTGCACACTTCGAGGATGCAAAACCTGCGCTCCTAACAAAGCCATCTCCACCATCACTTCGTAAGAAATACTGGAAAATCTTTTGGCCTCAGGTACCCATCGAGGATCCGCACTAAAAACACCATCAACATCAGTAAAAATCTCACAACAGTCCGCCTGAAAAGCAGAAGCCAAAGCCACAGCACTAGTATCCGAACCACCTCTACCTAATGTCGTAATCTCCTTGGAAAAACTCATTCCTTGAAATCCCGCAACAATTGCAATTTGATTTGCTTCCAGCGCAGCCCTAATCCTATCTCCCAAAATACTCTGAATCTTCGCTTTTCCATGGTGATGATCGGTTAAAATGCCGCTTTGGGATCCAGTGAAAGAAATCGCAGGAACCTTACGGTCCTTCAAAGCCATGCTCAAAAGAGCCATAGAGATTCTCTCGCCTACACTCAAAAGCATATCCATCTCTCGAGGGCAAGGATTTTCAGAGACCTCCTCAGCCTGAGCAATCAGAGCATCCGTAGTATCACCCATAGCAGATACAACTACAATTAATGAGCATCCAAGATGATGCGTACTTGCAATTCGATCCGCTACCGCTCCAATCTTCTCCGAAGTAGCAAGCGAGCTCCCCCCATACTTGTGAACTAAAAGTGACATGATCTCCGCCAATTTAACAGCAAAGCCTCCAAATGGCTACCTCTCCAACTCAGCTTTCTAATTTTTTGAACACACAAGGACTTAAAAGTAAATTATTTCAATAAACAAAAACAGATCTCGACGATCGCTTGTAAAACCCATTAAGACAATATTAAACTAATTTGAATTATAAAGACCGAAGGTTCAGCCTCAAGCATTGAAACACGGAGCTCTTTCCCTATCTTCATGCTTCATGCAAACTAAACCATTAAGTCAATTGAAAGAAATGATACTATTTCGTCAATACCAACATAAACATCTATTTGTTAAGTTGTATAAAGAGCGAAAATATCATTAAAAATATTGAAATTTTTGCTTGATGTTGCAACGAAGAAAAGACTGTCTTTTAAATCAATTCTCTCGGCTTCCGTCACAGACAACCTCTAGCAACCAGAAGATAGTTCAGGATCAGTGACGCTCATGTGAATTCGGAGACAGCTCATCGAGCTTCCTTTTGAAGGGCCAGGGGAAAATACTTTCAAACTGGACAAAGCCTCACTTTAATTTTTAACCCACACAATACCTCAAATGGACTGTGATTAATGAATTGAATTTCACGACACTCCTATGAAGTCATTGCAATAGCGTCATATTACAAGAACCCCAAGGAAATTTTCTTAGAACTATGCTCATCAAAATCAAGCATTTGAAGAAATACCTCATCCTTGTTTCTTCTTATCTAACATAAACTCATCATAACGTTGAGAGCGAACACGAGAACGTCTTCTTCTTCTTCGATTTCTTCTATCAGGAGGATCTAATAAATCTAAAGCAGAAAGACTTTGAGCACGATCGATAGGAATCGGAAGAAGAATTTTAGACCCTCTTTTTAATGGAGATCGAGCAGAAAGACCATTCAAATCGCTCATTAAATCTACTTTTATTCCATAACGGCGAGCTACTCCAGCAAGCGTTTCACCACGCTTCACATGGTACGATACAAACTCTACCGCCTTAGAATAAGATTCTTGATTATAAGTTTTTAAAAATTTCTCTTTAGTAGAAGCCGGTAATTTTAACCGATAAGTTCCCAAATGCGGTGGAGTACACCATCTGAGAATCTCAGGATTTAAGGCTTTCACGGTCTGGTAAGATAATCCAGCAGCACTTGCAACTTTCAGCAAATCAGCGGGACTCTTCACTTCAAACTCAATCAGCTCTTCGCCTCCTACTTCTCCTGTTTTTGTTATATGAGGCGTAGGAATAGGTTTTGCTAAAGGCTGATCTGAAACTACTTCGAGCACTTTACTGTCTCTTGAATCCAAAATGGTAGCTTCTTCTTCTAAAAAACCATCTTCTCTCACTTCAGATAAAGCATCTTCTGGTACCACATGATCTGTTTTTACCACCTTGACAACTTGCCCGTCTCCAGCAATAACCTCTTCTACAGAAGGACGTATTTTTTTTTCAGAAAAACCAAACTGAGTTCGATTTTTAGATAAAATTGCAGCAGCAATAATTTTCGGTACATAATCTCGTGTTTCACTTTTTAAAAAACGCTGACGTGCAATGATCCAAAAATCTTTAGTTCCATAACGACGAATAGCACGTGCAATTTTTGCTTCACCTGCATTGTAAGCTGCAGCAGCAAGCTCCCAACTTTGAAACATACTGTACAAATCTCTCAGATATCCTACTGCAGATAAAGTAGATTTTTGAATATCACGGCGTTCGTCTACCCATCCATTTACCTGTAAACCATAACGCCTTCCAGTAGCTGTGATAAACTGCCAAGGACCCACTGCCTTTGCCTGAGAGCGCGCTAAATTATTAAAACCACTCTCAATCATCGCAAGATATACTAAATCGGCAGGTAATCCGTTTTGTTTTAAGATAGGTTCAATATACGGAATAAAATATTCAGATCTTTCTAAATACTTTGCAAAATAAGATCTACCTTTACCACAAAAATAATCTATCCAGTACTCTACACGTGCATTGATCGTTATCGGAAAATCAAACCAGGTTTCCTGAAGCTTTCTTCCTAAAACAGTAATTTCTACACTTGGCAAATCAGGTGGTTGAATAGGGCTTGCAACAACAACCTGTGGCTCAGACTTGATCGGCAATTGCGCACAACCCAAGAAAAAAGAAAAAAATAAAAAATACATTTTTTTAAAATGCACCACTAACTTTTCCAACGCCTATCATTTAAAGAGCGATGTAATCGCGATTTATATTTTTTACGAACTGATTTTTCAGGAGGATCAAGTAAATCCAAAGAAGTAAGCGTTCGACTTCGATCTAAAGGCAAAGGTAGAAAAATTTGAGATCCAAATTTTAAAGGTCTTCTAGGTGATAGTCGATTTAAGTCACTCATAAGATCCACTTTAATACCATAACGACGCGCAATATGCGCGAGGGTTTCTCCACGCTTCACCTTATAAGATAAAAATTTGACACGCTTGGAAAATTTCTCATGGTTGTAAGCCTCCAAAAAAGTTTCCCGAGTAGAAGCGGGTAGTTTAATGCGATACGTTTCAAAATGGGGAGGCGTGCACCACCTCAGAAGCTCAGGATTCAACGCCTTCACCGTATGGTAAGACAAACCTGCCGCACTTGCAATTTTTAGTAAATCAGCAGGACCTTTGACTTCAAACTCATCTAATTGTTCTCCTCCCACTTCTCCATTCTTAGTAATATGAGGAACAGGAACGGGTTTAGCAAAAGGTTCAGCCAAGACAGAAGTTAAATTCTCTGGCTGCAATTCTTCTTCAAAAATTTCATCCTTTGCTAACAAAATATCTTCTTGACTTATTGAGTCAGAAATTCCTTCCCAAGGTGAATCCGTTTTCACCACTTTCACCAACTGTCCATCCCCAGCAACGGCTTCCCCCTCCGAAGGATGACTTTTTTTATCAGAAAAACCAAATTGTGATCGATTTTTAGCAATAATCGCGGCAGCAATAATTTTAGGCACATAATCTCGAGTTTCAGGTTTCAAAAAATTCTGACGTACAATCATCCAAAAATCTTCTGTTTGATAACGATTTATGGCACGAGCAACCTTCGTTTCTCCGGCATTATACGCTGCAGCTACCAGCTCCCAGCTTTTAAACCTACGATACAAATCTTGTAAAAAATGCACAGCAGAAAGTGTGGACTTTTGAATATCACGCCTCTCATCTACCCATCCATTCACTCTCAAACCATAATAGCGAGCAACACGAGGCATAAATTGCCAAGGACCAACTGCCTGCGCTCGAGAACGCGCTAACGTATTAAACCCACTTTCGATCATAGATAAATAAACCAAATCCTCAGGGAGCCCATTTTGTTTGAGAATAGGAGCAATATAAGGGATGAAATACTCCGAACGTTCTAAATACCTGCTAAAATGAGGCCTCCCCTTTCCACAAAAATAAGAGATCCATTCTTCCACTTGAGCATTGACAGTAATAGGAAAATCAAATCGAGACTTCTGAAGCTTGATCCCAAAAACCACAATCTCTCCATTTTCGACTACCGGCAACCTCTCGGATTCTCCCGTAAAATCCTGCTCCAAGATCTCACCCAGTGTTCTCGGCTCAAAATTCGAACCAGATTTTGAATCAAGATGTGCACAGTTTAAAAAAAGAACATTGGCAAAAACAAAAAGAAGCCACCTCGAAAGATAACGCGACCTGATCACCCATTTCATGACTCTTATCCTCAACTAAACCCCCACACCATCTTACACGAAGAGCACATCCACAACCACCGAAGATCTTCCTTCAACTCAGAAAAAAAATGCCTCAAAGAGAAAAAACTCACATTATAGCGCAGTGCATAAAATAGGTCAACTTAAGACTCCTTCAAAAAGGCAACAACGCCAGTTCACGATCAACAATCCAAACTCTCATCATTGCATGTGAGCGATAGAAATTTGCCAACAATCAGCCAAAAAGCTCCCTAGAAGATTTTCTTGATGAAGTTGAGTTTTAATCACGAAACACTGACTTCTTCCGTGCCTCGCTTTCTGTCTGAATTCAAATCATGTCGCCACCTAACTACCGATTCCAACACCCCTCCACCTGATGAAAAATAATCTGAAATAATGGTACTTCAACCCCAGGGAGCTCGATTCATGGCATGGTAAGACCAACCCCTGAACAGATCGAAAGGAACTGGCCAGGACAATTCCATGCTAAAAAAACACCCCCAAGAGCTCACCATTGGGTTTCCTAGTCCTTTGAAGTTTCTCAGCTTTTCCCCCCTCTTCGTCCGATAATTCTTAGCCTGGCTGAAATTGCGGAGCCTGAATCAACGATCGATCGATTCCTGAAAGCTCATGGCATATCACGGTAAACCCCTTGTCTCAGGATACTTGAATTGCCAAGTTTTGAAAACAGGGGACAAGAAGATAGAATTTTGAGGGATAAACTCGTAAAGTTTATTCAAAAGAGTTAAAAAAAACTGAAGCTTTTGCATTGCTTGGAACAGGGGCTAAATGGATCTCCGAAATTCAAGGCAAGACGGACAAGAACGACAGAAAAAAGCTCTAGGATCGGCGCTCAGATCAAGACCTTGTACTATCAATTTAAAAAATAAATAATTACAGCTTTACCTCAGAGGAGAGGGCTTGTGTTCAACTCAACTAGAGGAATGGTGCATAGGAGAGATTTCCCATGAAATAAAAGCACGTTAAGGATGCAAAAGATAGTAAAATCAAGCAACTCGAACACAAAATCTTAAGAAAAGACAATTATTTTAGATGCACTATCAGCGTTGCTTGTTCTCAAAAAAAAGCGAATTTTCTTTGGGAAGAAAAAGAAAGAGAGGCCCCGTCAAAGCAAGACGTATAGCATCCTAAAAGACTAAAAACTATTCAGCTATGGAAACTATCAAAATTAAGGGAGGATCGCCACAAGGGCCCCATCCTCTTCGTTATCCCAAGAAGAACTTCAGGCGCCGATTCACAAGGGAAGTGCATTGAGATTAATCAAAAAAATAGAGTCAAAAAAGACATCTCAGGGTCATTCCTCGTGTGTAACGTTTGAGTTTTATTCTTGCAATGCTTTCGTAAAAAAATGTTTCTGCATGAGAAAATATATTTAATTAGTTTAATTCAGCAGTCGAGCATAAGCGCAAATGGTAAAAAAAGTTGTCAAAAACACCTCTTGAAGCTGTAACAGAGCCCTCCTTGGATCTCTCTAGGGAGATCCAACAGATAGCCATAACACCTCAAGCTTGTATTTAAGAGGCACATTGTAAGAGTTACTCAAAAAAGACAAGAATAAGGAAATCCAAAGCAAATATTTTACCCATTAATAGAATTTATACATACATCCAATTTAAGAAGAGTCAGAGAACGTTTTAGTTTACTTAAATAGGGTTTAGTTCTTTTTTTGTCAGAGACACCCCAGTCTCATAGACTTTTTCAAGTACATGTACCCCGCATTCCGCACCAAAAACATAAAAATCAAAAATTAAAAAAAATTAAATTTTTATGGTTTTTATTTGTCTTACTTTCTCAAAAAGGACCTCTTCTATAACATGTCTGCCAAATTTTCTTTTAAAAACCTGATTCAATTGCTCAGAAATGCTTAAAAATTCAATTGATTAGATAAATTTTTACGTATTTTAATTTCACTACAATCTGATTCTTCTTTCTGAAGGTTAAATTTTCTTTATGCAGAAGAGTACAATCTCTCTGCTGCCGGTCCGAAAATGCGAACGACCTTTTCTGTAAAATCATCCATATTCACAACCAGGTTACGTATACATTCAGATTGCGAAAAAATAACGACTTGAATGTTTTTAAATTTTCTGATTACCCAAGACATAGAAGGTTTAGCTGTAGGTTTCCCTAATTGATCGGGGAGTGTTTCTTTCTTTTCTTGGAGTACTTTTCGAAGGTGATGTTCTGCAAATCCATAAACCATTAAAGAGAAACTCATCACTGCCATTAAAGCGGTAATGCGAGAAGGTTTTTTAAAAAGGTGGATGCTACTTGAAATGATTTATTTTTTATAAACGCGAAACTTTTTTCAATCTGATTCTGGTTCGTATCCGCTCATTAAGTTGTGTAGAACTAAAAATATCATTAAAAATAATTAAAATTTTCTCTCGATTGATTTTAATGATCGCAACTAAAATAGAGCAATGCTTGCGAAGAAAAAACTATCGGCACTCAATCAATTAGCCAAAATCGTGTCTTGAGCAGTTTTAATATACTAGGCATATAGCACTTTTTTGTATAATGATAAGAATAATAAGTTTCTATCTGGTTAGAATTGAAAGAGACAGATCGATGAATTTTATAATTCCAAACTCGGATAAGTGGCCCCCAGATAAGAGGGCCGACCTCCCACGGAAGCGGACTTACGGGTTACGTATCCAGCTCTTCATGTGAATTTAATCCATTTGTTCACCGCAAACCAATGGGATAAACTATTCGAGGACCGAGTCTTTTGACCTACCCAATTGATAAACCAGACGTTAGGAAACTCTTTCAAGCGCTCGAGTATGAGACAAATCTTCGCTTGTTGGAATATACTGTCACTGCAGCCAGTCTAGGAGACTCCCCCGTGTATCACGGATAGTTGAATTGCCAAGTGTTGAAAATAGGGGGCGAGAAGATAGGGTTTTGAGACATGAAAAATCGTAAAATTTATTAAAAAGAGTTTAAAAAAACTTGAGCAGAAAAGATGATGAACAGAGGAGATAGAACGATAATATCCATATGCGAAGAAGCTTTTGTATTGCTTGGAACCGGTATGTTTCAGAATAGTTGTCGCCTCGACCGCTTGGTCACCCTACCTCATTGGTGTCTAACAAAATTACGCATCACTTTCAAGCCATGAAATTCAACGGTGTCCATTTTTTCCCAATTTCTAGTTTTTCCAGACCAACGAGAAGGAGTGTTGTTCTTGAGCTTCTTGATAAACAGCATGGCTTTTTTTTAAAATTTCTAAATCCTCGCCTTCGTGTCTTGAATTTGATGTGGTAAAAGAAATTCCGCTATGTAAATGATCAGTAGCAATCTACCAGGGGTTACGCATATGACTTGGACGGCGGATCAAAGCCATTCAAGATGAATTCGCACAGCAGGCGAGTTTGTGTGATAATTTCCGTGAACAAGGAGTTTGTCATCATGAAAGGCGTAGCAAAAACA
>Ga0208867_1000383_pt1 | contig 12319 bp, 15 predicted proteins | sample CryBogCBE05Oct08_FD_185505 | JGI IMG/M metagenome (GOLD analysis project Ga0208867, IMG submission 185505) | Freshwater microbial communities from Crystal Bog, Wisconsin, USA - CBE05Oct08 (SPAdes) (version 2) | ecosystem: Environmental > Aquatic > Freshwater > Lake | place: Crystal Bog... | reverse complement strand
AAAGCTAAAAAAGGCAAATCATGATTCTCTCATTAAAAAAGCACTGGAGAATCCAGTTATTGCTCAAGAGTTTTTATCGGAGTATTTGCCTGATGAATACAAATCCTTAATTGATCTATCTACTATAAAACCCGAGAAGGAAACGTATGTTGAAAAATCGCTGAAAACCAAACTAAGCGATATGGTATTCTCCGTAAAAATGCACGATACAACCGAAGATAAAAGAAATAATGCTTTTATCTACGCACTTGTTGAGCATCAGTCTTATTCTGACTACTGGATTGCTTTCAGACTTCTTAAATATTCTCTTCTTTTACTTGAGAGACATGTAAGCGGGAAAAATAAATTACCTATCATCCTACCGCTCGTTATATATAACGGCAAAGCTAGATATAAAGCACCTCAAAATATATTCGAGCTATTTGCTTATCCCGATATTGCAAGAAAAGCAATAACCGAGGATTATAATTTGATCGACTTGCACGCAATGGATGATCAAGCAATAGATTACGAAAAGCACTTAAGCTTTTTACTCTATACAATGAAACACATTCACGAGCGGAATACGCTTAGCATGATCAAGGATGCAATGAGTCGTTGCTCTCCAGCTATTGTTATCGATAAAGAGCAAAATTATATTCTAACTAGACTAATTTTATGGTATAGTGATTCCAAGGTTCCAGAAAAATCAAAGCATTTACTGGAGCAGTTAATTGTAGATAATTTACCTAAAGATGAGGCAAATAATATTATGAGAACTATTGCAGATTCATATATTGAAGAAGGTTTTAACAAGGGTATTATTCAAGGTATCGAGAAAGGCATGGAGAAAGGTATTGAACAAGGTAAAAATAAAAAGGCTATAGAAATAGCCAAAAACTTACTTTCTCAAAAAATTGATATTAAGACTATTTCTGCCGCTACCGGTTTAAGCTTAGCCGATATTAAGGCGCTCGTTTAACCGATAATTTGATAAATTACTATGAAATATAATAATTCCTATTTTGCAAGAGAATCTACTACTCATTATGATGAAGGTTTAAGAATTTACATGCTCTCTATTTATCGTAATATGGCTATGGCCCTAGGCATATCCGCACTGGTAGCTTACATAGTTGGTAGTAGTGAGCATTTAGCAATGATGCTATTTTCTACTCCTCTTGTCTATGCGGTAATGTTTGCGCCGCTGATCTACATTTTTTTCTTTGGTCGTAATTTAATGAGTATGGATAAAGAGCGAGCAATGTTACACCTTGGTATATTTGCCACTCTTAACGGATTATCCCTCGGTTCTATATTTCTTGTGTATACGGCGGCAAGTATTGCTAAGACATTTTTTATTACCGCCTCTACTTTCGGAGCAATGAGTATATACGGCCATACTACCAAAAAGGATTTAACTGCTGCGGGCTCATTTGCTTATATGGGCTTAATAGGTCTGGTTATTGCCAGTCTGATTAATATCTTTCTTCGCTCCGCTGCGCTAGATTTTGCAGTTTCATTTATCGGAGTAGGTGTATTTACCATACTGACCGCTTACGATACACAGAAGCTTAAATCAATCTACTATGCCATGAACGGTAACACCGCAAGAGCAGGTAATATTGCAGTATACGGAGCACTTACCTTATATCTGGACTTTATTAATCTCTTTATTATGCTGCTGCATTTCTTTGGCATAAAAAGAAGTGATGATTAACCTGATACCAATACTAAACTGCTAATCCTAAACCATGAATATTAAAAAGCCTTGTCCCCGGCTTTTTAACTGGCAACTGAAATGGTGACTATGTCAGAGGGCGTATAGCTTTTTAGCGTACACTTGAATTTTTAAAAAGGTGAAGCTACTAAAAGGTAAAATATCATTTGCTACAGACGTACCCATAGTGTTTACGGTATATAACTTAATCATATATCCCATTTACAAGGACGTTGACAGGCTTAACCACCTTTGGTAAATTTGAGCGCTTAGCTAAACCTAGCTGAGTAAGCTTAAAATGGATAACAAACCAAAAGACTTTTCGTATAACCAAGCAATTAACTTAATTTGCGATCAATTACAAGCACTCGGTATAACAGCAGACATTTCCTATAGAGTTAAAGAACCTTATTCCATTTTACAAAAATTAACTAGAAACTCAGTTAAGATTGAAGAACTAACTGACATTGTTGGCTTTAGAATTATAGTAAATGAAGAAGACGAATGCTATACGGCGCTAAAACTTATTCAAGAAATTTACAAGGTAATACCAGAAAAGTATAGAGATTATATTGACAAGCCAAAGACTAATGGTTATCGATCCCTGCATACTGTTATTCTTTTAGGTTCATATGGATTACCTGTTGAAATACAAATACGCACTAGGGAAATGCACAATATAGCTGAAAACGGTGAAGCTTCGCATAGTAGATATAAACGAAATCAAAAACAACAGACTGTTACTCCTAGAAAACTTAACCTTTTAACGAAAGCTTATGAAATTTTAGATCAAAATGACTTAACAGAATCTGCTTTATTTGCTTATTTACAAAAGGTTACAGATTATTTGGAACGTAGCTTTGTAGAACTTCAAAAGAAAACTAATAACGATAATTGTTATAAAAACCCTTAAACACCAATAAAATTATGGAACTTCTAAAGGTTTTGTGATATAATACTTGTAAGTATTTATGACGGTAATTATGGAAAAAATATCTCCTCGCGTGGATTTGGCATTTAAGAAAATCTTCGGTGTCGAAGAGAATAAGGATTTACTTATTTCTCTTATAAATTCTATTGTTGGTAAGGAAGATCAGGTAAAAGAGGTTACTTTACTGAATCCTTATAATCCTAAAAACTTTAAACAAGATAAATTATCAATACTAGACGTTAAAGCTACCAATCAGGACGGCAAAAGATTCAATATTGAGATTCAAATTAGCGATGAAGCCGATTATGATAAAAGAGCCCTTTATTACTGGGCAAAATTATATACCGAGCAGCTAAAGGTAGCACAGGATTATTCTGCTCTATCCAAAGCCATAGGTATTCATATATTGAACTTTACTTCCATCCCGCAAGCAAAAAATTATCATAACGTTTTTCACATTACGGAAAAAGAGAACGGGTTTGCCTATTTTAAGGACTTGGAATTACACACTATAGAGCTCAATAAATTTACCAGTGATTCAAGTGAGGAATTAAAGGATATAGTTGCCAAAACCAGAACCGCTCTTGATATCTGGGTTGCATTTTTAACCAGACATGATTTACTGACAGCTGACAGGTTACCTAAAGAACTAGATGATAAGAATCTGAAGAAAGCGCTACATGTATTGGATGTCCTTAACTTTAACAAAGAGGAAAGAGAACTTTACGAAGATCATCTTAAATGGCTAAGGATAGAAGCCAATACGCTAAAGAAAGCTGCAGCAGAAGCTTTAGCTGAAGGCATCTCCATTGGTGAAGCTAGAGGTATTGAGAAAGGTATTGAGAAAGGCAAATCTGAATTAATAAAAATGATGCTTAACCAAGGTAATCCAGTTGACAAGATTGCTAAAATCACTGGCTTATCAATTACCGAAATCAAAAAGTTTATTTAACTATTAAAGTTTTTTATTCTTTGTGATATATACTAAACCAACAAATATAATGAGAAGAAAAACCCTACGTGATCTTGAGTACCTTAAGCAAAACTATAAACCCAGTGAAGTACAGAAACTTTTAAATAGTAGTAAAATTAAAAGAGAAGTGTACCAAGAATTAAAAGTATCTGAGTATGTTTTAAATAATTATATAAAGCATTATAAACTTTCTGATATAAACAAAAAGGGTCAAAGGCCATTAGATAAAAACAGTATAGGAAACGAGAAACCAAAAAAGGTATCGGTTAATAATTCTATCTTTCAAGAAATTGAAGACCCTGTAGAGAGATTTAAAAAAATATTAGCTAAAAAGAAGGAAGAAATAATATTAAAAGAGTTCAGAGATCCATATAATTGACAACAGCAACATATTTCAAGAAAGTATACAATTGTCGCTAACCGTGCCCAATACTATATGCCATAATCACTAATTAATTAAGGGCTTAAAATCCATAAACAAAAAAGAAATTATCGCCTATATTAAACAATACCAATTAAAATAACAGGTAATCTCAATAATTATTGCAATAAACAGTTGAAAAGTAGAATAAATAGCTGTTTTAATTAGGAAATGTTTATAAAATAATCAGAGATTTAAATGAAAACAGTAGAACAACGAAGTCTTACAAAAGAACAGAAAGATGCTGTAGGGTTGTTATCTATAGGCACATTCCTTGAATATTTTGACCTCATGTTATATGTTCACATGGCGGTCTTGCTTAATGAATTGTTTTTTCCTAAAACTGATCCTTTTACTACTTCATTAATTGCGGCCTTTACTTTTTGTTCTACATTTATTTTTAGACCTATAGGAGCACTCATTTTTGGCTATATGGGCGATACTATTGGACGTAAATCGACAGTAATTCTTACAACTTTCATTATGGCTTTTTGTTCTTTCATCATGGCTATCCTACCAACATACACAGAAATTGGTATCACTGCTTCTTGTATAATGATTTTATGTCGTGTTATGCAGGGAATGGCAGCAATGGGAGAGTCTATAGGAGCAGAGATTTATTTAACTGAAACTATTAAACCTCCACTTCAATACCCTATGGTAGGCCTGTTAGTAGTATTTTCTGTCGTAGGCGGAACAGTTGCTTTAGGGGTTGCTTCTTTTACTACTAGTTTTGGAATAAATTGGCGTTATGCTTTCTGGATAGGAGCAGTAATAGCATTAATAGGTACTATAGCAAGAACTACCTTAAGGGAGGCTCCGGATTTTGCAGACGCAAAGCGGAGTCTACAAGCACTTATAAAACAGAGCAATAAAGATCCAAAGGCACTGGAAAATAGTATTATTGGACAAGAAAAAGTAAGTAAAACTACGACCTTTTTTTTCCTTATAATACAATGTATTTATCCATTAGCTTTTTATTTCGTTTATATCCATTGTAGTGATATATTGAAAAACTCATTTGGCTTTACCTCAGAACAAGTAATTCACCATAATTTTATGATTGCTTTATCTGAGCTAGGGGTTATGTTATTTTTTACTTATTTAAGTTATAAGGTGTATCCTTTAAAAATTCTTAAAGTAAATTTAGTTATTATAACCATACTATTTTTAATTTGTCCTTATTTATTAAATAATATTACCTCACCTGTCCAATTATTATTTATACAAATATTATTAGTGGTTTTTTCCTCTGGTGAGTTTCCAGCATCACCGATTTTTTATAAACATTTTCCTATTTTTAAACGTTTTACTTATTCATGTATGATTTATGCTTTAGGACGTGCAATCATGTTTATAATCACTTCTTTTGGATTGGTTTACTTAATAGAATATTTTAATAACTGGGGAATATTATTAATTAGCTTACCTACTCTTTTAACTTATAAATTTGCTCTATCTCATTTTGAAAATCTTGAGGGAAAGAGAGTCGACTATTTACAAACGAAAATGTATTCTGAATAACCGGAGGAATCAAACCTTGCTTAGTGAATATCTCTTTAATACATAGTTCACTTAATTTTTGTTTAATTTCAACCACTTCAAGATACATAGCAAGAGCTATGAATATCAGCAAAGTTTCATCTGCTATTTTCTTAATTTTCTCAGGAGATTTTACTCCTAGAGTCTGCATATTATGTAATCTATCAAATAGCTTTATTAACAAAACTTCCCTATCCTTTTCTTGATAAGAATTATTTAAAATCTCTCCTACACTTAACTTGCTACCATCAGGTCTATCACGAGTAAGCCTATCAACCATTTCAGCTATTCTCTGCCCAAAAGTATCCTGTATCATCCTTACAGTAACTTCCGTATCTTCAATAATATCATGTAATATACTAGCGGTTATTACATCAGTTTTTAAATTATAATCGGATATCATATAAGCAACTTCTAAGGGATGAGTATAAAATGGTTCTCCACTTTTTCTCAGCTGCCCATCATGATATTTTTTAGCAAAGTAAATAGCTTTATTGATCAAATTAAAGTCCAGTACATTTGTAGTATCTAATGACTTTAGTTTTTCTATTAATCTTATTGAATATTTACAAGGCTCTGAATAATCCATAAATAATGTTACTTAATATTAATTAAATATCTTATTATTCTTTCCAATGAATAACAATTAATTTTGTTAGTTAATACATTTTTAACTTGTAGAATTTATAATTTTTACTTATGTTGCCTACAAATTTTGTAATAACTAATACACAAATCATTATATATCAGATGAGGATTGTTTTGGAAAATAACATAATCAAAGACATTATTAAAACTCTTTCACAATTTGGAGAAGTAAACTATAGAATGACCGCAGATGGTGTTGATTTTTACAGAGCTGATAAGTTATTTGGTAAATTATATAATGAACAGTTGTATTTATTATATAAAACCGATCAGCTGACCCAAGTATTACCAGAAGATATGAATAACTTACAACTTATTCTAAGCGTTGCATATCTTATTGCAGGAGTCAGTTAATTATCTAGCTATATCATCCCTTAATATAAAAACATTAAAACTAAAAAATCAAAATTTAGTTTACTAAATCAAGTGTAATGTTAAAATGCTCAAGGTCTAGATTTTAAACTAATTAATAAGGATAATTATGCATAAAGAAGAATTTAGTAAACATATTGCCCAGCAACACAATATCACCCAAAAAGCTGCTCACGACGTTATTGATACATTTACATCTTCAGTAATTGATGCAATGGGACAAAGTAAGGAAATATCCCTCATTGGCTTCGGTCATTTTACTATTAGTAAAGTTGCAGCTAGAACGGGACGCAATCCTAGAACTGGAGCGGCATTAAAAATTGCCGCTTATAACCAACCTAAATTCAAGGTCGGTCAGAAACTAAAAGATGCAGTAAATCAAAAATAATAATATTTAAGGAGTTATAATATGTTAAAGCAATTCAATTTAATAATGATTTTAGGCCTAAGTATTTTCCTCTCAGGCTGCGCAGCTGATTCAGGTAATACAAAACTAGCTAAAACCAGCAATGAGCAAATAAATTCTGCTTTTGTAAAAGGAAAAACAACGCAGGCGGAAGTTAAAGAAGCATTTGGAGAGCCTAACGATACAGATATAATGAGTGATGGCCAAGTAAAATGGGTATACTCTCATATCAAACGTTCGGCAATGGCTAGAAACTATGTACCTGTTGTAAACTGGTTTTCAGCAGGTACAGACGATACCACTAAAAAATTAGTTCTAATTTTTAAAGACGGTATATTAGTAGATTTTTCTTCATCTACAGCTAAAGGAGAGACCAAAGCTGGAGTTCTTAGCTAACTTCATTTGATAAGCTGGAAGACGATAAGGAGTTTTTAATATCCGATATCGTCTTTTTGCTTACGGATAATTCTTTGCTAATCCAATCGTAACTTTTTCCCGCCTTTAAGAAGATCTTTATTCTCTCAGCTTTGTATATACTATTCTTATTTATTTTACCAACAGGTCTACCAAACTTTACTCCATCAAGCCTTGCTTTTTCTATTCCTGCTTTGGTTCTTGATTCAATCATACCTCTTTCTAGTTCTGCAAAAACACCTGCTATCTGAAAGAATGCCCTACCCATAGGAGAAGTAGTATCAACTCTATCCCCTGAATCAAGAGAGACAAGATGTACTTTTTTCTCGTTAAGTGATTCTACAATTTCTATAAGGCCTTTTAATGATCTGGCGATTCTATCAATTTTATATACGACGACGATATCACCCTCTCTAAGCAATTCAATCATTGCTTTTAGCTGGGTTCGATTATTATCTTTACCGCTAACTGATTCGCTAAATATTTTCTGACACCCTGCTTTTTCCAATACGTCTTTTTGCAGTTCAATATCTTGAGTTATACTACTGACTCTTGCATATCCAATTTTCATAAGTTACTTCCGTACTATTTAGTCTAAAAAATTTAATTGTACTACGATAGTACAAAGAAGTCTAATACTTTCTATTAATAGTACTACTATTGTTTTCTACTGTGGTAGTACAGTAATAGGTGACTTTTGTTGTACTATATAATGTACATATTTTTATATATTAATAATTATTAAGTTTAATAACTAATTAGTTACACTATTGTTGTATTATTTATTTTAATAATTTAATTAATAATGTATTTGTTTATTATTTAATTATTAAGTAGTTTATTTTAATTACTATTGACTTTATGTATTATTAAATATATACATTATTAAATGCAATAAAACAATAATTATGAAAATAATTAAATTAGTTAGTATATGGAATCCCAAAGGGGGACAAGGTAAAAGTACACTTGCAATTAACCTTGCAGCTGCTTCGGTAGAGTTAGGATTAAAACCTCTCATTATTTGTCAAGACCCCCAAGGAACTTCCCTGTTATATTATAAATCAGGCAACTTACCTTTTGAGGTTGTTGATAGCGTACCCACTGATCGCCCTGACGCAGATATAGTCATATTCGATCATCAGGCTAGCGATTGGGAAGTACCTAAAAACCATTTAATCGTAATGCCATTGAAACCTGCAAGAGATCAGTATGCTACTTACATTGATGCTTATAGAAGAGCTGAGCTGTTAGGCAAAAAAATCATTACTGTAGTAACTGATGGACAGGAACATCGAGCTAACGAAAAAGATACTATTGATTATTTAAAAAGCAAAGGGGCTTGTGTTATTCCATCTAGTGGGGTATTTAGCCGTGCCGCTAGTGAATATATAACAATCTTTGATCAAAAGATGAATAAAGCTTACAAAATAAGGGAACGTAGAATGGAAATTAATAAAATTCTAGCCGCAATATTAATTGAAAATGAGGAAACAAAAAATGATAACTAATAACTGGATAGATGAAGAGAACGCAAGAGCAACCGAATTAGTAAAGACAGGTAATACTACAAACAGTAGAGCCCCGCTATTAATAAAAAATACAAAACAACCGACTCCAATTCGTCGTATTAGAAGTATCTATATTCAAGAATCGCACGGCTTGGCTTTTGACAAACTAGTATTTGAACAGAAAATAACAAAAGGAAAAAAAGCTCCAGAGCTAATGGAAGAAGCAATTGAGTTATTAATTGAAAAGTATAGCTCAAAAGAATAAGTAAGGAATTTTTCGCATAGTTAACATAAAAACTTATCATGAACAAAATATAAAAATGCAGAACTTTGTAGATATACCAGATGAACATAAAATTGAAGCAAAACCTAATAAATCATTTCCAGTCCCACTAAATGAATATGAATTATCATTACTGCAACAAGTCTCTCAAAATCTAGATAAGTCACAAAGATATACATCAAGGATGGTCTTAGTTAGAGCACTGGAAATTAACTTAAAAAGATATAAATTAAATTTGACGCCATATTTTTCAACTGCCCAAAATATAAAAATCCAAACCTTTGTAGATATACCAGATAAACATAAAATTGAAGCAAAACCTAATAAATCATTTCCAGTACCGCTGAATGAATATGAATTATCATTACTGCAGCAAGTATCTCAAAATTTAGATAAGTCACAAAGATATACATCAAGGATGATCTTAGTTAAAGCACTGGAAATTAACTTAAAAAGATATAATTTTGATAGGAGCTTAGTTAAAGCACTCATTGATGATCTTATTCCGTTTTGAGCGGGCTGTTAAGTCGTTCAGATACTAGTAGGTGAAAAGTCCTACCTCGGCAATTAGTGGTTTGGCCGAGTAGCTATGGCGTACGTATGGATAGTGATTGAAATGCGGAAGCAACGCTGACTAACGTGTCCCCAGACCCAAACCGTGGGAGCGAGCAAATATACAGACCGTAACGAGAGTGAACCTTAATAAGTCTCGTAAATATCAGTTACACAAGTATGTTGGGAGAGTGTGATGTAGGGTGATTCCGCTGAGCCTTTAGAATGGGGGCGAAAGCCAGTGTTTACTAATGGATTAACCATTAACTGAAGTTAGTATAGGAATTCGGGATATAGGGGATGGTATGTATAGAAAGTATTTGAAGGAAACAGTCGAGACCTCACCCTGTCGCAGATAACTCACTGCGTAACGGAAAGTATAAGGCCGCCCGCTGAAATCTTGAAGAAAGCAGGAATGAGGAGTCGGAGGAGTTTATAGTACCAATGATGTATAAGACAACAAAACTTATACTAGGGAAGGGACTCTACTTTAACTATGTTTATTAAGAAAGAGGTATTAAGTGATTGCGAAAGCTATAAACACTCAAGAAAATATACAGGTATTTCAGCGTAAACTGTATCGAGCTGCTAAGGTTAATCCAAAACGTAAGTTTGGTGTGCTTTATGATAAGATGTATAGGGAAGATATCCTTATGCAAGCTTGGAAGAAAGTAAAAGCGAATTCAGGAACACCAGGTGTAGATGATCAATCTATATCTTATATAGAAAAGGATATTGGACTGGACGTCTTTCTAAATGAGATTAAGGATAGCTTAATAAGTAAAACTTATAAGCCCGCCCCTGTAAAAAGGGTATACATTCTTAAATCTAATGGAAAACAAAGACCCCTAGGTATTCCTACAATTGCTGATCGTGTAGTACAAACATGTATGAAACTAGTTATTGAACCAATATTTGAAGCAGATTTTAAAGACTTCTCATATGGGTTCAGACCTAAGCGAAGTGCACATATGGCGCATAGAGAGATATATAAATATCTCAATTATGGATGCAGGTATGTAATTGATGCGGACGTAAGTAACTATTTCGACACTATAACTCATGACATACTTTTGAAGGCAATCAACAAAAGAATTACTGATAACTCTATTGTTAGATTGATAAAACTCTGGTTGAAAGCTGGTGTAATGGAAGATATGCAAATTAGAAAGCAAATAACAGGTACGCCACAAGGCGGAGTTATTTCTCCGCTACTTGCAAATCTTTATTTACACTATCTGGATACTGCTTGGGAAGAAAAGGGGCTTAATAAGAAAGGGCATGACGCACATATTGTTCGCTATGCAGATGATTTTGTGGTGCTGTGCTCAAGAAGCCCTGATAAATACTTAAAGGAAGTAAATAATGTTATAGGAAATCTAAAACTTGAACTGAATGTAGATAAAACGAAAGTGATTGATACAAGACATGAGAGCTTTGATTTTCTTGGATTCCGCTTTGTGAGACAGGCCTCAAAAAGAACAGGAAAACTCAAAACATATTACTATCCGACAAACCAAGCTATGAAAACTGTCAAAGAGAAAGTTCGAGAAACAGTAAGGAAAAGGCAACATTGGTTGTTGCCTGAACTTATAGAAAAGAAACTAAACCCAATAATTAGGGGGTGGGCGAACTATTTCAAAGGCGGAAACTCTAGAGAACACTTTAAGAGGATAGATAGGTACATTACAATGACACTATGCATAATGTTGAGGAAGAAACATAAGAAACGAGCAAAAGGATGGAGAGACCATCCTCCTTCATGGTTTTATAATAATCATGGTCTATACAAGTTAGCAGACCAAGTAATTGTAGGAAATGAGGCGTTAAGGTATGCAAGATAATTATGTGACTATAATGCAGTCGGTGAAAGTTATCGGAAAGCCGTGTAAGGGAAAACTTTACGCACGGTTTGACGAGGGGTCGCTGAGGAGATTACTTCAAATCAGAGACCTACTCTACAGTTTTTAAGTGATTAAATAGAAAAAATAGCATGAACATAAATAAAATTAAAAAACCATTAAAACCTCTTGTTTTGAAATTCCTTAAAGTCGTCATGTTATTGGTATGCCTGACTGGTTTTATTAAAACAGATGTTACAGCAGAAAAAGTTGCTTTTATAGTTTTCAGCGGGATGTTTTTTATCCTTTTATGGAGCGACCTTATCCATAAGCAATTTGTACAAAACAAAACCTTATACACGAAAATAGCTAAAAATGTTTCTATAGCCGTAACACTTGCAGTCTGGTTACCCATGATAACTATATTATTTTGGGACAAGGATATGGATTTATTGAAAATAACAGGCGCTGTGAACGATAGTTTGCGAGGGTTATTTGTTCATGTATTCGGAGCATTTATTAATAATAGGACTTTTTTTTAGTGAAATATTTTTTCTAAAAACATGTAAGCTAAGTTTTAGTTATCCCACAACATTTAATTTTATCATTACCGCATGTTGTGCGCCAGGTATTTTAGTCCACCCCTGCGCCAGAAGAGAAGTCCACTTCATACTAACTTTTTTGCTGCACTTTGTCATCCTCCATTTTAAATTTAGGTATAAAGTT
>Ga0208867_1000376_pt1 | contig 12513 bp, 9 predicted proteins | sample CryBogCBE05Oct08_FD_185505 | JGI IMG/M metagenome (GOLD analysis project Ga0208867, IMG submission 185505) | Freshwater microbial communities from Crystal Bog, Wisconsin, USA - CBE05Oct08 (SPAdes) (version 2) | ecosystem: Environmental > Aquatic > Freshwater > Lake | place: Crystal Bog... | reverse complement strand
TGGGGCTTTAAGCCAAAGAACCGATGGCGGACCAGCATCAAAGCAAGCACTTCGTTATGTGGCAGGTATGCCTAATTACGGAGATGCACAATCGCTAATGGATATGCAGGCATCTGCACCAATGGCACAAACAAACAATCCACCAAAGCCTGCTCCTGCATCTTCTATGCAGCCACAGCAAGGTGGACAAGCACAGGCTACTCCACAGCAGCCAATCGTTCCCCTTACTGCTCCAACACAGCGCCCAAATGAACCAGTAACTACAGGTTCACCACTTGGTCCTGGTGCTGGACCAGAGATCCTTGGCACAATGCCCACCACTGTTGGTGGCGGTTCTGCCAAGCAAACCGTACAGGCATTAGCATCACATCCTGATGCTTCACCAGAGTTAAAGCGACTCGCGTTAATCTTAGGACAGTAATCTATGGCAACGCCTACACCGCAACCTACGCCATCGGTTACTCCACCTACAGTTACAACAACACCAAACGTTGCTGTCGCAAACCAAATTGTACAAAATCATCCTGAACTTGTACAAAAGTCTCCACAGCTTGGTGCTGACGCAATTGCTACAGGATCACCCGATGCTGCTCTTACTCTTGCTGGCGCAAATACAATTGCGACCCATGCTCAGGCATTAGCCGATCACCAAAAACAATACAATTCCCAGAGCGTTTGGGGAACAATTCTTGGTGATGCTAAAGGCGTTCTCAACACAGTTACTCAAGCAGCGGGCAAAGTCCCTGGCGTTGGCACAATTATGCAGTGGGCAAATAAGCCATTGCAAGAAGTGCAAAAAGATTACAAGTTTCTTCATAGCGTCTATACAGACCATTCAGTATGGCAAGGCGTACTTGCCACTCTTGGTGTAGCAGGCGGAGCCGCAGTTGGTTCTCTCGCAGGTCCAATGGGGGCAGTTCTTGGCGCAGATCTTGCAGCCGCTGGCGAGCGTGGATTAGCAAAACTTATCCCATCTTTCAAAGATTCAGTTGCCAAGTCGCAGGATCCAAATTATTTGATTTCTCCTGGTCGCGATCTTTCTAATGTTCTTGGTCAACTACCAGGCTTTTCTGCTCTTAAAGATACTGAGCATGGATTTGGTCAGACCATCTCTGGCGTTACAGATGCTGTGTTTGATTTTGGTGCTGACCCACTTGTTAAAGGTGGTCAACTTAATTCAGCACTTAAATCTGGCAAGTATGTCGGCGCAGCTGTAGATGACGCTGGAAAGACATTACTTGATGAGTCTGGCAAGCCAATGCAGATCAAGGCAACATTGCCTATTGCTGCACAATCAAAGTCTGTTAATGATTTTATGGTTGCTTACTCAGGTAAGGCTTACAGCGGTTCACAAGTTCTTGATGCCTATGACAATATAGCCAATACTGGTTTTCGTCGTGCTGTAGACACAATCGCACAGACATCAAACCCAGTTGAAATTCAGCGTTTGTTTCCAGCAAGCCAGTTCACAACATATGAAGCCGAGCGCCTTGCTAAAGCATCAACGCCACAGCAGGTTGTTAATGAAATGGGTAAAACACTCTATTCATCAGAACTTGTTGCCAAGGATGCCGCCCCACGCACAACATTGATTTTGCCTACCCAGACAGTAGCTCGTGCATTTGTTGACAAGGGCCTTCAGGCTATCCGTCAATCTGGCACATCGCTTAACGAAGAACGCAACTTGCTTTTGCCTAAGACATCAACAGTTACTGATGAAGCAGGCAACCCACTCCTTAACCCAGATGGCACGATACAAAAGCAAACACTTCAGGGTGCGCTACCAACTGCCCTTGCCAAATTGGGCATGTTTGACATTTCAGGAGCCAAGGAAGCAGCACTTAATGGTCTTGCTGCTAAAGTTCGTACTTTTACTGGCTATAAAGCTTTGGCTATTAACGCTAAGACACTTGAGCAGTCAGGTAAAAACTTTACTTGGGATGACCCAAACCTTGCGCCACAGATTTACAACATGGCTTACTACGCTATGCCACACGACCTTGCTCTTGAGCATACTGCTAAAATCATGCTTGAGCCAGATCTTGCCACAAAGCAAGAGATGTACGGTAATCTTGTCAAGGAAGTTGTCAAGAACGCTGGTCTTTCATCTAACGATGCAATCGTCAATCGTGTTATGTCACAGGCGCAACGTGCCACAGATAACGGTGAATTGACAAACATTGCCTATGGCCATGATGAGTCAGGCGCACCACGTGGTTATGTAGATATGAAAGATGGCGGTAAGCAGGGTGTAGCCCTTTGGTCTTGGCAACGCGGTAACAATGCATTTATTGATTTCAAAGAATTGCGTAACGCTATGCGTCAGTCAACAATTCATAGCCTTCTTTATCAGAAGTTGGATGATGGATTTACTTATTACACTGATAAAATTTTTGCACCGCTTACTCTTTTTTCAACAGGTTTTGGTCTACGCGTAGCCTCATCTGAGGCATTACACCAGATCATCCGTGCTGGTCTTGGCGATTATCTCAAGACTCAGGTTGCTCAAAGTGCAGCAAAGTACAACATCTTGCACAATCTAGATGACAACACTATTGCCCGTTATGCAGATTCTGCCGCTCAGGCACTTACTAGCGAAGATCATGCTGCCTTGCTTTCTGGCAAATCTATCACTGACAACGCTGTAACAAAACTTATCAAGCAAAAGGCTGACATCTACAAGAGCCTCAGCGCCACTGAACGAGCCAATGAACTGGCTACAGATATTCGTGGTGTTCGCAACCGTATCAGTCCAGTTGGATTTATCAACAGCAAGATTGCTCCTTATGTAGCAGCTGATAAGTTAGATGTTGTTACCAAGTACCAGCAGTTAATGGGTCACGTAGGTATCCCAGCAGGCGTTGCATCAGATCACGGCAAGTCATTTAAGAACAATGCCGATGATCGTGTAGATATTCTTTCACAGTTGATGGGCCACACAGCCAAGCCAACCGAGGAAATTGCAAGCCTTACTGGCACAAATCCTCACTACCATATGTACTGGGCGCAGAACCTATCCAAGTTGCGCAATGAGCAGATGGCTCAGGATATTGCAGCAGACTGGCAGAAGTTCTCAAAGTCACCAGACTGGTCATCACTTTCTAATGATGAAAAATGGGGCAAGGTTAAGGCATCCTTCCAAGCTCGTGTTGAGGATACAAACCAGTACAAGGATCTCCGCCCAACAATGGTTGGTCTATCTAAGGGCGATCCTGCCTCATATGCCAACGAAGTTGTTTCATCATTCCGTGGTTTAGTTGAAGGTGCTTCAGGAAAAATCCACGAAGATCTTATCAACAACATCAAGAATGGCGAGCGTACATACGAGCCTGCGCTAAAGAACATTCCAACTACAGATAGCCCATTTGCTATTCTTGGAAAGGCTCACAAGCCAAACTGGGCAAATGCTACAGACAAGGTTCTTGATTTTGGATACCGTACATTTATTAACCCAGTTATTGATCATATCTCTCGTGAGCCCATCTTTGCTCATTACCTATATGAGAACTTCCGTGATCTCAAGCCACTTCTTGACTCAGGTGCAATTACTGAGGATGAAGCACTACGCCTAGCAGGTCAAAAGGCAACAGTTGCAATGGTTCCATTGATCCACAACCCTGCACTTCGCAGCCAGTGGGCAACAATGAGCCGTAACTTGTTCCCATTTTACTTTGCACAGGAACAGGCATTAAAGCGTATTGGTCGCCTTGGTTTGCAAGATGGTCGTGCCATCCGCACATTTAGAGACTTTCAGATGATCCAGCAGGGAATGAACAATCCTGGATTTGTACATACCGACTCAACTGGCAAGCAGTATATTGTCTACCCACTTGTTGGTGAATTTGGTAATGCTGCACTCCGTGGACTCCAAGCCATCGGATTAAACTCTTTTTCTGGCATGCCAGAGTCCGTTATCGGAAACACTGCATCTCTTGCAACTGTTCTCCCAGAAGTCAAGATGCCAGGTATCTCACCAATGGCAAACCTTGCAGTAACTGAACTTGGTAAGCGTTTCCCGTGGATGGAAAAGGCAGCAAGTGCTGCATCAGGTGGATACCCAGCAACTAACTGGCTAGATACTGTTCTTCCCAACTCAAGTGTTAGGGCCATTTTTAACGGCTTGACAATGGATCAACGAGTGAACGCAGTTCACAACGCTACTTTGGTTGCTATTGCCAGTGCGCAATACCATGGACTTATTGACGATAAGTTCCCATCATTGCCACCTGCTCAGCAACAGCAGATCCTTGACAAGATTGAAAACAACGCAAAGTCAAACTTGTTTATTCAGGGCTTGCTTTCATTCTTCTTGCCGTTAGCACCAAACGTATCCAATATGGATTACAATAAGAACTTGCAATCTTTACGCGATGAATATCAAAACATGCTTAAGTCTGGCATGACAATTGCTCAGGCACAAGATAAGTTCCTATCAAGCCATGGCAATCAAGCAATTTCCTACACTTTAGGCTTCTCAAAGACCAAAGAAAACGGAGCAACAATTCCGCTTTCGGATGCAACCATTAACTGGTTAAATGCCAACAAGGACATTATGCAAAGCCATCCAAATGGCGCTGCATACCTTGTTCCTCAAAACACAGCTGGTGGGGACATTCAGGCTATTGAGAATAAGTTGCTTACAATGCACCTTCGCGCTCAGCAGACACCAGCAGAGTTTATGAATTCGGTATATGTTGCAAAGGGTTGGGCTGATCTTGGCCAAGATTTTAAGGATTACCAAGATGCCATTAAGCAGGCCAAAGCTACAAATAACATCACAGCCCTTGGTCAAATTTCACAGGCTTGGAAGTCTGTTAGCGAAGCATACGGACAGCAGAACCCAATTTGGTGGGCTAGTTACAAAGATCCAACCAAGACTGTAGATGCCGAAAATGCTCTCAAAGATTTCCAGTCTTTGCAAAGCACAGGCAAGTTGGGTAACTCACAGCAAGCAACAGGTATAGCAGACTTGCTTTCAAGTTACAACGATTACCACGCAGCCATTAGCCAGCAGACTAAGGGCACAAAACTTACAAGTATCGGGTATGCAATTCAAGATGCTTGGAACAATTATTTGGATCAAGAAATGACCAATAATTCAAATCTTGCAAATGTTATCAATGGCGTATTTAGGAGAGTATCGTAATGGCAACACCATCAGCGACACCAGCACCAGCACCAACAGGTGCTGCTGGCAAGAGTGCTTTTGCACAGGCTCTTGCTGGTCTAACAGGCGGCGCCTCCAATCCATATGCAATTCCCACAACAACAAATACCACATACCTAACTCAAACTTCACAACCTGATATTGAGTCAACAGTTAACGGTTTATTTCAGCAACTTGTTGGTCGCTACGCTACGCCTGCTGAAATTAAGCAATATGGCGCAGAACTTCTTGCCGCTGAAAAGGCAAACCCTGGCAAATATACTGGCGAAACCACATACCAGCAATCAGGTAAGCGTGGAACTGTTAGCGGTACACAGGTCACGACTGGCGTAAATCCACAAGATTTTCTTACTCAGCAAATTAAAACATCTGCTTCTGCTCAGGAGTTCCAGTCAGCAACGACTGCTTTTGACATGTTAACCCAGATGGCTAAATCGGATGCGGGTGCTGCATAATGGCTACTAAACCTAAAGTTGCTTCAACTGGACCTACAGGTCCCTCCACACCTCCTGCCCCTGCATTTGATACAGGATCTACTGGTGGTCTTGCTGGAGGTTTAACTAGCCCAGCGGATGTGCAGTCAGCACTAACAACACCAAGTAGTGGTGCTTACGCTTTCTGGCACCAAGATGATGGCAAAAAAATTGACCCAAGCCGTCCTGCTTGGCAGCAAACCCTTTCTGGCTTCCTAGCAGAAGCGCAGAAGCAAGGTTGGCTTGGCAACGCTTCATCATTCCAAAAAAACTTCCGCCAGACTGATTGGTTTGCAGCAAACAAAGATCAAGGTCTTTTGTATGCCACATCCAAGTTTATCAATAATACATACCCAATTGATATTCAAAACCGTTCTGCCGAGATCAAGCAGTTGGCTTCTCAGATGGGATATGGCACACTAAGCGATTCTGTTATTCAAGATCTTGCCGATAAGTCTTTATTCCAAGCATATGATGCAAACGCTTTTGGCAATGCTGGATACCAACAGATTCTTAAAAGCAAGATTGTTTCAGCTGCCACAACAGGTGCAACACAAGGTATAACTGGCGCAGCGGGAACGCTTGCAACTGGCGCAACTGGACCAGCAGTTGCCCCCGCTGGTGGAACCGCTCTTGACAACATCAATTCTCTCAAAAGTTACGCTCAGCAAATGGGTGTTGCCCATGTTGATTCTTGGTACCAAGATGCCGCAAACGCCATCAACAATCCTTCTAGTGGATTAACTGTTAATGACTTCATGGGTCAAATTAAAGATCAGGCAAAGTTGGATTGGTCTGGATACGCAGACAAGATTGATAAAGGTTTTAAGGTTTCAGACATTGTTTCACCATATATCAACTCAATGGCTCGTATCCTTGAAATTGACCCAAACGCTGTAGATATTTCTACAGATCCTTATATTAAAAAAGCGGCAGGGCTTACCGTTGGACCAGATGGTACAAGCCAGCCTATGCCTACTTGGCAATTTGAGAACTTGCTCCGTCAGGATCCTAAGTGGCTTCAAACAAATAATGCTCGTGACAGCTTAATGTCAACAGGATTAGATTTCCTCAAGAGTTTTGGATTGGCAAACTAATGGCTAGATTAAGAGCAGATCTTCTTGATGGTGGTTCAGTAGCCACCCCAACTCCTACTGTTAGCGCAGCAGATCAAGCAGCCGCTATTAACTATGCAGCCTCTGCGCCTGATCCAACGCCAATGGCAACACCCGCGCCAGCAACAGAAACACCTGCATCGCCAGCCCCTGCACCTACACCAGTTGCAACAATGACAGACCCACTGCGCAATAAATCTGTTCAGCCGACAGCGCCAGCAGGGTCACAATATATTTGGATTGGCGGAACCAATACTGGTTCTTGGCAACTTTATGCCAGCAATGCTGCATCATCCCAAATGGCTGCAATGGGAACAACTACCCAAACCGCACCAACAACAACGGCAACAGGAGCGACAAACGCTGCTCCATCAACAGATCAAAATGCCCTTCAGTTACTTACATCTACCCTTACTGGTTATGGCCTAAGCGGAGATATTGCATCTGGCATTACAGGTTTGTTGCAAAAAGGTTATACATCAGACACCATCAAGGCGGTTATTCAAGACCCATCTGCGGTTAATTCCTCAGACCCTTCAATTAAATCTCTTGCCTCTGCATGGCAGACACGATTCTCAGCAAACACTGCTCGTCAGCAAGCTGGCCTGCCAGTCCTTGACCCAGCAACATATATTGCCACTGAGCAACAGTACAAGGCAGTAATGCTTCGCGCAGGGTTGCCAACAACAGCAATTAACAATGATTACATTGGCAAGTTGATGTCGGTAGATGTATCTCCAGCAGAAGTACAACAGCGTATTGATGCAGCCACAACAGCGGTCAATTCAGAAGATCCTTATGTTATTCAGCAATTAAATCAAATGGGTCTTGGCACTGGCGATATGGTATTCCATCTTCTTGATCCAGCAACTGCATCAAACATCGTTGCTCAGAAAGTTCAGGCAGCACAAGTTGGAGCTGAAGCGGCTCGTGCTGGTGTTAACACCACACAAGATTATGCAATGCAGTTGGCAGCAGCGGGTGTCACACAAGCCCAAGCACAGACTGGATTCCAAAACATCGCTCAGCAATTGCCAGCAACACAAGCACTTGCTAATCGTTATCAGGGTTACGGCACAGCAGGAAATGTTGGTCAGGAATTACAGACCGCAGTATTCGGTCAGCCTGGTACACAGACTCAGGCACAAGCCCAAGCAGAACTTGAGCGTCTCAAGACTCAAGAAATCAGCGCCTTCTCAGGTTCATCAGGAGCAGGTAAAGGCAGCCTAGGCATTAGCGATACAAGCGGCCTACAGTAAACAGAATCCGTCACGGTCCACCAGCGCCGATGACGTGTATTAAGACTGGTAGTGGGAGCCAAACCTCATTCCCCTGTGAGAATTTGTGGCCTGCGTCTCAATCAACGAAAGGGAGTGCCGTATGGCAAACCAATATGAAGATGACGAAGATGACTTCGTTAATGAAGCAGCTGAGACAGATAATGGTCCAGCAAATCTCCGCAAAGCCCTAAAGCGAGCAGAGAAAGAAAAGAAGGAACTGGCTGATCAGTTAGCGCAAATTCAGTCAGATCTTCGTAGTCGTTCAGTCAAAGAAGTATTGGCTAATAAAGGCGTACCAGAAAAGGTCGCCAAGTTTATTCCTGGCGATATTTCAACGCCTGAAGCAGTTGATGCCTGGCTATCAGAGAACGCCGATGTATTCGGATTCCAGATTGCTGGACAAGAACCTGCTCCAACATCAGAAGAAACCAAAGCAAACGTGGCAGCATATCAGCGCATTGACGCTGCAACACAAAACGCAAATACCCCATCTCGTGACCAGGATCTGGCCGCAAAGATTGCTGGGGCAAAGACAGTTGAAGAACTTAACGCGTTAACAGGCTCACCAAGCCAACGTTTCCGACGATAAAAAACCCATCCAAGCACAAACCTTTACAGAAAGAAGGTGACACACAATGGCTAACGCATATACAGATACGACCTCTGGCTCGCTCGGTACCTCACTCGTACAGACCGCCTATGATCGTTATGTTGAGTTCGCTCTTCGTGCTGTGCCAATGGTTCGCGATGTAGCGGACAAGAAGCCAGTACAGCAGGCTATGCCTGGTTCATCAGTCGTTTTCCAGTTCTATACTGATCTCTCGGCTGCAACAACACCACTTACTGAGCAAGTTGATCCAGATGCAGTTGCACTTGGTAACACAACAACAGCTTCAGTAACACTTCAGGAATACGGAAATGCATCACTTGCAACCCGTAAGCTTGAATTGTTCTCACTCTCAGACGTTGATCCAGCGATTGCAGACATCATCGCGTTCAACATGGCTGACTCACTTGACACAGTTGCGCTTTCTACCCTCACAGGCGGAATCAACGCAATTGCAGAAGTTAACGGTTCTGTAGTATCTACCTTCGCTGGTACATACACAAACGGTACTACTAACAAGTCAATCCTCTCAACAGACGTAATCAAGTCTCGTGACATCCGTTTGGCTGTCGCTAAGCTCCGTGCTAACAAGGCTGTCCCACGTCAGGGCGAGTACTACTGGGTTGGTATCCACCCAGAAGTTTCACACGATCTTCGTGCTGAGACTGGTGCTGGCGGATGGCGTGACGACCACAAGTACTCAGAGACAGGTGCTTCTGAGTTCTGGCCAGGCACAATCGGAACATACGAAGGCGCAATGTTTGTTGAGTCTCCACGTATGGCCAACTTCACTGACGGTACAGGTGCTGGTTCAGCATCAGGTACTTTCGGTACTTCTTCATATGTCAACGCTACAGGTGGCGTACGTGTATTCCGTACACTCGTTGCTGGTAAGCAGGCACTCGCAGAGGCAGTTGCTGAAGAGCCACATGTCATCTTCGGACCAATCGTTGATAAGTTGATGCGTTTCCGTCCAATCGGATGGTACGGCGTACTTGGATGGGCACGTTACCGTGAGCCATCACTCGTTCGTATTGAATCAACATCTTCAATCCACACAGCGTAGTTTGAAGTAAGTGTTAGTCCCCCGCTTTCGGGCGGGGGCTAACCCCAATAAGGAGAACAATGGCATACATGTTTAAGCCACCTACGGTGGAAGAAGGCCCAGCAGGCTTCACGCGATTGTTCTGGCGTTATAGAATTGCCCGTGCCAATACGATTCTTGTATACGGCACAACAGTTAAAAGTGAAAGAACTCCAGGCGTGGATGAAACGCAAGCAGCAGATTACTGCTACCTCGGCGGGCATGAGTACATCATCACCGACCCAGAGAGAACAATTTTGATTAACGCTGGTTACGGCGCAAACATCACCACAGTCTAAGGAGCCTTGATGAATCCAGGTAGATACAACATCACAGTTTACCAAGGCACCACATTCCAACTTGCCCCAGTCTGGAAGATTGGCGGAGTGCCAGTTATTTTGTCTAACTACACCGCCGATATGCAGGTTCGTGCTTCTACCGACACTGGCATCATTGTTGAACTTTCAACATCCAATGGCAAGATTACAATTGACTCAGCCTATGGCCGAGTTAACCTCAACCTTTCTGCTTCAGATACAGCAGCCCTTACAGCTGGCAACTACTTGTACGATCTTAACCTTACCGATAATACAGCTGGCGTTACATACAAGATTCTTCAGGGTGCATTTACAGTGGCTGCGAGCGTGACTCAATAATGTCAGTCACACCTGATAGCATTTCCGTAATTGAAATCCCAATTACTACAAACGTCTTTGACGTTCTCACAACACAAACTTTAACCATTGAGCTTGGACCAATTGGTCCACAAGGCCCACAGGGCTACGCAGGAACGGTAGGTAACACAGGTGTCACAGGAGCCATTGGATCTACAGGCGGAACTGGCGGAACTGGATCAACAGGTAGCCAAGGAAATACAGGAGCCACGGGTTCTATTGGATCAACTGGATCAACAGGTCCAACAGGACCTACAGGTAGCACTGGCCAAACTGGACCTACTGGAAGCCAAGGTAATACAGGATCAATTGGCGTCACTGGAGCGACAGGATCCACAGGTGTTACTGGCCCAACAGGTGCTGTTGGCAGCACAGGGTCTACTGGATCCACAGGGTCAACTGGAGTAACTGGCTCTACTGGGCCAACTGGCGCTCAGGGAAATACAGGTTCTACTGGCAATACTGGTGCCCAAGGAATAACTGGCCCTACAGGGGCACAGGGCAACACAGGTGCCCAGGGCAATACTGGCGCACAAGGTAACACTGGCGCTACTGGAAATACGGGGGCGCAGGGTGTCACAGGAGCCACAGGAGCACAAGGAAACACAGGAGCAACAGGAAATACAGGCTCCCAAGGAAACACTGGTCCGACAGGAGCTATCGGAAATACAGGTGCAACAGGCCCTACAGGCCCTACTGGATTAACAGGTAATACAGGCGCTACGGGCAATACAGGAGCGACTGGTAACACAGGTGCTGGTAATACGGGTTCTACAGGCCCTACAGGGCCTATAGGAGCCACAGGAGCGACAGGTAATACTGGCGCTGGGGTAACTGGTGCTACGGGTGCTACAGGCGCAGGTGGCGCTTTAGGCTACTACGGAAACTTTTACGACACTACAACCCAAACCAACGCTGGCGCTACTAGCGCAAATCTTATTACAATTAACACCAATGCTGGTTCAAGCGGTGTAAGTATTGTTTCAAGCAGTCAAATAACTTTTGCCTATGCTGGAACTTACTCAGTAAACCTTTTAGGTCAGTTCATTACCACAGGCGGTGGAAGCAACTATCAGGTTAACGTTTGGTATGCACTTAACGGCACAGCCGTAACCGAGTCAACGGCAGTCTTTACAACTGCTGGTGTTAATAACCAAGTGCTTGCAAACATTGAAGATTTATTAACCGTAAATGCTGGCGATTACATTCAATTCTATTGGTCATCACAAAATACTTATATGGAATTGTTGGCTGTATCGGCAGGTACATCACCAACTCGCCCTGCATCCCCTAGTGTGAATCTTCACGTTGAGCAGATTATGTACACCCAACTCGGACCGACAGGAGCAACTGGTGCAAATGGCGCTAACGGCAATACTGGCGCTACTGGCGCCACTGGTTCTACTGGCAACACTGGTTCTACTGGACCGACTGGACCAACAGGCAACACAGGCAATACTGGAGCAACAGGAAATACAGGTAACACAGGAGCCATAGGTAACACAGGCTCAACTGGACTAACTGGAAATACTGGAGCGACAGGAGCAACGGGTGCCACAGGAACCGCAGGAACTAACGGAGCAACTGGGACTACAGGCCCAACAGGTGCGACAGGCTCAGCAGGTACCAACGGTTCTACAGGACCAACTGGACCTACTGGCTCAAATGGAACCAATGGAGCCACGGGTGCGACAGGGGCTACAGGTACTGCTGGAACGAATGGGGCAGTTGGAAACACGGGCGCAACAGGCGCTACTGGTAGCACTGGTACGGCTGGAACGAACGGGTCTACTGGTGCGACAGGACCGACTGGCCCTACAGGTAGTACGGGAAACACAGGGTCAACGGGTTCAACAGGTGCTACAGGCGCAGCTAACCTTTACGACATACTAATGCTTGGCGGTATGTGATAGGCTTATATCATGAAGATTGCTGTGTATGCAATATCAAAGAATGAGATTCTTCATGCGGAACGCTTTGCGAAAGCCTGTGCTGGGGCTGACTATGTTGTTGTTGCTGATACTGGTAGCACGGACGGCACACAAGAAAAACTTAAAGAGCTGGGAGTAACAGTTCATCAAATCAACATCAAGCCATTTAGGTTTGATATGGC
>Ga0208867_1000373_pt1 | contig 12636 bp, 9 predicted proteins | sample CryBogCBE05Oct08_FD_185505 | JGI IMG/M metagenome (GOLD analysis project Ga0208867, IMG submission 185505) | Freshwater microbial communities from Crystal Bog, Wisconsin, USA - CBE05Oct08 (SPAdes) (version 2) | ecosystem: Environmental > Aquatic > Freshwater > Lake | place: Crystal Bog... | reverse complement strand
TGCAGCTGGATTTAAATTTGCAGGTATCTTAAGTACAAAGTCTTGAGTGACAACAATGCCTTTCGAATATCCACCAAGTGTTCCACCACCTAATTGGGTGTCAGCACTACCATAAGTCATCACCATGCCATTACAGTACTGCTCAAGTCCGTCTCGGCATTCAGGGCAGGTGCGGCAAGAATCGACCAAGCAACCTACGCCAACTAAATCACCAACTTTAAATTTACTTACACCACTACCAACCTTGGTGACACGGCCTATGATTTCATGTCCTGGTACAGCAGGATACTGGGTGAAGCCCCATTCGTTACGAGCAAAGTGAAGATCAGAGTGGCATACGCCGCAGTACAGAATGTCCATTTGAACATCACTTGGACCTGGTTCACGGCGTGAAATCGTAACAGGGCTAAGCGGTGAAGCAGGAGTTGAGGTGGCGTAGGCTTTGACAGAAAAACATTTCGGTGTGCTCATGAAATTAAGATGCTTAACTATTAAATTTGGTTTGGATTTTTACAGTATAAGTAACAAACCTAGTTAAAATGCTTGGGTTTGCAAGTAGGGTACTCCGTAACGAGTGGTGGTTTTAAATCAAGTGGTGAAAGATCACCAAAACACCAAAAATAGTCTTATTTATCAGGCAATCACTCATTGCTACCCACACTTAATTTTTAGAAAACTGCTTGGCGTAGTCTGTATCTTTGTAATAGTTCTGGTATGTCTAGTCATTCCGCTACGCATCTAAGTCCAGCTGCAAAACGTGCATTGTGCCTTGGTGCTCTAGGTGTCGTTTTTGGTGATATTGGTACAAGTCCTTTGTACACGATGCGTGAGTGTATCTCGCATGTTCCGGTGAGTGACCGTGCTGATGGAGTCTTGGGTGTATTGTCTCTCATCTTTTGGTCCTTGGTACTGATTGTAAGCGTTAAATACTTATGGTTCGTCATGAAAGCAGACAATCAAGGAGAAGGAGGTATTTTTGCGCTACTTGCTTTGATTCATAGTTCGAAAAAAGGAACGGATGGTAAACCCGTTCCAAGAGCCTTGGGACCGATGGTCATTATGATCCTCATTGGAGCTGCCTTACTCTACGGTGATGGCATTATTACTCCTGCGATTTCCGTATTAGGTGCTGCTGAAGGCTTCAATATGATTAGTCCAGTCTTCACGCCTTACGTAGTGCCTATGGCGTGTATTATTTTAGCCGGACTTTTCTGGGTGCAACATAAAGGCACGAAAAGTATCGGAGGCATTTTTGGTCCGGTTATGTTTGTGTGGTTTGTCGGTTTAGGATTACTCGGTGTTTGGCATTTGTTAAAATTCCCGTTGGTGCTTAAAGCACTAAATCCTGCATACGGATTTGCTTTACTGCATCATCCACCTGCACAAGTTGCTACCTTACTTGGATCGATTGTCTTAGCTGTAACAGGTGCAGAAGCGCTTTATGCTGATATGGGTCACTTTGGAAAACGCTACATTGCTTTTGCTTGGTACTTCATCGCATTTCCTGGACTTATTTTAAATTACTTTGGCCAAGGTGCTTTTATTTTAAGTCATCCTAATTCTGAAGATAATCCCTTTTTTGCGATGGCACCTGTAGGACTAGGTCGTGCTACATTAACCATTCTTTCTATTTTAGCTGCTGTTATTGCAAGTCAGGCGTTAATATCAGGAGCTTATTCCTTAACGCGGCAAGCCATCCAACTTGGCTATTTTCCACGTCTTAAGATTAACTACACTAACGCTGAACAATCAGGTCAGATTTATGTTCCCTTTGTTAATACACTCTTAGCCGTTGGATGTATTCTAACTGCGGCTGTGTTTGGATCGAGTGATCGTCTTGCATCAGCCTATGGTATTGCTGTCACAGGAACGATGGGGATTACTACCTTTGCTTATTTCTTTGTAGCAAGACGTAACTGGAATTGGCCGATCTATAAAATTGGCTCTATCTGTGCAGTATTTATCATCGTCGATTTAGCTTTTTTCTCATCCAACGCACTCAAGCTTGTTGATGGAGGATGGTTTCCGTTAGCAATAGGAGCCACGGTTCTAGCCGTAATGCATACTTGGAAAACAGGAAGAGATGCTGTCTTTAATCTCGTTTACGCAAATAATGTAACGGAGGGAGAATTAATTAATATCGCTCACAGTAAATACATCGTTCGTGTACAGGGTGCAGCTGTATTTATGGTAGGTTCTCAACAAGGAACTCCGGTAGCACTTCTGCATCACGTAAAAGCAAATCGGTGCTTACATTCGACAATTATCTTAATGAGTATCGTAACCGAAGATGTTCCTGTTGTTCCAGAGTCTAAATGTTTAGACCTGCGTGAAATTGGAGCCGGTATCTGGAGAGCAAATGGACATTATGGTTACATGCAATCACCGAACGTCAGCGCCTTAGTTCAAATCATTCACGATTCTGGAGTTAACTTTAATATTCATGGTACCATTTATTTCTTTAATAGAGAAATGATCATGCATGGTGGTAACAGTGGAATGTGGGAGTGGGAAAAGAGTTTCTACGGTTACCTGACACGTAATTCACGTCCTGCTAAAGATTATTACCAAATTCCACCGTCTCAAATTATTGAAATGGGATTACCGTTACAGCTCTAGTAACTGAAGTGTGCTCATTATGTATAAAACCAGTATGTGAGCAGGTCTAGATTTTACACACTTATCTAGGGTAGGTTATGAGCACGTCGTTTGTCACGATACCAGGCTTTAGCTAAAGTTTTACTACTTTGAATGTGATCGTAAGATCAGATTAGTATCACCACTTTGAACTGGTTCGTCGTTTTGATTATTAACACTAAGATTTAGGGTAACAAGACAATGTCCCTTGCTTGAAATTCTTTTTGAAGCTACCCTTATCGTTGCACAAATCGAATCTCCGGGGAGAACTGCTTTTAAGAATTTCCAATTCCACCCAAGCGATGCTGTAGCCTTAAGCTTAACTAAAGCATTATTTTTTAATCCGTCTGTAATCGCAAGAACAAGTAGTCCGTGCGCAATTTTTGAAGGAAAACCTTGGGACTGTGCAAATACATCATCGTTATGGATTTCAAAAAAATCACCTGATAACTCTGAAAATTGGCGTATTTTATCTTCGGTTATAGTAATAGAAGAGGTCTTAAAAAAATGACCAACCTCAAGATTCTCATAGTAGTAATCGCCGGGAGGTAGTTCTAAAGAGCTCATGCGAGTATATGCGGTAGGATGTTACCTAAAGCATTTCATATCCATTACAGCTACGTGATTATAGTTAGGCTTAAAATCCATGTAAGGGAGAATATCGCGTTCAATCTCGATTCCTGGTGCTATTTCTATCAAGTGTAAGCCATTCTCTTTGAGAGAGAACACAGCACGTTCAGTAACATAAAGGACTTCTTGCTTTCGTTGTTTTGAATAGGCACCCGAAAAAGTAATACGCTCTACTTTATTAATAAATTTTCGGATTTTTCCTGCTTGCGTGATACTAAGTTTACTTCCATCCCAAGTAACTTTTGATCCTTGTGCATCGAAGGTGCCGCAAAATACGACCTTTTTAGCATTTTGAGCGATATCAATAAAGCCTCCAGGTCCTTATACTGTACAAGCAACCAGTGTTTCGGGAGTTGCCGGCGCGACTATGATAGAGGTGTATGAAGTACCTTAGTACTAAGTTTAGCTTTTGATTTTTAAAGTAGTATTACCTTCAATCCACTTACCTTCAATAAGTACGACTTTGGGGTTTGTTTTAGGACCTAGTGAATTAGTGTAGAGTTGTTCGATCACTAAGTCTAAGGCTGCTTCGGCTATTTGTTCATCATTCTGATCAACTCCTGCACAGTTTTTCATTTCTGCAAACAAGTGAAGGTATGCTAAACCTAAATCCTTAGGAATTTTATATCCACCACTGTCTAGCATTTCATGTAACTCTGAATTTGTAGTAACAATTGCATCGGGCTTCGATTTCTTGAGCCAATTAAGAAATTGTTTTCTTTCCCACTGCTCCGTTAGAAAAAGGGGTAATTCTAATTTTTTATCTAAGTCTTTATGCTTTTCGAGAAGAAATGAAGCTAACCAGTTATGTGATGAACGTTGATCATCGGATGTACTAGTTGCGAAGCCTATTCTTTTATAGCCCTTATTTCTTAATTCATGAAAGGCTAATCTTAAAGAATGCATTTGATGATTAACCGCGCTGTGAAACTGAGGATATGCGAGTGAATAGCCTAGGGCTGCGCACGCAAAGTTACTCCAGTCCTGTTCAAGACGTGTGTCTGATTCGGGAAATGGTGCGAATACAACCCCTCGTATGCCTCGAGCCTGTAAGATTCTGATTAACTGTTTTTCACTTACAGCATGTGTGCCTAGTTCGAATTCAGAGATTTTGTAACCCAGTTGTTCTGCTCGTACCTGCAGTCCATTTCTTAGTCGCTTTAATGAACTCAGTGTTCTCCAATGCGCGTTTTTAGGAAAGGCATTTATAAAGGCGATGATACTAGCAGACTTTGTTGACCGTTTGCTTTTGAGATCAGACATAAGAGCAGAGATCATAGGGTTAGGGCGGTAACCTATTTTATCTGCAAGAGCATTTATTTTTTGGATCGTTTTTTGTGGGATGCTGGGGTGAGAGCGAAGTGCTAAAGAAACAGTCATGGTTGAAACACCTGCTAGTTTAGCAACATGCTTCATGGATGGTTTTGAGGACATGGGGTAGGGTTATATACTACTCAGGCTTTTGTACGCATGCGGCTACGTATTTAATATATGATGTAATTTTTAGATTTAAAATGATGCGTTCTAACATGGGGTAATGTTATGGCTTATTTTTGAAGACGCACTAAGGCTTACTACCTTTTACTTTACGATTAAAGTAAATAATATTTTGCTGCTAGGTTACAGCGACTTACTACTACATGTGAATTCTACACACTGACCCCCTTGTGTATAGGTGTAGCGTTAACCCTAACCCTCAAGTTCATGAAATCGAAATTATTATACATTCAACTTTTTTGTCTGTGTGCTTTATTAGTTAAAGCCCAGGTACCAAACAGTACTCCTGTATTTGCAGATAGTAAAAATTCTGATGAAATTACTCACTTGGACGTGTTCCAAGTAGTAGCTGCTGATCAGGATGAATACCGTGCTGCAAACACAACCACAGGTACCCGGTATAATACACCTATTAAAAACTTACCGATGGACATTGAGGTAATCACTCCAGCATTTATGCATGATATTGGAGCTACCAATGTGCGTGATGTGCTCGAATATGTAAGTGGTGTACAGCTTGATAATACCACGTCTTCAGGATCTTCAACAGGTAACCCAGAAAATTCCACCTTACTTATACGTGGTATTTCTGCTGCAACTAAAAAGGACGGTTTTGCTCGTTTCGTACCGATTGATCCAATCACGATTAATCAGTTAGATATTATTAAAGGTCCTGGTGGTGCTCTCTACGGTCAAAATGGTACGGGTGGTGTTGTGAATGTTACGAGTGTGATGGCAGGTAGCCGTCCACAAGTCCAAGCAAGCACTACGGTTGGTTCCTTTGGATTAAGACGTGAAGAATTATCTCTTTCTACACCACTCCCATACCTTAAAAATGTAGGTTTTGCATTACCTATGGCATATCAGGAACAAAAGAGCACCTGGATGTATTATGGTATAGATAATTTTGTTATGGTTCCTACCTTAACTGCTAATTTCGGTGATAAGTTGCGTTTATTAGCGAGTATTGAATCACGGTTTAATCATCGTAACGATTTTAGCACATTTTTCTTAACAGATACGGCTCTAAATCCAGCAGGTGTTCCTTACGGCACATTAATACCAGGACGTCCAGGTAGTGCAGTACTCACAACTCCAAATCAGCGCGATTTCAGGTTTGATGGTCCGGACACGTACAGACGTGAACGTGATTATGTTACGACGTACCGTGTTGATTATGCTTTTTCAAGTAACTTACAATGGTGGGGTGGTTTTAGTTCCGAGGACATTAACGTACATGAACAAGGTTGGAACATCGCCTTACGTAATGCTAATGATTCTTCCATTCCCATGTCCATTAGGACAAATCCTAGTTTCTTAGCTCTTTTAAGACCTGGCTATGGAACAGCTCAGCCACAAGTGCTTGATATTAGACCTAACAATATTACTGAATCGGCAAGAACAGTAAGACCTACATGGAAATCTGAACTCTATTATGCATTCAAACTAGCATCGGTAGAAAATCGTCTTATCACGGGCGTAAGCTATGGTCCTTTACGTTCTGGTAATAACGCTCCAAACGAAAATTTCTATTACGGTAATACGGGTTCACCAAATGATCCTATAACCCAAGCGTGGGAAGCATTACCAGCGAGTGTCATTTTATCGAGATTCCGTAGTCCAACGGATTATACATCCGTTCAGCGCTGGAATCCTTATAACATTAATCAATATCCTCAAGGTCCAGCTGCTGTGAATGGCACAAAGGCATCTTACGTCACTTCGCTTTTCTGGGATCGTAATTTATACGCTAACTTACAGAGCAGCTTTTTTAATGATAAGATACAAACAATCGTAGGTATATTTAATACCCGCAATGACCGTGCAGGTAATGTGTATGATACGCAGGGAAATTATCTATGGAATACGGCACCTCCAGCAGGTAGCCCATCAGGTACTCCTTCAGGTATCCGCCGTCCTACTCCAGTAAGAAATACTGCTCCGAGTGCGACCTTAATTTGGATGCCAAATTCATTAGTAAGACTTTACGCAAATGCAATGAGTGCGCTTGATCCAGGTCCATCTTATTCAGGATATGATGGTAATGGTGTTCCGCTCAATGCTGCACAGGTAACCAATGCTGAAGCTGGTATTAAGCTGGATGTATTAAACAACAAGCTACTGTTTAACTTCTCTGCATTTAAAATGGAGGATAAAGATCGTCCTATTAGCTATGCAGGAGCTATTCAGAATCTTGTTACAGCAGCAGGTTCTGGAGCAACATTAACGTCTGGCTTCGGTGCCTTCGTTAAAACAACAACTGATTCTAAAGGTTTTGACTTAAAGGTTGATTATATCCCTGTTCAAAATCTTCGTATTAATTTTGGTGTATCAGAAAATAATGCGATTGTGGTAGCAATTGATCCTTTTGTTACTCCTAACAATCCTAATGCAACTTACCTTGCTGCTCAGAAGCAGTATATCGCGAACGGCGGAAGTTCGAGTAAGTACCTTGGTAAGCCATCAACCGATATTTCAAAGTATACTGGTTCAGGCTTTGTGCGCTATGACTTCCGTTCCGGAGTGCTTAATAACCTCTGGGTTCTCTTTGGTGCTAAGTACTTAGGATCGCGTCAAGCAGAGCTAGTATCAGTAAGTACTTCTACAGGTGTTGCTACGGTTACAGATTGGACCGTTCCATCGCATGAATTATATGATTTAGCTCTCGGTTATAAGGTTAAATTAGGCGCTTATAACACTGAACTTAAATTGAACTTACAGAACCTAAAGGACGACGAAACCTTCTACGGTGCTAACTGGCAGCTTGGACGTAATTACAAGCTATCTGCCACTGTCCGCTATTAATAGATTAAGTTTAGTATAATTTAGATCAACGAAAGCCACCTAGCGTTACTGCTAGGTGGCTTTTTCTTAGCTACTTAGGTTTAGTTTTAATGTGTTATAAGATATAAAATTAGTTACAGTAGGTTGTATGGTTGGTAGTTAAGTATTACATAAAACTGCCATACAACTATATGACTTAAGGCGTACTATAACTAACTTTGAGCGAATATTATAAGTGGGGTCATATCACCAGCATCAGCGGATCGAATAGCTGTGATATAATGCTCGCGTATCTTCTCATTCGATAAATTTTCGCTACAAGCGCCCCAAGTTAATGGCGTACCTCCAAGAGATGCTACTAGGATGTCGGCAATAAGTCTTGAATGACGACCATTACCGTTTGGCCAAGGATGTATAGAAACTAATCGGTGATGTAAGCGTACAGCAGACTCGGGTAAGCTATATGCGGAGTGCTTAATCCAGTAGTTTGCGTCGTCGTATGCAATACGTACGCCTTCCTGTAAGCGGTGAACTTCCCACCCAATATTCTTTTCTGTTTTGCGGTAGCGACCAGCCCACACCCAAACATGATTAAACATGCGTCGATGAAGTTCTCTGGCGAATCCATCTGTTAATAAATCTGAACGGCAGAGAACAGATTTTCGCATTGCCCAAACGCGTGCTGTTTTGATGTTTAATCTCTCTATTTGGTTCAATTCTTTTCTTGTAGTAATACTAGGAATTAAATCTAGCTGTTCTTCAGGACTAATTTCAGTATCGCCATCTTCTGCATAGAAAATGAAATTTTTCATGGCAGAAAATTTACGTCTGACGGAAGATCGCCAACTGCTTGTCCTTCTAATGCCATGGAGTGTTCAGTTGCTTTTAAGTGTTTAAAGTCTGGATCATAACGCGTAGCTAATTCAGTAAAAGTTTTAGCAACTGATTCACGTGGAATAACAAAATATATCAGCTCACATCCCATTGCTTCAGCAGCACGTTGTGCAGAGCTTAATGTAATAGAAGTATTTTGTTCAGCTTTCTCTAATTGGGCATATGATTGGCGCTTAATCCCAAGTTTGCGTGCAACATCTTGTTGGTTTAATCCAATAGCACTACGTACTGTCCTGAGCCAACCCCGAGTTGGGCGCTGGGCAGCATTACGCACGGCTTTAAGCGCATCTATGCGTACATCAAGTCCGTTTCGAATAATTCGAATTACGTCATTTTTCATGCAGTATATAGTATTCCTATAATCGATTTAAGCAACTTATAAACTGCCTTAAACGATAAAATGCATATTATATACTGCTAAATGACTATGCTTATACATGTTCTTAAGAGATTAAAATGAGATGGAATTATATTTTACCTACTCAAAGGATTTACATTAAGTGACTTAACATCCTGGTAAGGGTATCAGTGTATCCACGTCTTTTTAAGGTAAGTGTATAAAAAACGATAGACTGTTACTGGTATAAAAAACTATATAGTCACTAAACCAACTTAAGAAATTATATTAAACAGATTCTTCTACTCGTTTAGACCTTTTGTTTATTAGTGTACAATAATATTGAATACTTAGCTACGTAACTAAAGCTTATCTGACTGGTTAATATTATCTATGAAGCGTAAGACCCCAAAAGCTTTAGAAGTAGACCCTAAACAAGCGATCTTGGATGCGGTAGTTACTTTATTTTTAAAAGAAGGTTTTGAGGATAAATCTATTCGAAGTATTGGGAAAAAAATAGGCGTCTCTCATAGAATGATAAATTATCATTTTAAGACAGTTCCTGGATTTTGGACCGAAGTGGTAAAGACCGTAACTGCTAGGACTCAAACTGAGGCGCTTGAATCACTTAAGCTTCTATCAACTTATGATGCTCCTTTGATAGAGCATTATAAAAAGATGATGGATAAAAGAATGTTAGCTGCTTTTCGTCTAGATTTAGAGGTCACTTTGATGAGTTTGGATAATGCAAAACGACTTAAGTTAATTCAGGATATGAATGAAATGTGGTTAGACTTCTTAATGAAGTATATTGAGAAAACGAGTGGTAAAAAATCACCATCAAATCGTATATTAGCTCGGTTCGTTTTTTCATCAATGCGTGGACTCCTACTTGACCATTTGGTGTTTCGCACTCCAGTTGAGACTGAAGCTGCAATGGACTTATTCGCTCATTTGATTGAAGGAATTCGCACGAGTGAGCTCAAAGCTTAGTAGTGTTTGAACTTCGAGTATAACTACTGGAATCTGCAGAATTTTTTATTTATCAGTTACTAGGCATAGATGGTTAAGTTAGGAGTGTGTTTTGTTTCACTTTCGTAACATTTCTTATATAATGATTATCAGTAATTTGCGTGTTTGCAGGGATTTATCACCAAAGTTTCTAATGGTAGATCAATAAACGCTTGTATGTACCATTTGTTACATGTACCAAATGGTACATGTATTTATTTGGACTATCAATTTTAAGTAAGTGCTACAGAACTATAGGATTCATTATAGTGTCATTGTGCACCTGAAAACCAGCCACTTATTTGCACTTCAAAACCGTCCACTTTGAGGATGTTTCAGAATTAGAGTTAACGATGTATTGGGCAAGAATAGATTTTTAAAAATGTAGTTTAGTTGAACCAATTATTTTGAGGGCTTAAGGATATTTGTATTACGAAGTCTAAAACTTCTGCCGGAAAAAGTAATGATTTTTGAGTGATGTAAAAAGCGGTCTAAGATTGCAGCTGCTGTTGGAACGTCTCCTACGAGTTTACCCCAATCTTCCAGGGGTCTGTTAGAAGTGATAAGGGTGGATTTATTTTCATGTCTACGCATGATTATCTCCAAGAAGTACTCGCCTGCATGGCGTGGTAGTTCTTTTAGTCCCATATCATCTATGATGAGTAGATCCACATTGATATAATGTTTTAGGATTTTTGCTTTTTGTTTGAGCGCGTCCTCTTGTAATAAGTCGCGAGCGAGATCAAAAATGGATGTATAGCGTACTAGAATATTACGTTTTATGGCTTCGTAGCCGATGGCTTGAGCCAAATGAGTTTTGCCTAATCCTGGGGGTCCTAGAAAAAGGACGTCTGATTTTTCCTCGATAAAGCGGCATGTAGCTAGCTCGAAGAGTTCTTTTTTTTGTAATGAAGAATTAAAGTCCCAGTCAAAGTCTTCGAGTGTTTTAAGTGCATTAAAGCGGGCAGTGATTTTCCTACGTTCAATTTTACGACCCTGTCTTACATTGAGTTCGTCTTGGAGGATCAGCTCTAAGAACTCTAAGTGACTGAGGCGATTGGCTTGGGCTTCTTGAACACGAACAGACAAGTTAGCACTTAGGCCAGAGAGCCGCAGTTGGCGGAATGTAGACTCGAGGGTACTCATAATTAGAAGGCGACTTGGTAGGTGTTCATATCCCGAATAATGGGATGAGACTGGATAAAACTTAATTGAGTGATTTGGTTTTTAAGTAGAGAGCGGATGTCTTTGAAGCGGAAGCATGCGTGCTGTAAAGCTGTATGTGTGGCGTGTTCGAGTTCAGCGATGGGGTGCTCTCTAGCTAAGTAGATCAGACCTTGGAGGGTGCGAACTGCTTCTGGGCCTCTATTTTGAATGACGGCATAAGCCCAAGCGCCGCAGGAAGGGCCGAGTCTTTGGCAGCGATTAATAAGAGCATCTACGCCGAGCTCAGCTAAGGATCTTTTGCGTGGTGATATGTGGGTTTGGTCTGTGCTTCTAAAACCTTGATTGGCCTTAGAATGAACACTGATTTGTTGCATCTTATCGTTAAAGATGTGAACGAGTCTACCGTCTGATCGGATCCAAACTGAAGAGCCCACGAACTCACACGGCACAGAATAATACGCTCTAGCAAACTCGATATAGCCGTCGCGTTGAACGGTACGTCTAGCTTCATGAAAGCATGGGAAAAGGCTTTGAGGTAGAGAGCGTAAGGCAGAAGCCTCGAGGTGTTTAAATAGACACGCGACTTGTTGTTTTACCGTGCCGTGGATACGCGTATCAGCGACTGAACGCTCCCAGTGTTCCAGAAATTTATTTTGATCGGCTAAACTCGAAAAGGTTCTTTTTTTAAGAGCGTTATCTTGGACATATTTAATACCAGCTTCAATTTTACCTTTATGTCTTGGGGTGGCTGGTTTTGTTGGGATTAGTGTAGTTTTATAAAAGTTACAAAACTCGATCATTTTTGGATTAAGCTGAGGATCGAACCAGTCGGCCTGAATAACAGCAGCTTTTAAGTTATCACTTACGATACGTAGGGTAACACCTCCGAAGTACCTGAAAGCATTTTCCAAGCAGCGCAGAAAGCTCTCTGTATCTTGTCTATAAACGACCTCGGAATAAGCCTTCCTTGAAAAACTTAATACAGCTCGGAAAAGGTGGGGTCGTCTTCGTTTTCCAGCATCTATGATCCAAGCGCCTTGACCGAAGTCTACTTGCATCTCTTCACCAGGACGCGTTTCCATGCGTCTAAAGGGAGGATCTAAACGAAGATTAAGTGTCTTGGTATACCTGCGCACTGAATAATAGCTACCAGAGAAACCGGACTCAACTTTAAGGTCTTGAAATATGCGAATGATAGAGAGTCCCTGAAGCAGCTTATCCTGAATGATACGCTCATAGCCGTAACAGCTACTTTGGGTAGAAGCAGAGCCGGTGTGCACCTTGGCCGGTTTTGGTGGATCCTCATTGTAGATCCCGGTGTGCACCTGCGTGGCCGGTTTTGCCTCTAGTAAGTCAGCAAAGCCGGTGTGCACCTTGGCCGGTTTTGATTTTAAGTAACGAGATACGGTCTCTCTATGGATGCCTAAATCCCTAGCTATACGACGGTTGGAGAAACCGCGTTCTGCGAGTGTGTAGATTGCTTGTTCGTAGTGCACTTTGATTTGGTTCATTACGCCTTTTTGCAAAATTATTTGCATAAGGCGAACCTCTCAAAGTGGCCGGTTTTGCGGTGCAATTAACTGGCTGGTTTTGGGTGCACAACAACAGGTATGCCCTAATAAAAACGATGAGTGCTGAACATAGCATCACAGTTTTATGTCAAACGCTGGGTGTATCAC
>Ga0208867_1000359_pt1 | contig 12977 bp, 21 predicted proteins | sample CryBogCBE05Oct08_FD_185505 | JGI IMG/M metagenome (GOLD analysis project Ga0208867, IMG submission 185505) | Freshwater microbial communities from Crystal Bog, Wisconsin, USA - CBE05Oct08 (SPAdes) (version 2) | ecosystem: Environmental > Aquatic > Freshwater > Lake | place: Crystal Bog... | reverse complement strand
CATCTTTGTTTTTCTTAACATTCGCCAACTGGCGCTGAGTGTTTAATAGTGCTTTGCGAAGATCGGCAATCTGCGGATCTGGCTCTAAGTTATCTTTTAGGCTCATTTGGCACACTTACAAATCTTCTTAAGGTGCTTTTCAACACTCGCCCAAGAAATTGCATAACCTTCTTTGAGAAGCGCGTTAAGCAATCCATTGCTAGATATGCCCTTTCCTACCGCTTTATCAAATGCTTTTTTATCTTCATCGTTTAGTTGATTGTAGATATTGGCAACAGGACATAATGCAGATTGATAACGAACGGTTGCTAATGTATCGGCTAATGCCATAGTTAAACCTCCCCTTGAGAGAAGGGTAACAAACAAAAAAGACCCCCACCAATTAGGTGAGGGTGTGTTGAAATAAAAAAGTTACTCGGTGAGATTGTTTTGATACGGCGTAATGATGTGAGATTCAGGTGCGATGTTTGGTTGGCTCGTTGGATTGTGAGGAACCGCAGCGCCTCCCATAAATGATGGCACTACAAACATCAAGACTTTTTTAATATCAGTTGAGAATCCAGTAGCACCCCATGCGGTCATGCCTGTACCTGCGGCAAGAGTCAAAGCCTTGGGATCTGTGAGGCGTAGTCGGATCATGGCAACTTCTTCATCAGTAGGTTATAGGTGGCTTGGTTGATGCCCGAAATTGGCAGTTTATTGGCGCTCTGAAAGGTTTTTACGGCGTTGGCTTGGGTATTTGACCAACCGCTATTTTCGTAGGCTTGTGGGAGCAATCCAGCCTTAAATAGAGCCTTCTCAACGGCAAGCACCGCAGCAGTTTTGCTGGCTGGTTTGAAATCGCTTGCGTTCCATGCGGGCGCAGAAAAGGTTGTGGCTGGTTTTGGTACTACGGTGGTACCAGTTTGATGTACCGCTACGCCACCAGCACCAAGGGCGGTAGCCCCTGCAACTCCACCTGCCATGAGTTTGTTTGTGCCAAGTGACTGAGCAGGTTTGATTGTTGTTGGATAGGCAGGGCGAACAATCGCCATGACATAAAGATATGGGCGGTGACGAAGATAGACACCATTGCCGTTTGCTTGTGAAGCGTTAGTAGCGTGATCGGGTGAGGTATTAGCGCCCACCGTTGTAATGCCATCCTTGCTTGCGCCTACGATGATCTCGACATGAGAAGCCTGACCGTTACCCTCAAAAGAGTAGAAAACTAGATCGCCGGGCTGACCATCATATTTGGCAACTACTTGACCGTTGCGCTGAAACCACGCTAATCCGGCGGGGCAGTAAGAAAAGCCTTTAGGAGTCTGCGCTGCTACTAAGTGTGAAAGATTGTTTTGAGCAAATATCCACGATACAAACATGGCGCAGTATGGCGCGTTGGGTACGCCATACCAATCGCCGTAAGGGTTGGCATTATTCGCGCCTTCAACAAACCCAACTTGTTGTTGTGCCGTATTGACTACATCAAGCGCGTTAGCCATAGATTACTTAGTTGCTTCTGTTGTTGCCACAATCTTCTGAGCATCTGCAAGTGCAGCGGTGACGATTGGAGCGGTGAGAGTTGCTGGCGCACCTGTTACTTCATCAATCTGATTGACAAGTGACTTAGGGTTCACGCGAGTAAGGATTGGAGCAAGCAAGCCGCCAACGATTGCTTTACCTGCAACTATCTTGAGTGAATCGTGCGGAGCAATTTCATGTGCAGCAAGACCTGCGGCAAGGATGCCGTAGAAATAATGCTCGATGTATGCTGCTTCCGATTTGCTGATCTTGAAATTAACTTTACTTGCCATTGTCATCTCCTGAGATATGTTCGGCGGCTGGTAATGTGCCAGCCTTTCTGAATCTTAACGCATCCCAAAGTGGGGCGGGGATGGCGTGTATGCCAAAATGAGTGCGATGGTGAGCGGTGCAGAGAACTTCTAGGTTGCCGGGGGATTCAATCCAAGCCTGAAAATCCTCATCGTTCTCAAAATGTAAGCCAAACGCTTGAGCCACTTTTACAGGATCGGTGTTCTCAATCTGAGAGAACTCAATGGTGGAGTGATGAAGTTCGGCTTCACCTGAGCAGAGATCGTCATTAACAACACATTTCCAAAGCCCTTGGCGCTTAATGCGAGCCTTAGCCTCGTTGAACATATTGTAATGAGGATCGGTTTCGCGGGGAGCGTGTTCGGGAACATTGGTAATCATGTGGAGCGTTAAATGCTCCGAGTGTGCATCCGTCATTCTTTATCTTCTAGCAAATCCTGTAAGTGTTCAATCTCTTGTTTTTCCAACTTGAGGATGTGGCGAATAATCATGGCATCACGCTTGGTTTGCCCGATCATGGCGATACCGATGATGAGTTCAACAGTAACCGCAAGCCATGAGGCTAGGTTCATCCACTTAACATAGGAGGCATCATCGCCAAACCAATGAGGGCGAATCCACCACACAATCGTTACGGCAGTCCAGCCGATCACAAAGAACCAGTTGCGGATTAGCCCCTGAATCCACCAAGAAATCTGTTCTGAGAAGGTAAGAACATCACCAGTAACAGAGTGAATATATTTTTTCTTGAACACTTAATCTCCATTCGGGAATTTATCTCTAGGGTCAATCCATCTAAGCAATACAGGAACTAAGGCGGCTACGGAAGCCTGAATGAGAAGGTCGGGTTTAATTAGGTCTTTAGCGTGTAAGACAATCTCAAAAGCCACAAAAGTTTCAAACCAAGTAGCAACAATTCTGCGCCATTTAATCATTCTTCAATTTTAGATTTCAGGACTTCAACATCTACTTTGATTGTCTGTTGGTTCTCTATAAGAAGATCAACTTTGTTGATAAGCCCGGTCTTGCCGTCATTGTAGAGAGCGTATTCAACTCTGCGCATCCGCGAATCCATAGCGTGAAAGTGCTTGATAAGCCATCCAATACCACCGAGGATCATGGCGGCTACTGCGGTGTAATAGTAAATAGCCCCTGAGAAATTGGCTTGATTTACAAGAACATCGCTAGTGGCGGCTTTGAACATAGTTGCACCTTTCGGTTATGGTTTGATTCCCTGCGTTCCTACTACATCAGGCTTGTCGGTGACTGCCGTTGTGTAAGGTTGCGGAGTTTTGAGGGCGGTGATTGTTGCTTTAAGAAGTGCGATTTCTTGGGCTTGAATCCCAATAGTTTCGCGCATTTCCTTTAATACTTCGTCAATAGGTAACTCCATTATTTGCCTTCTAACTTGTTAAGTCGTGCTTCGTGATCTTTTAACAACGGAATCAAGGCTACCGCAACGCGATCATAATTGACGGAATCAGGGTTGCCTTCTGAATCAAGATTTGCCAGCATAGAACCTAGAACTGGAATTAAAGTTACATCTTCAGCAATAAGGCCAAGATAGCGCTGGAGTCCTTCAGTTGTTCCCTTTTCCTCTGCTTGCGCCTTATCAACATAAGATTTAGGCGTAAGGGAAAGAATTGAATCTAGCGGAATTGATTGTTCTTGAATCTCAAGTTTATATTTTTGAGAAGAAGTAGATCGAGCAAAAGTTCCATAGTTAGAACCTGCCGTTGGATTTACATAGACATTTGCTGATGCGCTTGTAGTTGGATGAGAATAAATAATTCCATCTCCGTAATACATAACACCGTCAAAACGATTAGAGCCGTATGAGTTAAATGCTCCCCCTGAATTTACTTGAACTGTATTTCCTGAAAGCAAATTAGCGCTATTGATATTACCCGTAGAAGTAGAAATATTACCTCCTGATGTAATATTTCCAGCAGCCGCAATATCACCAGTAGATGAATCTAAATAAGATCCAGTTGAAGATAATCTAGTAGCGGAAAGTGTCCAGCCTCCAATAGTGCCAACGCTTGAATAAAGTGATCCAGTAAAAGTTCCGGAATCGGCAGTAATATTTCCTCTTACATATACGCCCTGAGCAGACATATAACCAGTAGGGCTTACATGAAAATAATTAGTTCCCGAACCAGCGCTGATTTCAATAGCGCTAAGAATACCTGTTGTAATTTTTCCTGCATCAAGATTAGAAATTACTGCATTAGTAATTGGCGCTGGATTCCAACTGCTACCGTTCCACGACCATTGACCAATAAGAGTTGATCCTGAATATTGCCACCAAATATCGCCGACATTTGTGCCTGACCCCGAAGGTGTAGATGATGAGTAATGAATAGTATTTTTTCCATTAGCAGAAGTTTGAGCTGCTACTGCTTGACTACTTGCAATAGTGGCTTGCGATTGAGCAATGGTTGCTTGTGAGGCAGCAAGATTGGCAGTTATTAAAGCAGATGTGGATTGCGTTTGAGCATATACCGCCGTTGCTTGTGCGGCATCTGCCGTATAACCGGGTTGATTTGGGCCGCTTTCCAATTTACGCAAACGCTCATTTATTGTTGAGAACATATCGTATAAATTAGGTGGAAGATTTGTATATGCCATTATTGAGTTACCAACCAAGAAGTTCCCAAATTGTAAATTGCGCGGGATAATGTAACGGTTACACGACTAGCGCCATTTTCTCCCGGCTCAACGCTAATAATATGAACGCGCCATTTAAGATAATCGTAACCCGAAGGAAAACGATCATCTTGCAATATGACTCTTGCAAAATCTCCAACCGCAAAAGTTCCAAGGTAAGGATCAACATAAGGAGGCAAGACAACTTGTAAAACTTCTGGGGCGCTAATATAAGGTTTGCCAGTATCGGGAAGTGTAATGCCAGATCGTGCATTTAGTTGCCCAAGCGTTAAAGCCTTTAATAAGGCAGGATCTTGAACATCTACAAAACTTTGAATATCTTCTAAAATAGCAGCATTGCCATTTGTGGAATTGATGCTTCCGCTATTTGAATAATCATTATCCAAAGCAACTGCAATTTCTTTATTTGCATTTGCTCCATAACCAAGACCAATTAAAGCATTAGCCGTATTTGTAGCATCTTCACTATAACTGTATTCAGCAAGATTGCCGGGAAATTGGAAAACAGGATTTGACCCAGTATAACTTTGATAAGGTTTAAGCATTGTAAATTGTTTTACTGGGTTGCCAGAACCATCATAAGAATAAGTAATACAAAAATCAAAAAATGGAGTAGCGCTGCTTGAATCTAATCCATCAGACAAATCTTTAACCGCTTGATAAACTTCTTTAAGTTCATAGTCAAAATATGTGCGGGTTACTTTGAAACCAGCGGTTGTTGAACTGCCACGCAAACCAATGCTTCCATAGCGAGTGCCGCCTTGATTTGGATAATTTACCAATGCGGTGTAATTAACAAGCAAATCATTAGCAACGGTGCAAATATCTGTATTTGTGTAAGTAATGGATGTTGGCGTAACTCCACCAGAATTGTAATAACTTGTATTCAAAGGAGTAATTTTACGGCGCTTGAAATAAGACAACATTTCTTGTCCAGTTATTTTAAGCATTTGAGTAGCAGAGTCATAATCGCGTTGCCAGATAACGCCGCCCCAAATAATCTTGCCGCCATAATCAACATATAAACAAGTTTGCCCGGGATTGGTTCCATTAAGTATGTTTAATTTTTGAGCATCTAATCCCGACAACAACATCTCGCCAGTAAAAGTTCCAATGCTATTTAACTGCACATCAAAAGTAACATTAGTAAGTGGCAATTCCGCAAGAATAGGATTGTTGTAAAGCGGATTTGTGTTTAATAATGCAGTTGTAATATATCGAAAATCAGACATAAGCAGGTGACCAACTTACAGAAATCGTGCATCCGCTTGCCGTAAAAGTATTAGAACTCATAGGAGGAATATACAACCACCCAGTAGATGTTGCTAAAATACTTCTATTGGGATTGCCGTTTTGCGTAATAGTTCTTTGCAAGCAATCTATAACAACGGTTGATCCGCTTGTTGCGTTAAATGACATTGAATTGCTAAATGAATCTGTAATAGAAAATAGACCCGTTTGCCCAGTCACCGTAATAACGGGAGAAGAAATTGCCCATCCATCATTAACCATAGCGGTTCCGCTTGAAACAGTAGAAAATGGATAATCATAATAGCGAGGATCTGGGAAATAAAATTCTACGCTTGCCAAGATGTGACCATAGGTAAAGTCAGGATCAATAGTAGTTGTTACCTTACGAACGCGACCATACATAATTTTTAAGCCGCCGGGCGTAGAGTTATTATTTAATTGAAACTGAAATGAACTTAAGGCTGATGGAGTGCCAAGTTGTTGAGGATATAGATTTTGTTGAAGTGTTTGATAATACTGCTGAGCAGAAGTACCGCTTGTTCCTAAAATGACAAAGTTAATAGTTACGGTTCTGCCGCTATAAAAATCTCGCCCAGAATACGAACCATCTGTATAACCGCGAATATCGTCTTGAACACGAATATCAGGAGTTGTTAAAAGACCATCAACACTTTCAACTGGGTAGTTTGTACCTGCGCCAAAAACCCAACCGTTAAAGGCAAATTGATAAGGGCTTAAACTTGATACAGGGCTTCCCATTATTTCACCTTTGAGTTTCCGACTTTAATAGATTTAATTGTAGCCTGTGTTCCATCAATTTGAACTTGAACATTCAATCCAGTTGAAGTGCTATAATCAACTATTCCCTTTTTGGCTTTAGATGCGGATACTTTGCCGCCAGCCTTTTTCTCAGCAGCGGTAACCATTGCCATAATAGAAGCCAAACTGCCAGTTTTGCCTTGCAAGGTTGCTAAATAAGAAGGAGAAAGATAATTTATTTCTGTTTGTGGTGTGCTTGTAGTTGATGATCCAAAAACCAAATTGTGAAGTTGTTGAGCCAAACTAGAGCCGTATTGCATTGGCTTTGCCCCGTCTGGATGTGCTTTCATGTAAGAAATCTGAGCAGGTGTTAATGTTGGTTGCTTGGTTTTGCTTGGAAACAAAAATTCTTTAACCGCATTAATTGCAAGGAAAAAAGTTCCAAACTTACCTAAGATATCTGCAATCGTTCCAAGAATTGATCCAAACAATCCACTAATAGTTTTTAGCGCACCTATGGCAACCGCATCCTGCTTAAAAGCGGCAAAGAATTCTTCAATAGGTGCATATACCTTAGAAGCATCGCCTTTAATTTCCTTGAAAACTTCGCCTAATTTTTTGATCCAGTTGTAGAATTGAACAACTTTGTTGATGGCAAATAACCCGCCAAGACCCAAAGCAATATCTTTAATTATGCCTTCGTTGTTCTTTAAGTCTTTGCCCCATTTTTTTAACTTATCATCTTTAAGTAACCAAGTAGAAAACTTGTTAAGATTGTCAAGTAATGGGCCACCAATTTGTTCTGAAATAAGTTTAAGGTTGGCTTGTAATACTTTCCAAGGCTGATCTTTAGCCGATTGAGCAGCAGCGTTTTTGGTTCTGACTTCAATCGCTTGTAAGATTTCAGCATAAGTAGCACCCTTTGGAATTGTTTTTCCAAGCGCAATACCCAAAGTCTGCAAACCTCTAGATTGACCCAAAGCGGCTCTGGCTACTGTGTCGGAAGCCTGTGCCAATGTTTCGTTTTGGAAAGCGGCAAGGTCTGCAACAACCCCCATAGATTTAAGCGCCGTTGCTGGATCGCGGGTTGCGGCAGTTAATTGCGCCAAAGATTGCATGGTATCTTCGCTGCCAAAAGTTAAATCAGCCATTTTCTGAACCATTTGCTCAACGGCTGGTTGGGCGGTTTTGTAACTTACCCCAGTATCTTCAATAGCAGTTTTTAATTTAGCCTGTGCTGCTTGAACGCTGATAGCAGCCTTAACGCTTTCATATCCAACGCCAGCAAATACTGCACCAATGCCAAGCAATGCTCTTCCAGCAACTTTTGAAATTGTTTGCATCTGACCAAACTTGCCACCGACCACATCGGTCTTAAGGGCTAGTTTATCTAATTCAGCATTAAGGGTTTGAAAACTTGCAATCGCTTGCCCTGCTTTGGCTTCAACTACAAAGAATATGGGAAAATCAGCAACGCTTGCCATAGTTATCCTTCCTTACGCTAGGTGTTTTTCAATAATTGCCAAAGATTCAGATTGAAACTTTGCAAAGGCTGGAGCCATATAAGGGAACTTGAGGTTGCTAGGCCAGTTGCCCCCACCAAGTTCTAGTCTGCGCGAATAAATCATTTGCGGCCCAACCTCGGCATAATAATGAGCAAACCCTATGGTTACTGGATCGCCAGCAATAGATCGGCGCAAATTACCCGTACGGTTTTTTGGAGGTTTTCCAGCCTCGGCTTTTTCGCCGGGTCTGCGATATCCTTTAATTTCTTCTTTGGCTAACTGGATTAAACGAGCCATCATTTCATCACGGGCTTTTCTGGTTCCCTCATCAACCTGAACCATTTTTTCATCTACAAATTTAATTGCTTCCCTGATGTTGCTCGTTATCACGCTGAACCTCTTTCACTAAACCAGCAATAGCAAGAACCCAATCCAGCATTTGCGCTGGTTGATTATTGGTTTCTTCTATTGTCCAGCCGAATTCTTTAGCACAAAAGTAATAAAGAAATTCTTGGTCGGGGTAAATTAAAGAATCATCACGCCTTTTACCTTCTAGCACCCACCTTAATCGTTGGAGTTTTCGAAAGGGCTATCAGGGTTCGATTCTGATTCTGGTGTAGATGTAAAAGCCAAATTAAGTTCTTTTTGTGCTTCTCCGGCTTCAACAACCAAAGCATCATAATCTGCCAAAGAAAGTTCGCCTAGCGAGCCAGAAGATAGCGATGGAATTAAAAGATCAAATGACCATGATTCAATAATCATAGAGATAACGGCGCTCATAATAGATTCGGTTTGAGCGTAGGCGTTATCCCCATTGATTGCAGAAAGAGCCTTAACGCGATCTTTGTGCTTCAAAGTCTTTGGATCGCGGATTACGGCGGTTGCGCCACTTGGGAGAGTAATAGTTTTAGACATGGTTTCCTTCCAACTTGCCTTCGCAATTATAGCCCGACTAGGGGAGGGAAGGCGGCTCCCCTAGCGGGATTCTATCTGTTACTGGAATGTTCCGCTTGGAAGAGCGTTCTGCAAAGTGAACTTTACAGGTGAGTATCCAGCAGTTGCGCCAACATCTGTTGTGTTACCAAGACCTTCAATATCTACGGTCACTTCAACATAATCAGCGTTACGCTCAATAGCGCCAGTTACATAAGCACCCTTTGAGAGAGTGAACTGAACCTGAGTTGCAGTTGCGCCTGTGCCTGTTGAGAAGTTAAAGGTAAGGGCTGGCTGAGTATTTGTAATGTAACGGGTAAGTTCGGTGTCATCTTGCATAACAAAGGTAATCTTTCCCTTTGCAGTTAAAGCGCCAACAAATACCTGATATGGGGCTTGAGTGCTAGAAAGAGCAAAAATAGCCTCTGACTTGCGAGAAAGATCAAGGGTTCCTGTTTTGGTATAGCCAACAGAAGAACCACCGATGCTAACAGTTCCAGTCCATACCTGAGTAGGAAGAACTGTTGAGAACGATGGGGCTGGAGCAGAAGTTGTAACTGATGGGAAGCCCATAGCCTTAACTGTGTATTCCAACATTCCATCAGCGTTGAATGTAAGACCAAAATCAGTAATCTGAGCGCCCGGATATTGGCGAGTGTTTGCTGAGTAAAAATCTGTGATTGTAAGAGCCTTTGGCTGAGCATCCCCTGAACCACCAACTGCGTTCTTGAGAGCAATAGCGTGAGTGTAAGGAGCAGATGAACCTGTTGTGGTTACATCGCCAAGTACGCCAGCGATCCAGTAGCCAATAGTGTCTGCAAAGACTGGGCCGCCAAAATCAACGGTTGTGTGCCTTCTGCCCTGCACATATTGGTAGTTCTCGATCATGCTGCCTCGCAAGCCTGTATCGTAGAGAGGCGCAATCACATCTACTGGCTTGAATGTGTTCATGGTAACTGGCACAAAGTTTGTAGCCGTTACTGGTGTTCCTTTTGTCGTTTCTAGGGCAACGCCTAAATACGACTTAACGGATGGTTGTGCTAGTGCCATTATTCATCTCCTACTGTTGGCTTGGACTTGGTTGGCTTTGATGAAACATTTGCTGCGCTGAAATCTTCAGGCGCTTCAAAAGTGTCACCGGGTTGAACTGTTACTGAAATACTTGGGAAAACTCGCTCATCTGAGCCGTTGTAAGTGAACTGCATGATTTCTCCTATGCGTTAATCATTTGGGTAACATCGAATCTCACAACTGCCCAAGTTTCGGTAGCAGTACCGTTGCTAGACATTGGCTCGCCGTAAGAAGTTTTAATGATTGGTTCTGCTGCTTGCCATACAAGTACGCCAGACTTATCACCAAACTGGTGATCGGAGCGAAGGCGGTTCTTGAGGTTATCTATGACATTATCAAAGTCAGCCATAGCATCTTCAGCGTTGTTTTCTAGTGAATGGTGAAAGAGTTGAATTGCTACCGAGTAATCAACCTTCTTGATACCCGTAGCCGCACCTGCTGCGGTATAGCCACCCAAGCCGATACGAGTTTCTGTTTCAGACTCAATAAAGACTACGGCAGCGCAACGATTCCTCTGCGAAGGCAAGGCATTAACCTCAAAGTTAATACGCTTAGGAAACGAGGTAAAGACCTGATTGATTCCATCTACTTGCGGTGGCTTGATGAAGGTAGCGATTGTATCTCGGGCTTCTTTGCGACCTACTGCCATTATCGAACCCTGCGGTAAGGCATAAGCAACTCTTTGGCTAGGTTGATCTCATCGCTGAGTTTGTCCTTGTTGGGTGTGCTTTGTGATGCGCTAGTTGAAATACCCATAGTCATAGATGAATCTCCACGAACCTTGAGCATTGCGGTAGTTACCAAGATCGCCGCTTCTTTAATGGCTGGTGGTAGTGCTGAGATTGAAACACCTGCGTTGTGCGAATAAGCCAGAGGAGCAGCGAGCGCAACGGTTGAATTGCCGTAAGTGTGGTTGCTGGCAATGGTGACAATCTCAGAATTGAAACCATCGTAAATGTGCAAAGTTGAATTGGCAATAATGCCTGTTGAATCTGCAACTACAAGGGTAGATTGTCCTGCGGTAGCGCTTACGATAGTTGTATTAGCGTATCCAGCGACATACTTGAGGTTGATAAATACCTCTGTGCGTGGGCTTGCAGGAAGTCCAAACTGAAGTGGGCCTTGGGTGGAGTAGTTAAAGCCAAGGTTTCCGCAAGGAATAATAATCTGCTGATCTTCGATCCATGCAATAGAAGGATCTGGAACTGTGTTCATCTGCGAGGTTGGGTTGCCATAACTAAAAGCAACAAGCGCAATAATAGGGTTGTAGCGTGGATGGATGCGAAGCGTTCCATCTTGATAGATGCGAGCGCGCATATTTTCGCTCTCAGTTGTAGCAGCGAGAACCTGATTGCAATAGGTGTCAATCCAAGAAGAGGCGCGGGCGATCACATTAGAGAGTTCGGCATCCTGCACATCTGGGTCTTGGGAGTTAAATACTAGGTTAGAGATATCAATAGCGGTAGGAGCGTTTTTGAACTCGTCAAGGGTCAGGTAAGGGGTGGAGAACTGATGTGTTGTGTTGGTATAAGCATTAGCCATTTATTTCTCCGCACTTTGAGCATTTCTTGAAGAATGAACCGAACCCGCAAGCCTTACAAGTAAAGCCAACCGCCGAACTGTTAGCGATTACGCCGCTTGCGCTCGCTACGCCTAAGCCTTCTGCTTTGAGTTTTTTGACCAGTTTAGGATCGTTGATATGGAGTAATCCATCTTTACCAACGAACTTGCTTTTCTTGCCATTGGGCGTGTTGATCGAAACGCTGGTCATACCCTTTGGTGGAATCATTTTTGTCATTGTTTGCCTCCTTTTATGAAAGAGAGCGCACCTTGCGATGCGCTCTCAATCGTTGTATTACTACGCAGCCTTGATGCCAGAAACTGCACCTGACCATGATGGGCCGTATGAAACGAATGTTCCACGCCAGTAGGTTGATGCTTCGTTCTGCAACTGGATCTTTGGCCAGTTGAGGTATGTGTAATCCTGCACATTGACGGCAGCCCAGAGATTTGAAACTTCTGAGTTTTCGAATGGAAGGACATAAGAAAGGATTGGTGCTACGCCCTGTGGCATATAAGGGTGAACTGTAAGATCTACGAGTTTTCCTGTAACTTCATTGTGAAGTGCATCAATCGTTGCTCCACCGACATAAGAGCCAGTTTCGCTCTGAGTGAGGTTCAAACGGTATGCAGATGTTGAACCAGCAGACTTAATTGCATCTGAAAGTTGCTTACGATCTGAACCGTTCATGAAGATCTCATCAGGGTTAGCGAGGTTGTTAGCGTACATTGAAGCAAAAGCAGTCTGGAACTCTACGCCCGGATTGCTTGTTGAGAATGTGCTATTGATGTTGTTGTTGTAACCTGACTGTGCGCCAAGAACATAAGCGAGGATACCATCGTATCCAGCAGCGTATGCAGATGTATCAGCAGCGTGGTTAGAAGCAACATCGCCAGTTGTAGCAAGGACACCCTGAAGAGTGAACTTGAGAGTAGCGGTGCGACCCTGATAGAACTTTGCAGTATCAGCAGGCTCAGAAGCACCTACGCCAGAGAATACCTTGTATCCGAGAGCGCCAGCGATTGATGCAGAAACAACCACATCAATAACCTGAGTTGATCCGTCTGGAGTTGCAGAAGCAACTGAAGATACAACTGAGTCACCGAATGAACCAGCATCAGAAGTAGCCTTGACCCATACCTTAGTACCAGCAGAGATAGGTGTTTCACCTGTAACGGCAGTACGAGCAGTAGCGGTGATTGTTGGAGCAGCAAGTGCGCCAGAGAATCCGTTACCTGAAGTTCCACGACCCATTAAGAGCATACGCTCTTCGGCGAGCATGGACGAATAAAGGAGGGTGCGAGCAGATGTAGCAATGAGATCCTGATATCCAAGACCTGAATACTGAGCATCGAATGTGACATCATCGCTCAAACCGAATGAAGAATAAGCAAAAATCTTATCATCAGCGGTGT
>Ga0208867_1000347_pt1 | contig 13321 bp, 23 predicted proteins | sample CryBogCBE05Oct08_FD_185505 | JGI IMG/M metagenome (GOLD analysis project Ga0208867, IMG submission 185505) | Freshwater microbial communities from Crystal Bog, Wisconsin, USA - CBE05Oct08 (SPAdes) (version 2) | ecosystem: Environmental > Aquatic > Freshwater > Lake | place: Crystal Bog... | reverse complement strand
AGACGGGATATACGAAGTAGTGTTGTTAATTTGTACAGTAGATACAAGCTTGATGGCCACAGCGTTAGCTGCATCTGGGGTCATCTGACTTACCACTCGTACCGTGTACACATTTCTTAAAAGACGGCGGTTTCCGGTTTCACCGTCAACAGTATCTCTCTTTACAAATCCATCAACAAACATAGATCTAATGCTGTAGTCAGACCCAGATGGGTTTGCTACTTTTAGATAGCCGTATTTTGATGGAAACTTAGTCATTAGCTGATAGATGATTGATCTATCATGGCGGGGATGGCGGGCAAAAGAAGTTACTTGATAAACAAGGTCATAAGCCACTGGAATCTTATTTGTATAGGCGTAGTTTGGATCAGCTGTTACCGTACCCAAGTTATCTGTGTCTGTAATAAACCCGTATGTTTGGCGCTCATTAGCCGGCATGATGTCAATCAAATCAATAGTAATATAAGGAAATGTTTGGTCTCTGACTTCAACGTCAGGGAAGCCGTACCAGACTTTAACTGGGCGGGTAGCGTTTTTATCATCAGATACTGTGATTCCGCTAAGGTGCCCTTTAAGAGCTGAGTCTTCAGCAAGTACAAATGGGTAGGTGGTTGTCACATTATCCCCATCTCTGGAAAGAGGTTATTGATTGTCTTCTCAGCAAGGACGTTTGCAATAACTCCCTCTGAGCGAGAGATAAATGGGCGGATAGCAGCGTTAGGCATTTGCCCAGGGCTGCCGTACTCTAGATCTTCTACCTCTGTAGTGAGCTCTTCTGGGTAGTGAACAAATAGATTAAAGTCTCTATCGCACTCAACGCTGATGCTATCTACAAGGTGCTTAGGCCACTGTGAAGTTGAGGCCAAAAGACGTAGCTGATCTGTAAGGGGAGGCAAAAGCTCATCTACCGCTTTACGAGAGATTGAGTCAATACTATTTGCGCTTATTAGCACGCTGAATCACCTTATATCCGATGTAAGCTGCACTTACGACATCTGCGACATGCCAGTTAGGTTCTGGAATATGTTCGGTAATAGCCTTGGCGAACTCAATGTCCGAAGGCTTATCTACCTTATCTTTGTCAGCCATAAGTATTCTCCTAGGGGGAGCAGCAAAGTACATCGCAGAGGTGAAGCTTTAATCCCGCACGGGATTACTATAAGGATAAACGAAAGGGCGCCCGTAGGCGCCCTTAAGTCTTAATTACTTTTACTTATCCTTCTTTACCTTCTTGGCCAATGCCTTGTCCATCTTCATATCGGCTTTAGCAGATGGGTTCTTCTTATCCATCTTCTTATCAGCCTTCTCAAAGGCCGCCTTCTGCTTAGGGCTCATACCCTTTTCAATCTTAGCGTCAGACTTCTTATCTGCCTTCATACGTGCTGACTTACAGGTAGCACAGGTGCACTTGCAACCTGCTGCTGGCTTGCCAGCCTTACATCCACAGCCACACTTAGCGCACATTTACTTACCCTTCTTCTTAAGAGCCTTGAAATCTGCTCCAGTGATCTTATCTTTTGGGGCAGCAGCTGAAGCTAGCTTCTTCTGCTTTGAAGACATAGGTTTAGCCTTGCCCTTGCCGTATCCGGCTTCGCCCTTTTTCTTACCGCATCCACAGGTCATGCACATATTACTTACCTTTTTTCTTACGAGCAGCTGCAATATTGTCAACTGCATTTGGATATGGACGACCAGCGGCTTTAGCTCTAGCACGGGCTGAGGCCTTCTGGCTCTTACTTAGTTTACTATGCTTACCACCGTCTGGGTCTTTCTTATCCCAAAGAGGTTTTTCTTTAGCCATTACTTCTTCTCGTCTTTCTTACCCTTAACAGCAAGCTTGGTCATCTTCTTCTGACCATACTTCTTACGGCCTGCTGCAGCGGCAACTGCGGCTGGATCTGTGGCACCGCTTTTAACGGCAGCCTTCTCTACAGCCTTAAAACGTGCTCCTGAACCTAGTTTTGCCTTAGCCATTATTTATCCTTCTTTGCTTGCTTTGCAGCGCGCTTCTCTTTAAGGGTCATCTTTGGCTCTTTCTTCTGGTTGGCGTTTCCTTTTTGTTCTTTATTTGCCATCTTTTTTATCCTTTACCTTCTCGGGTAGTTTTCCTTTTGGTGTTTCTTTCTGCCATTGGCGCGCCATCTTAGGGTGGGTGGCATACATCCACTTCTCCTGGGCGCGACTCTTAAATGGCATTATGGCTTCTTAATGACAATCTTGGTTGACTTCTTAGATGAGGAATTGATAGAAATAGTCTCACCTTTTTTAGTCAGACGGATGCTCATGCAGTTGTAACCATCAATACTGCAACCTTAGGGCTGCCAGATGCTGCAATTGCATAGACCTTCTCTGATGGGCTAAGGCTATCAAGGGTAATTGATGCGCCAGCGGCAAGTGATACGCCATAAGAGGTAGAAGAAACGTTAGATGCGCCTACATAGACAACAATAGAGTTATCTGTGTTCTGGATAGATACGCTTCCATACTGCCAGGTGTTACGAACTTCTGGGCCAACAGTTACGGCAGGATCATTGTTAAGTAGGGTTGCGGTTGAGGCATTAAGCGTAACAACCGAGTGTGTGAGTGCCATGTGGCTCCTTAGTTAGCGTGAACTTCCATAATTTTAGCGGCTTTACGGACATTACAAAGGCCATGTGCGGGACGTATATTATCCAAAGTATGGGTTCCACCTTTAGATAAAGGGGTCAAATGGTCTAAGTGCATTCCGCGCTCCCAGCCCTCTTTATTGGTCCTTCTGGGGGCTGCAATGTCGATTTCTTTTTGGCAAATGTGGCAGGTTAACCCGTAGGCATCTAGTACTTGTTGCTCTGTAAAGTCTTCTACTTGGGTTTCTCTTTTGCGGGCTCTACGCCTACCCTCTTTTACACGGTTTCTTTCTGGGTGCTCCTGCTCCCATTTACGCTGGGCTTCTTTATACGCTTCGGGGTTATTTTCTTTCCAGGTGTTGCGGTATGACCGCATTAATTCAACGTTATTAGCCCGCCAAGCCTTATTTTGTTCGTAATAAGTCTCTTTATGTTCTTGGTAGTATTCTTCTCTATATTGTTTTACACGCTCTTTATTATCTTCACGCCATTCTGCGTGGTATTCCTTAAGTTTGGCTTTGTTTCTCTCTCGCCAACCTGCAAGATACTCGTTACGAGCGGCTCGGCAAGCGTCACACGGAGCCTCTTTACGTTTTTGGTGGGCTCTCCAAGCAGTATAAGTTCCACAATTAGTTTGCATATTGTTGGAATTGTACATCGTTTACGAGTTCTTCTGGTTGAACCTGAACAAGGTCAACCGTTAGAAGGATGAAGTCCTCACTAATAATACCTTCTTGTTGGGACTTATAGGGGCGGAATACTTCGCCTTTCCAGACAATACGATCGCGGTCTCTGGAGTCTGGATTAGCCATAGTTCCTGGCGCGATCTTCTCAATATCCAGCGCGTTAATGGTTAAGTGGAGGTAGTCAGCGTTGTAGAAACCCTGCTGGCTAATTTTGGTATCGCCCTGTTTGATGATAGAGCGGATAATCTGGATCTGGTAAGGGCCAGTCCACATCTTGCCACCTGAGCCGTTGTAGTAAGAGTCGCCCACATCATAGATAGGGTCTACGGCGGTAGCGGTTGGGTTATAAAGCCACCACTCAGCGTGAGTTCCTACTGGGTTTGTTAGGTCGTTAGTAATACCTGTAGAGATAGATCCGCGCTCAAAGTCAGATGTAAATCTGCCACCAGGGGTATACGCTCTACTCATAGGTACTATTCTCCTCTATCTAATCTTATAAAACAGTATTACTTAGATAGAGCAGCAATCTCTTCTTGTGTTAGGCCAATTGCCGCCAACTTTGCATTGGCTGACTCTTTAGCGGCAGCAACTGCTGCAGCCTCAGCCTCACGTGCTGCCTGCTCCTGCGCTGCTTGTGCGGCTGCTGCTTCATTGGCAGCAATCTCTTCAGCAGTAAGAGGAACAGTTACAGACTCGGCCTTAATCTCACAGGCAGGGTCTGTAGCGTGGTCGTGGTCTGCACAGCAGACGATTACTTTAGTAGGTGTATCCATTATTTATCTCCTTTAAGCGTTCTTTAGGCCATACAGATAAAAGGTTGAGTTTGCGATAAAGTTTGCAGCGTTATTAGATGTAAAAGTCATAGAAGTTATTGCCGAAGACAGTCTGATTAAGTTTGCGCTTCCAAAAACCTGTACGTGAGAAGCCGCATAGTTTCCTTCAGATGCGTTAAAGACATTTATTTGTTTTGATGCCGTTGAGGTGTAATTAGGAATGTACAACTCACAAGAACTAAAGGTGTTTGCTGTATCTAAAGAAGAAGGGTTGATAATATAACCGCCGTTTCCAACGCCGCTTTCATTAGGAAAAGATTGAGAAGTTGCGCTTGAGCCATTTCCGTATACGGTAGTTGCTGAGTATATTCCAGTAGAATTACTGTTTAGCACCATTTGCCAACCGTCAGTATACCCAGAGTAATCTGTTCTAACGCTTAACGCTAATTTTAAATCCGTATAAGTTTGCGGAATTGACGAGAAGGTAACGGATGAGGCAGATGAGCCAAGGACTTGACTACCAATAAGAGTATATGTAGCAGCCATTTAAATCCCCCAGAGAGTTGCTTTAGTGCCAGCAGTAAATGTATTTCCTGTATAAAGAGTGATAGAAGTTATTGCATTAGTATTTCTCCATAAACCAACAACTGAAGAAGCACTTCCACTTCCGTTATTGTCTCCTGAAAAACTTATTAAACTTGTTTTATATGTAGAACCTGTATAAGAAAAAATATCTATTATAGAAATAAGTGGTTGAGTTGAGTTACTAACCGCAAAACCGTCTATTTGGATATAGCCTTGCCCTGTCGGAGAAGTGCTTGATGTTCCAGAGCCATTGCCTGACATAACAGTCCAAGAATAGTTATTTCCAGTATCTCCATTAAATTGAAGATAGCCACTATAACCAGCACCGCTTGAAAAACTATGAGCAAAAGAAATCTTTAAGTCTGTATATCCACTAGGGATTGATGAAAAAGTAATTGTTCCTGTAGCACTACCAAGAGTTGTAGTAGCAAGTGGGACATATGTAGCGGTAGCCATTAGTTAACTCCATAAAGTGATAGGGTTGTTCCTGCAGCAAGCGCATTGTTAGAAGTAAAAGTAATAGAGTTTATAGCAGCAGTAGAGAGCCATAGACCTGTATTAAACTCAGCCGAACCGCTTGAATTGTTGTTGCTTCCGCTCATTATTTTTGCTGTCTTATACTTTGATGTATTTGCATAATCAACAATATCTATAATTCCCACGTTAGGATAAGTTGCTACCGTAGTTGCTTCTACAGTATAGATAGTTGATTGGTTTGCAGCTCCACCAGCGGCTGCAGAACTTCCATTTCCATACATATAATGGATTGAGTATGTTCCAGTTGTATCTCCATTGAAGTTGATTTTGAAGCCGCCTAAGCCTGTAGCGTTTATAGCGTTATAGCGCAACTGCAATGATTTGTATGTTGAAGGAATAGATGAGAATGTAACTGTTGTTCCGCTTGATGCGGTCTGCTGAGCAATCAAGAAGAAGTTGCTTGGTACTACTGGAGTTACAGAGTTAGAAGCAGAAGATGCTGCAGATGTACCTTGAGAGTTAGTGGCTGTAACAGTAAAGGTATAGGCAGTTCCAGCAGTTAGACCAGAGACAGTGATAGGTGAGGCACCCGTTCCTGTAAATCCGCCAGGGCTAGATGTGGCTGTATACGCTGACACTGCAGCACCACCAGTTGCTCCCGCTGTATAGGCAACCGTTACGCTTGTACCAGTACCAGCATCTGTTGCTGTTCCAATAGTAGGAGCCTGTGGAACAGAGGCTGCAGTAACAGAACTAGATGCGCTAGATGCGCTAGATGTACCCTGAGAGTTAGTGGCAGTTACTGTATATGTTCTAGCGGTAGACGTTGGGTTTCCTACAGTTTCAGAGATTGATACTGGGCTTGATGCCCCTGATGCAGTTGCGCCACTAGATGATGTAACAGTGTAAGAAGAAATAGAGGCGCCACCTGTTGCATTAGCGGTGAAGGGCACAGATACTGAGGCGCTTCCAGTATAAGACTGTCCAGTTGCTACGGTAGGAGTACCAATAGTAGGAGCCTGTGGCACCGATGCTGGGGTAACAGAGTTACTTGCAGAAGATGCTGTAGATGTACCGTTGGCGTTAGTCGCGGTTACTGTATAAGTTCTAGCAGTACCTACTACATCAGATACTGTAATAGGAGAAGAAGACCCAGATCCAGTATTACCGCTTGATGAGGTTACTGTATAAGAGGTAATAGCTTTACCGCCCGAAGCAGTGGGTGCGGTAAATGGGACAGATACATTTGCATTAGCTCCATATGCTTGGCCTGTTGGTACTGTTGGAGTGCCTACTGTAGGCGCGCCTGGGACAGTAGTAGCAGTAATAGATGCGCTGGCGCCAGATGAAGAAGATGTACCTGTTGTATTAGTTGCGGTTACAGAGAATGTATATGAAGTCGCGCTTTGTAACCCCGTAACAGTAACAGGAGAAGAGGCGCCAGTGCCCGTAAATGATCCAGGGCTAGATGTAACTGTATAAGAAGAAGCCGCACCACCTGTAGGAGCTGGGGTAAATGAGACTGTAGCCGCGCCATTATTAAGCGCGCGGCCAGTGCCTACATCTGTAGCAGAAGGCGCGCTAGGCGCATCTGGTACATCTTTAATCTTAAACTCTGGGCGCGAAATAGAGCTTCCGCGTTCAAGCTTACTTCCAGGAGGAAAACTAAAGCCCTCTTCACTAGCGTGACGAATACTCAATTTAAACTCCTATAGATAAATACCTTAAGCTTTTGGTGTTGCAGGCGCTACGAACTCGTCTTTTACTGGGTCATACTTGTACCCAGCACCAGCAAATCTTTTACGGAACTTTCCATTGTAAGAAGTCTGTAGCCAACGACCTTCAATGCCATTATCAGCAAGAAACTTTTGTCCTAGTGCTTCTTGTTCTGGAAAAGTTGAGTTTCCTGTATGGTCAGAGTGATACTCTTCTTGATAATCCCAGTGCTCTGGTCCAATACAGGAATTAAGAACACAATTGGATACTACGATTACTTCAGAGACAGTATTATCGTCTTGTATTTTTGCAAAGTGTGCCATCGTTGCTCCTATCCAAATACCAAAACAATAAAACCAGAACCGCCTTGACCGCCACCCCAAGAACAGCTTCCAGTAGAGTCGGAACCAGCACCGCCGCCACCGCCACCTCTGTTTGCGGTACCAGCTGAACCATTGGTGTTAACTCCGCCACCGTTTCCACCTGTTGGGGATGAACCTCCTGGGCCTTGAGTTCCTCCACTATAGGCACCACCACCGCCACCGCCACCAGCATAAGTTACTGCAGAACCAGTAATAGAAAGGCTAACTCCAGCACCACCAGCGCCACCCGTATATGTTCCGCCAGCAGTTCCGCTACTTCCAGCGCCTCCTGCACCACCGCCACCTGAACCAGGGGTCATGCTAGATGTCGTAGTGCTTCCACCAACGTTTCCTATCGCGTAGGACGCTGGAGTGGGGGAAGATTGACCAGAGATGTACCATCCAGGAGCTCCTCCGCTTGAAGCCCAACCGCTAGCAACTCCGCTATTAACGGCACCTCCTCCACCTCCTGGAAGTACATAAGTGCCCATAGCCACAGAAGGTGTAGGTGAAGCAATAAATGAAGGGTTTCCAGGAGAAGAACCGCCGCTTCCCCCAGCACCTACTACTGCAGTGTATGTTCCAGCAGAAATATATGCAGAGGTGTTGTAATAGTAACTTGAGGCTCCGCCTCCCCCAGCACCACGCGAACTAATCCCATTAGTACTACCACCAGCGCCGCCGCCACCGATAACAAGAGTTTCGCAGGTACCGCTCACACCAACAGTAATTGTGCCTGTTCCGTTAAACTTAACGATAGTTTTACCTGGTCGTGACGTCGTGTCTACTGTTCCACCTGAGTTAGAAACATAGGTGGCTTTAGGAGTTCCACCAGCGGATACAGGAGAAAAAAGAGGACTCATTATTAGGGCGCTCCTTATGCGTACTTAACAGGGCCAGAAGCAAATACTGTAAATGCTGCAGAGCCAGTTTTTAGGACGGTAAATTGATAGATATCAACGGCAGATGCGTTACCAGATGAAGGAGCTGTTCCACCTGACCACTTAGGGGTAACAGCAGATCCGTCTACCTGTACAGCGCTTACATAGTAAGCAGTTGTATTTGTGATTAAAAGTGAGAAGGTCATAGCTTGACCGGTAGCCATTACAGAGTTAAGTGTGGTTCCAGAGGCCGCAGTAATATTTAGCGTACCGTTTGCGGTAGAGGTTCCTGTTAAGTAATGAACAGATGAAAGGTTTGTTTGTAGATAGGCCGTGTATCCAGCAAATGCTGCGCCGTTAATGTACCAGTTTTCGTACGGATACTCTAAAAGCTCACCCTGAGTCGTTGGTGTAGTAAGAGTAAGTCCAGCAATTGTGGTTACAGTTGCTCCAGAACCAATTGATGTAGAACCAATAGTAGGTGCTGAATAAACAGTAGGAGTTGCCCACTTAACACCCGCAGTCTGTGATGAGTCTGCTGTAAGAACTTGGTTGTTAGACCCTACGGTAACAGTAACTGGTGTTTGAGCGGCAGACGCGGCAATGAGGTCACCCTTAGTGGTGAGCGCATCAATGAGGGCTGCCTCGGAACGAGCACTGGTCATTATTTACTTACCTCCATTAGATGATGTCCCCGAAGACATACCATGTGTCTGTTGCTATCTTTACTGCTGTAGCCGTTGAGTACTGGGCACGTAGTTTAGGCGCGCTTGCAGTAGCTGCAGTTGAGGCTACGGTTGTGGTTCCGGATGTGACCGCCTGAATGGTTGTCTGTCCAGAACCCGCTTGGATAATGGTAAGGGATGCCCCCACAGGAAATCCCACTGAACTATTTGTAGGAATTGAAAAAGTATTGGCGCTGGCATTCGTCATAGTTACAATGGCGCCACCGTCATTTAATACCGCTGTATACGAAGATGTTTGGGAGTTAATAGCGTAGGTAATAGTAGAGGCGGTGATTGTCGCGCCAGAGATAGTTGCCAAGTTAAAGGCAGAAAAAGTAATGATCTCTAGGGTATCTCCCGCTTTAAGCGCGGTAAGAGATGAAATAGTTGCACCATCAGTAGCTGTGTAGTCCTGACCACGAACTAGAAGGACGCCGTTATAGTAAACCTGCTCTTTACCTACAAGGTAGGAGATGGTCGCACCATTAGCGTCCACTCCAGAGACAGAGGTCTCTCCGCCCGTGGCTACATAGCGATATCTATATTGATTCGCTGCAGAGGTATTAGCTGTAGAGATACTCACTAGGAGATTTCGCTTCCAAACGCATTGAAGGATAGATTTGCTGAAGAGGCGTAGACGCGTAGGGTTGCGCCGTTTTCAAGGGTAAGTCCAAGAGTTAGCGCAGTTGTGTCATTAGCGTTCACGGTTGCGCCATAGACAATCCAGTTCTTAGCAACTGTAGAAGATGTTCCATTTGGCCACACGGCAATACGGTAAGTGGCTGGGGAGTTGGCTTGGTTACAGATAGTAAGGGTAGAAACAACAGCAGCGGCTGCGCCACTTGGTGTGTAAAGGGTTGTCTCTGTTGTGGCGGCTGGGTTAACCTGATTTAAAACTTTATAAGCGGTTGCCATGGGACTCCTTTAAAGGTTATAAAGAAATTATCCCTATTAGCACCCTGTTTGTATGGCTAAACTAGCGTACCCAAATCATCCCTGCGTCAGCTGCTTGGCGCAATCCCGCCGCTTTCCAGCCTTCGTTCTCCCAATCAGGCGCCGTTTCTTTAATCCATTTAGGGAGCTCTCTGGCTTTGGTAATAGGGCGGTATTCAGTGGGTTCATCGAGGTGATGCTCAATATATTGGAGAGCATACTCGGTATAGCCGTTAACCATGCTCAAGCGCTCTAACTGTTTAATATGCTTTGGTACATCTTCTAGCGTCCACTCAAAACATAGCTTAGGAGCTTTTCCTGTGTAGCCAGCAAATACTAGGTCTTCTCCGCCCTCAACATCGATTTTAATTAACTCAGGGGTGCCGTACTCATAGATAAGGTCGTCAAGCTTTACTGTGGTTGCTTTGATGGTCTCATACTGCTTTCCCTTATATCGAGCCGTGTCTGCAGTTAGCCACTCTTCATTTAGGGTAGAAAGCCCGTCCTCAACGCACTCATAGAAATCTACAACACTTCCTGTACTATCAGAGGCGGCTAAACGGTAAGGGATAACTCTAGGGTCGTCTTTATAGTTAAAGACTAAGTTGTAAAAAACTTTAGGCGCTGGCTCTAAAGCGATCACCTTATTGAAGCCCTTAAGGTGAAGTGCCGCCCAAGTAGCGTCGCCTTTATTGGCACCAATATCAAAGAACATCTTGGTGTTTACTTCTACTGGCTTATGATGGACTGCGTGTGGGATCAATTGAACACCTCTTTGTGGTAGATAACGTAGTCTTTGTTAATCCAAATTTGGTCCTCAATACCTGGGCCCCACTCGTAGGACTTATCTACTAAGAAGAAATCGTTGGCTTCCATAAAGGCCGCAATCTCTTCTGGGGACTTGTGGTTAGGCTGAGTCTTTATATAGTCGGTCTCTAAATGGAACATCTTCACATCTCTTAGGCGCAGGCCAAAGCCGTTAAGGACTTCCCAAGTAAAGCCTTCTACATCTACCTTAACTAGGTCGAGAAGCCCTGTGGTGTTCTCTCTTAATAAAGAATCCATGCGCGTAACAGGCACAGTGATTTCATTTACTTTACCTTTAAAGCGCTCATTGTTAACTACTTTATCGGCATAGATAGAGGAGCATCCAACCTCAGAGATATCATCAGAGATAACCTGTTGGAATTTTGTCTCTCCTTCGTAATCAGAGACAGCCACATGATGCACTTCCATCCATGGGTAGCGCTCTTTAGTAAGTTCAAAGGCGCTTGGACTTGCATCAATAGCAATAACTTTAGTTGCGTGTAACCGCTCTTTAAGCCAGTTAGCGTCATCCCCATCGCGTGTACCAATATCTACAATAGTGTTGGCTTTTTTACCAAAGTACTTACGATAGTTAGCAACAATAGGCTCCATAGTATTAACTACATCTTCTTGCTCGGAGAAGTTTTTAATGTTCTTTAGGTTAGAAAGGATTCCATTACGGTACTCAGGAGCAATTGGGTAGTTATTAAGTAGGTCTTTAAATATATCGTGGCTTTCTTTATCGCGCCCAAGCCACCAACCACTAACCGCCTTCTCAAATAAAAGAGCATACTTTCCTGGGTACTCAAGGTCTACTGGCAGTGGCTCAATGCGGTCTGCATAACGAAGTCCTAGATCAGCGTAGGTATAGGCCTCTTGCCACTCACCCTTGCGCTCATTGTGCCGTGAGAGGTAGAAGTACGCTTCCGGTCTAGTAGGCAGATAAGAGATAGCCTGAAGAATAGAAGTCACGCTACTATGGCCGCGTCCCTGTTGTTTATCAAAGCAGAGCGCAATTCTTAGTAGAGAAGCGTAGACGATGTTGGGGTGGGTTTCATATCCGTACTCAGCGGCTCGTAGATAGAAAGATACAGCCGATGCTGTCTGATCTATCTTTAGATACTCTTCACCAATCCAAAAGTTTGTGTTGGGATTAAATGGTTGAAAGGAAGCCCTCTCAATTAGGGTCTTAATAGAGTCCACTGTTCTTTGCCTCCTCAATCATCTCTTCTACAACTGTTTCTGGTACGCGCAGAACAAAAGCACAGTTATCTTGGAAGCCAAATGAGATCAGTAGATCCTTGTCTAATACAGCGGCTCCAGCGGCAAACTCAATGCGCGCATCTAGGAAAGAGAACTCTTGAGGAGATACCCCAATGATATTAAAATCTTTATCCCAGACGATAAGACGATGGCGATAGAAGCCATCTTTTTGGCTAAGGTAATTCTTAAATAGCCCTACCTCATGTGTAACTGATAGGTATACATCCCCATAGGTTACTAGGTGAGACCCCCCGCGCTGGTCAGAGAGCGGGACTCTTTTTTCTTTCTGCACTACGACATCCGTCTTAGGTTTCTTTGGGTCAGCCTTTACAATCTCTGCTGGACTAGTCCACTTAACAAAGTGATATGGCTTATCAAGGATTGGGTACCAGTTCTTCTCACAGTACGAGTCATCCTTACCTGGGGCGGGTATGCGAACACGCTTAACTTCTTTAGCGCTCCAGTTCTTCTTATCAATCTTTAACTTGGAGTACTCCATGCGACCTTCGCCATTTTCTTTAGTGTCGCGGCGAACACCGATGGCGTAGTAATCGCCTTCCCACTGAACTAATCGTGCATCCTCTTGACCAACAAACTCCCAGACTGCTGGGGCGTCTAACTCAGAGGTATCTATGCGACAGTAGTCGGTAATGTTAAGGTCTTTATCTAGGCGGCATAGGTAGTTAACTGTAACTAGGCGCTGGTCTTTCTCTGGGTGCAGATAAGAAAGAGGGCCCCACTTTGAGGGGAACTTCTGCATATGCTCGGAGTGGTAAAGGGTGTAGTTGACGTGGCGCAAAATACAGAGGATATCTCCGTCATCATCTATAAATATGGAGGGGTTCATTAGACCAGTACCCTCGGTCAAACCCTTTTCAATAATAAGTGGGGCTAATTTGCCGCCGTTTTGCACCGAACGTTGCACCAAATTCATACCTGAAGTGTACAACACGGGTTAGTACATACATGGCGTAACTACATTTATCTCTGCTATTCTTACGTTATGGAAAAGCGTCCTTGGGGTACCTACGAGGTACTAGCAGAAGATGGTTCATACAAAGTAAAGCGCATTGTTGTTAAGCCTCAACAGCGCCTCTCATATCAGACTCACGAACAGCGCGTTGAGTATTGGACTATTGTTGAAGGTCATGGTCTTATCACTCTAGAGGGTGAAGAGACTGCCATTAAGACTGGCGATGCTGTTTACATTGATAAGGGCGATCCGCACCGCATTCAGAATCTTGGTGAGTCGGATCTAGTATTTATTGAGGTACAGCTAGGTGATTATCTAGGCGAAGATGACATTGTGCGCTTAGAGGATGACTACAACCGCGCTTAATTACATCCCACCCAGCATTAAGAAGCTAACTGTTGGGTCAAAAGCGTAAGAACCTTGAATACCTTGTATACCAAGGTTACCTTGAATACCTGTTGTTCCTTGAAAGCCCTGAATACCTTGTAGCCCTTGCACTCCTTGGAAACCAGTAATGCCTTGGATACCAGTTGT
>Ga0208867_1000332_pt1 | contig 13820 bp, 12 predicted proteins | sample CryBogCBE05Oct08_FD_185505 | JGI IMG/M metagenome (GOLD analysis project Ga0208867, IMG submission 185505) | Freshwater microbial communities from Crystal Bog, Wisconsin, USA - CBE05Oct08 (SPAdes) (version 2) | ecosystem: Environmental > Aquatic > Freshwater > Lake | place: Crystal Bog... | reverse complement strand
CGATTGATTGCATCCATTGTGCTCTTTGTATCTTCGGACGTTCCTCGGGGGGTGAGCTCCCTCACTCGATCACGTGCTTTCAGATTGAGGAGAAATCGCTAGAGTCGCTGATTGTCATTTCCAGGAATTTTACTCCTCGGGACAGATTCACTTTTCTCTTCGGTTGACCTTCAGCTTCAGTCGATTCTCTATGAATTTACTAACTGTCTCCATCACTCGCTCTGCAGCTTTTGACGTACGCACGAAAATATTCGCGTCATACGCCCAAGCGGCAGAACTGTAGTCCACGATTGTTCCAGTTGCTTGTCCAGCTCATCCAATACCACATTACTCAATAACGGGCTAAGTGGACTTCCTTGCGCAGAACCCTGCCGTAGTCGCCCTCACCAGACCCTCTTCCATGATCCCAGATCTCAGCACCATACCCGTCAGACGCAAAATGCGTTTGTCCGATATCTGTAGCTTCATCCGATTGATCAATCGATCGTGGTGAATTTGCTCAAAGAATCGCTCTAGGTCTACCACGTATTCTTTGCCCTCTTTCACCGTCTTTTGAGCCGCTTCCAAGGCTTGTCGTTGACTTCGTCCTGGTCTAAATCCATAGCCGTGTTTAGAAAATCCGAGCTTCAAAGATTCGGTTCTAATACTGCTTTCAGCCTGAACTAAGGTCTCTGACTGTAGGAATACCCAGCACTCAAACCCCACCTCCAGCTTTTGCTATTTCTACCTTACGCACTGGACTTGGTTGGTAACTCCAACTCTCCACTTCTTGGTTGAGTCGGGTTCTTTCCTCCAAGAGATTCTTCTCAAAACTCTCAATTGTTACTCCATCTATTCCTGGAGCTCCACCCTTTCTTTTCCCTACCCTAAAGGCTAGCTCAAGTTGGTGAATTGAGCAGATTCTCTCAAAAGGACCCAAGTTCACTCCCATAGGCTAACTTTCCTTCAATCCTTGCATGGCTCTTTCCTAAACTCTCTCGTTAAGCAGTCATTCATACGTTAATCTTCTCTAACGAAAGTCTTCCTTCTAGTCTCATAGCCAGGTTACTGTTTGAGTTTCGGTCTCCTCATTCACACATTTCACCCTTCGCCTCGAACTTCTGTTCACTTTCCAAAAGTTTTACCCTCAGATACGTCACCGTATCCTCATCGGCTCCTGGTTTTACGACTACTACGGTTTCATCGGAGAGCTCTTGCTCCTTAGTTCCCCATCTCTGGTTCACTTACAGATCCTACGTCGTAGTTACGTTGTCTCAGACACAACAGCTCTTCCCCGGGGCACTAACCACTCAATCTCTGTTTACCCACTTACTTGCGCTTCTGTTACGGAAAGGATTTTGGGCCTTCATAATCATCGCTACTCGATCCCAGAGGCCTGCCTTACAGAGGTTCACTTGCGTTTGGGCCACAGATTTGACTTCATCTTTCTACAGATGCCTCATCCCTCAAACTGTTATTCCTTCTTCAGCCCCGGAGCTTGCTGATCGGGGCGTGTATCTAGGATCTGAATCGACGATATATCGATTACTTAAATCTGAAAAATGAATAGCGCATCGCGCTAAAATTCGTCCTCCAAGAAAAATCGAAGCGGTGAGTACCTAATCAGAACTCGATTATGTGATTTTAGTTGGGATATCAAATACTTGCCTACTCTAGTTCTTGGCATCTGCTACTATCTCTATTTATTCATGGACATTTTTTCACGTAAAATTATGGAACATGAACTACATGAAACTGAATCTATGGAAAACTCATCACCAAGTTCAAGACACGAAGACGAGGATTTAGAAATTTTAAAAAGAAGGCATGCTGTTTATCAAGAAGCTCAAAAACAACTCCCCTTCTCGTTGGTCTGGACAAACTAGACATTGGAAAAAAATGGACACCGTTGAATTTCATGGCTTGAAAGTGATGCGTAATTTTGTTAGACGTACAATGATGTAGGGTGACCAAGCGGTCGAGGCGAGAACTATCCTGAAACATACTGAGTGACACATCTATCCTTGAGTTTGAGATGATTTTTTTTTGTGCAAAGAAAATTTATTTTTTTTAGCATAAAACCGTCGATGTGCTTTTATTGCATGAACTTGAACGGCTGAACAGCCAGGTTTCTCTCGATTCATCTTTTAAAAATAGGCAAGTCGCGGTGACGTGAGCTATATACCCTCCAGCAGTTTGATTCGTAGCTGCGTTTTTCTCTGGATATGCCACTGATTCGATTTTGGGCACTTTAGGAAATCGGAAGATACAAGAATCTTTTTTTAGAGGTGTCCTATTTTACCTCTTTGATGATTGGTTTGACAGATGGCTGTATTCTGATCTGCTTGTCATTTTGATGCTTGAATACGTTCTTGATATTATGAGAGCTTCATCATTCTTATGAAGGATTTTTCAAAGAATCTCTTTTTGTTATAAAAATTACCTTTATGATACATGTGTATTTTTTTTAATAAAAAAAAATCATTAATGAGCGCACTATTTGCACCATTGATTGTTATGATTTATTTAGTTGTTTTGCTATTTACACTAAAGACTAGTTTTTCTTATGCAGTTTTAAACGAGGACAAAAAAGGATTTGATGCTATTTCTTCTCATTGCATTCTTAGAAATATTATTAGCTTTTTACCAGCATTAGAGATTTTAAATGTAGTAAAGCTTAAAAAGTCTCCCGAATCTATCGATTGCGCCATTTCTGTCTGCTCAGACATTCCTTTAATTATCAAAGGAAAAAAGATTTCTGATGATTGTTTCTCTTCTAAAAATAATAATTATGGATGCTATTCACAGATTAAAAAACTAAAAATCGTTAATTCAACTTTTAATCTGAAAATGTTGGAGCAAATTCCTGAGACCCTTACGGAATTATCTATTGATAGTATCGAGTACCCTTTGGGTACTAACGCAAGAGAATTTAATGAAAAGCTTATAAATACAATTGTAAAAAAATTTAAGAATTTAGAAAAGTTAGATCTTCGTAATTGTTCTATTATTATTACTCCTCAGATGATTCAAGCACTTTCTAAAATGCCTAAGCTTACTCACTTAAATCTTTCAAGAAATGAAATTGATGCTGAAGAGGCTGGCGAAATTTTTAAAATCAGTAATCTTGTTTCGTTAGATCTATCAGAAAATAATATCAATTATCTGCGAAATGAAGCATTTTCTAAAATGAAAAATCTCACTCATTTAAACCTTGCTAGAAATAATATCCACTTTTTTGGCGATCAATATTCTTCGGAAAAACCAAGTATTACTCATTTAAATCTTTCAGAAAATAATATTAATATTAATTCAATTCGCTGCCTTTCTAAATTGAAAAGTATTACCAATTTAGATCTTTCAAAAAATAATATCATTGACAACGAAGTTGTCGTAATTTCTGAAATGGAAAATCTTACACATTTAAAGCTTTCTCAAAATAAAATAGGTGACCAGGGAGTTTCTAAACTTTCTGGAATGAGTAATCTTATTCAGTTGGATCTTTCAGGTAATGAGATCGGTGATGATGGAGCTTTCGCAATTTCTAAGATGACAAATCTTACTCACTTAAATATTTCTAAAAATAGAATTGGCAATAAGGGAGCTCAGGCACTCTCTGATAGGAATGTTTTATGGATGGATTTAAACCTTTCAGGCAATAGGAGTGGACCGATGTACACACTGATGAAGTATTTCAGTTTTCTCTTTGATTGCATTGAATGCATTAACTATTAGATTTGTGATTTTTTTTATTACTTCTATGCGAAGATCACGAGTGTGCATAGGAGTTTTTAGGACAATGATGGCATTAGGTTTCATGGTGATCATGGTACAGCAGTGCAATCTTCGCTAGAGACTACAGCAAAAGGATGAAGCTATAATGAGTCAACGAGGCAAAGCCATGAAGAATTTGGCATTACGATAATTTTTAAAATCATGAAAGATTTCAGGATGATACAATGAGTCAAAGGCAAGGCTGACTGCTTGAGTAAAAAGCATAAGAAAAGCTTTGGGGTTGATGACTTGCTGATTCCTTCTTGTCATGTAGTATGGTTGAGGGTCAGCAAGTAGCGAAAAGTTCTATCGAGCATTTAGCAAGGCTTGATTTCTAGATCTGTTTGATCTTTTCCTCAAAAGGATCGAATAGGGTAATTAGATAAGTTCTTGAATGCACTGCGGTGTATGGAGTACAGAAGCTTTTCAGAATGGGGCTTGAAAGATTCAAGTTTTTGTCGCTTGATGGCTCAGTCAATAGACTTAATTGTCATTTGATTTGATTGATCCTTTTTAAGGGCGGTAAAAAAAATGACCAAATAAATTGACTCAAAAATCTTTTTCAAGTACCAGTTGATTTGTGACTAGGCGTATTTTTTTTGCGATGTTGGGCTTTTTATACTGTTCTTCAACGGCTATCGCTATGCATCATGAGGCCTCTTGTTCAAATAAGAGTGAATCGCTGAGTTTTTTTGAAACGACCGTTACGTATGAAGAAATCTCAGCCATGCTTCCAAGGGAGGGTTTTGAAAAGATAAAGTGCTTAGCAATTTCGCACTCAGAAGTTGATCCAGAGCTATTGGATCATCTTCCTCAAGGTTTGAATGAATTGTTTCTTGATTCAGTGACGGACCATGAAGGTAATCCGATCATCAGTGATTTTTTAAGGAAGATTGTCCGTATTAATGATTTAAAAATATTAAGCATTCAAAATTATTGCATGAATTCTTATGAGATTTCTTTGATTTCTCAAATGCAGGGACTAAAAAAACTCAGACTCTCCAATAATCAACTCACGAGCAAAGAGATTACTTCTCTTGTTGATATGCAGAGACTTGAAATTTTAGATCTCAGTGAAAATCAGATTGGTACTTCAGGCGTTGCAATACTTGCTGAAATGAAAAATCTTAGAGGATTGTATTTAAAAGCTAATGCAATTGATGATATAGGCGCCTACTATATTGCTCAAATGCACGGTATAACAGATTTGGATTTAGAAGGCAATCATATTGAAGACTATGGTGCCAAGAGTATTTCTGGCATGCAAGGTCTTACAAGATTAAATCTTCAGAGTAATCAAATTCGAGAAACTGGAATTGCATGTATCGCTCAAATGGAAGGAGCCATCACATTAAAACTCGGGAACAATAGCTGCTCTAAGTTACTTCTTCACTGTCAAATCATTACTGATGAATTATTTTCAAATATTTTGAAAAAAAGTTATTTTCAAAATATTCAAGAAATAGATTTTTTGCTATCAGGCCTTGGCCCTAATTTTTTTCTCAATATTCCTAAAAGCGTTCAAACGCTTTTTCTCAATGAAGTCAAGATGATTAATGGTGATGACATTAATAATTTTTTAATTTTTCTTTTGCGTCTTGATAAGCTCAAATTTTTATCGCTTAGAGGCAACGCGATTCATTCTGATGGTGCGGCTCGAATTTCTATGGTGGAGACTCTTGTCTATTTGGATCTTAGTAACAATGAAATCGATGACGACGGTGTTTTTAGCATTTCTAAAATGGAGAATGTTTGTGTTTTAAATCTTAGCTATAATCATATCAGAACTGCAGGGGTAGCACATATTGCTCAAATGGGAAAAATCACACACTTGAGTCTTGCTGGAAATCAAATCGGAGATAATGGTGCTTTTTTCCTTCCTCTGATGGAGAGACTCAGAGAATTAGTTTTAGCGAATAATCAAATCGGATCGGTGGGGGTATCCTACATTGCTCAATGTAAGAGGCTCCTTTACTTGGATCTCAGTTTCAATGATATCCGAGACGATGCTACTTTTTTCATTTCTCAGATGGAAGGGCTTGAGCAGTTGCGTCTTGTTGGTAATCATATCGGGAATGATGGATTGGCTCATATGACTCGGATGCAAGAACTCAGAGAGTTAGATCTGAAAGAAAATGAAATTGGGGATGATGGGCTGAATTCGATTTTTAAAATGCCCAAGACGACCCACGTCTATATCGATCAAAACCAGATCAGTGATGCTGGGTACATCAAGCTAGCATTGTTCAGAGAAAGTAACTGAAGTTAGGATAAAAGAAACTACGATTCCAAGTTTTTCTTGTTCTTGAGAGCTGATTGAGAGATCAAGGAGAGCCTCATCCATTTGAAAGGGTGGTATGCTTGATAGTAATGAGCACTGAAGCCATTTGGATCCCTTTCTTCTTCGCGCTTTTTGTTTCTGTCTGAGCGATTGGTGGAGAAGATTTTTTTGGTTGTAGCCGAATGGAAACGTTGATGACTCTTTTGAAAAGTTCTTAAAAAAAGATGAAACTACCCTCTGAAAATCTTAAAAAAGCATAGTTGATCGAAGCAATCAAAGAAGGATGATTTTTCTGAAGGGTTTCGGTTGTTTGATGGTCCATGGATCATTCCTTGGTTTCTTTTGAGCAATGCGCATAAAAAAAAGATTCCTATTTGAATGAGCAAGTGAAAAAATTTTGGGTTTTTCAGTGGGCATAATTTGGTGATGGTCTCAGTCTTTACATTTATCACAATTTCATGAGTGGAGATCGTTCAGGGGTGCTTAGGGCTGGGGAAGATCCTCTGATAAGATTTTTTGGTTTATTTTAAAAGTCTATTTTTTTAGTTTTATAAGAAGGAGCGTAGGTGGTGATTCGTTTGGGAAAAGATGGCTCCTGGATTGATCTTTTCAGGGGGGCTTGCTAGGATATGGACCATTGCATGAAGATCAAAAGGTTAGAAATACAAGGGTTTAAGTCTTTCAAAGATAAGACGGTGATTCACTTCGACCATTGCATCACGGGGATTGTCGGTCCGAATGGCTGTGGAAAGTCTAATATTGTGGACGCTTTCTTTTGGGTCATGGGGGAGCAGTCTTACAAGCACATGCGTGGTAGTGGCAGCGAAGATTTGATTTTTAACGGCAGTGCTAAATACTCCTCTTTGGGTATGGCAGAGGCTACTTTAGTCATGGAAATGGAAGTAGTTGATGGGGCTCTTGCGGATCCTTCAGTCGTGAAGACTAAGGAGATTTCAGTCACTCGTCGAGTTTACCGTTCCGGAGAGGGGGAGTATTTTATCAATGGGGCTTTGAGCCGATTGAAAGATATTCAAGAACTTTTCATGGATACTGGAGTGGGTGCTAAGGGTTACTCGGTCATTGAGCAGGGGCAGATTGGGAAAGTGGTCAATGCGAAGCCTGAGGAAAGACGGCTTCTGATTGAGGAGGCAGCTGGTATTGCTAAGTATAAAGCGAGGAAGAAAGAATCGCTTCGTAAGATGGAGGCGACCGAGTCTAATTTATCTCGTCTTTCTGATATCATCCAAGAAATAGAAAAAAGTTTAGTTTCTTTAGAAAAACAAGCTCAAAAAGCGAAGCTTTATCAAAAACATAAGACGGAGCTTTTTGACAAAGAGATGCTTTGGGGACGGCATAAGAGAGCGGTTTTTCAGTCGCAATGTGAAGCATTGCGTCAGAAAAAAGAGGTGTGTGAAATCGATGTGCTGTCATTGAAAACCCATTTACAAACGGTAGAAAATACCTTAGAGGCGGATCGGGTTTTATTGGTGACGGATACGAAGGATGCTGAAGCATTGCAATTGCAGATTCAGCAACTGGCTGAAGTTCTTGCGGAAAAAAAGAGTGCTTTAGAGCTTTCTCGCAGAAGGCAGATGGATTTAGGGTTACAGCTTGAATCTTTAGATCAAGAAAAAAAAGATTTACAGGGTTCTATTTTGTCTCTTCAGGAAGAGGTCGATTTAAAAACTAAGCAAGTACAAGAGAACGAAGAGAATTTTGAGCAAGCAAGTGAGCAGCTGAAGCTTCTGAGGACTTCTTCCGAAGCTTCGCGTTTAGAGGTTCAGAAAACGCGTACCTTTTTGGATGCTCAGCAGCGTCGTTTTTTAGAGAGTCTTGAGACTCAAGCTCGGTTGAAATCTCAAATAGCAGGGGTTGAGAGTAAAGTGGAAGGCTTAGAGCAGCAGCAAGAACGTCTTTCCGAGCAAATTAGTCTTCAAACCTTGAAAATTGAGGAGATTCAGAAGGAATTTGAAGAGCATCAGGGAGTTTTAGAGAAGCTAACGAAGACTTATGAAGCTCTTTTGCAGGAGAAAAAAGAAGGAGCTAGTGCCCTTCAAGCTCAAGAGCAGGTACTCAGTGAGTTGGAGTCTCAGCAACAAGAATCTTTAAAAAACTTAACTCAGTTAAAATCTAAACTCCAGAGCTTTGAAGAGATGGATCATGCTCATGAAGGGATGGCAGATGCACCTAAGCAGGTGTTGGAATGGGCGCACCGAGACGGCTTGGCTTGTTTTGCATTAACTGATTTTGTTCAAGTTCAATCGGGGTATGAAGCTATTTTGGAGAGTTTTTTAGAAGCTAAAATTGAATACCTGGTGATGGCAGGGGAAGTTCCTTGGAAGTTCTTTGACCAATTGAAGGAAGAAAAAAGAGGTCGGGTAGGGTTTGTATTTTCGGATCGGACAGCTTGTGTGTCTGAGCATTCGTTTGATCAGGTGGAATCTTTTTTAAAGCAGCATGGTTTTGAGGTCTTAGGGCCCTTGCAAGCTTTTCTTCAGGTGGAGCCTGTTCATGAGGCAAGTTTATCTTCTTGGTTTCAAAAAGTTTGTTTGGTGAAAAGTATGAGTCCTTGGAGTTCCTTGGTTTTGAAGGGGTTACAAGGGTGGTCTTTGGTAAGTCAGGATGGGGTTGTTTGTGATGAGTATGGGGTTGTTCGTGGAGGAAGCTTAAGTACGACGGGGGCTACGGGGATTTTAAAACGTAAGAGGTCGATTCAGCAGCTTCAGGGAGAGGTTCTTGAGTCTGAAAAGTCTCATGCTTTGATTGAGGAAGATGCCGTTCGGATCAAGCAGAAGGTAGTTCAGATGCGTATCCGTGTCCAAGCGCTTTCCACTGAAATTCAAGATTTGGAAGTGCAAAGGGCAGGAATGCAGCGGGATGTCCATCAGACTCAAAAGGCACTTGAGTCTGCGCGAGCAAGTGAAGGGTATTTAAAGCAGGAAAGTTCCAAGCTCGGTTTGGATCAAGAGCGGGCTTTGCAGGAGAAAGAGGATTTTGAGGAAAGACTTAGGGAATTGGTATCAGGCCATTTAGAACTTCAGGGTATTGTAGAAGAGAGCCAAGAGGAACTGAGCAAGCAGCAAATAGCGTTTGAGTTGGAAGAAGAGAAGCTTCAGGCATTAAAACTTCAAGAAGCTTCTTTGCAAGAGCGTGTGCGTGGTCTCAATCGTGAATGGGATGCTGCCAAAAGCATGCTTTCTGATCGCACGAGGAGGATGGAAGAAATCAGTCGCATTTTACACAAAGCTTCCTCGGAGCAGGAGGAATTTTCTGGGGGAGAATTTGAGTTACAGGAGTCCATTGAGCGTCTTACTTTAGAATTAGGAAGCGTTCGAGAAATGCTTTCAGAGGTTAAAGAACGCATGCAGCAGGCTCAAAACAGGATGGAAGAGTTACTTGAGAATAGCAAATCTTTTCATCAGCAAAGAGATCAACAGACCTCTGTGTCCAATCAGATTGCCATTGAACTTGAAAAAATTTTAGGAGAGCTCCAACATTTAGTCTTAAATCTTGAAGAAAAATACGGAGCAGATTGTTGGAATCAAGAACAGACGGATTTGGGTTCTTGGTCTGCTGAAGAGGAACTTGTCTTAACGGAGGAAGTAGAAAAGCTTCGCGATCGTCTTCGTAGGCTGGGAGAAGTCAATATGATGGCGATTGAAGAGTATGAGGCATTGAAAAAAAGATGCGATCACTTAGTCAGTGAGCGTGATGATTTGCAATCTTCCTTAAAAAATCTTCAAGATGCCATTGAGCATATCAATCAGACTTCTGAGGAGAGGTTTCAAAAAGCATTTGAAGCTATTTCAGATCGATTTGAGCGCTTATTTCCCATTATTTTTGGTGGAGGGCAATCTAAGTTATCGCTCGTTTATCCTGAAGGAAGTCGCGATATTTTGGAGGCAGGGGTGGATATTTTGGCTCAACCTCCTGGGAAGAAAGTTGCTAATATTACTCTTTTGTCCGGAGGAGAGAAAGCTTTAACCGCGGTCTCTTTGATTTTTGCTATTTTTATGGTGAAGCCTTCTCCTTTTTGTGTACTGGATGAGGTGGATGCTCCTTTAGATGATGCTAATATTGGTAAGTTCAATGCGCTTTTACGTGAAATGTCTGTAAAAAGTCAGTTTATTCTCATCACGCATAACAAAAAAACAATGGAGCTCAATGATACTTTGTACGGTGTTACCATGGAGGAGCCCGGTGTTTCTAAAATGGTTTCTATTCAGATGCATTGAGTTTTTTTTATGCATAGCACCTGTGCAAGCTCAGGTACATAAGCTTCCCGCCTTGCTTCAGCAAGTTTCTGAAAATTACTCAAGTTCTGGTACTTTTCAAGCAGATTTTGTGCAAACGAGTGTGAGTCCGATCACTGGAATTTCTAAAAAAAGTACAGGTAAAGTTTGGATCAAACGGCCGAATAAAATTCGTTGGGAAACTCAATCTCCTGAATCTCATTTGTTAGTAGGAAATGGTAAGGTTTTTTGGTTCTATACCCGTTCCATGGATGCTCCTGGTCGGTATGAGTCGATGCAGCGAGAATCTTCTGGTCCATCAGATCGATTAATACACGCCTTGCTCAGAGGAGATTTTTCTGCAATGGGTCTATCTCTGAAGCAAAAAGCACCTGCCGTTTTTTCATTTACGACTCAGGATTTCGGGTCTTTGAATCAGGTGACTTTTGAAGTAGATCCGAAAAAAAAATGGATTCAAAAAATTCAATTGTGTTATAAGCAGGGGCATTGTACAGAGATGATTCTTTCTTCCATCATATTGGGTAAAAAAATGCAAGATCAGTTTTTTGATCCATTGCATGCTCAAGACCCTTTTTTTAAGAAATAAAATACCCTAAGTTCTAACGGGTGCTAGAGCACTACTTTAAAATCAGAGATGAAGCCTCTGGCGCATGGATGGATCGAAGTTGATCCCATGATTGCTGGTGCAAGGTTCTTCAAGGAAGCTTCATGGTTTTTGGGCTAGAAAAATTCTTATGGAATTTATGGGGAAGGCTTTTGTTGCATGGTCTCAGGCATTAAAAATAGTTCAATTTTTTTGATGTATTCCTTAAGAAGGTGAGGGTATTCAAAGAGGCGTTTTTACTTAAGAATGACTCAGTGTTCTGTTGATGATGAGACATTTTAGAGCGGATCACAAAAAGCAATTTAAGCAAAGATTTTTATCATCTGAAAAATACAGGAATCTTTTGCGTGGTTTCTGAGACTCATGGATGATCTGAGAAAGACCAAGAAGCTAGTTGCAGCAATTGTCTTTTCGAAAAAAAATGAACCATGGTTGAAGCAAGGCTTCTGTGAGTTTTCAGTCGAATCAGCAGGAGGTTCCTCTTAGTCAATTCCAGAAATCAGATTTTATCCAGGTGCGATCGAATCAGTTTAAATTATTTAATTTTGAGTAAAAAATTGACAAAAATAGCGGGCAGGAGTAAAGCCCTCGCGGGTGGATTACTTTTAGGAGCCATGAGATGATAACATGTTTAAGCGTATTTTTCTTGTATTATTTTTTATCGTCATTTTTCCTCGTGCTAGTTTTTTTACAAAGTCAGATTTTGCATTTCGTTCAAAGCAAACAAGTCGAAGGGATTTTCTGACCGAGAATGAGAGTCATAAGCTAGAGCTTATACGTATTATTTCAGAAAAAGCAGTGACTCATTCTGAGCTTTTTAGTGATTTTATTGCTGCCAACCAAATAAGAGATTGGGTTTAAATTCAATCTCTTCTCTAAAGATTTATTAAAAAAAAATTATAATGAATCAAAAAGTTTTAGTCCGTATTTCATTGATGATGTCATCGAAGCTTTTCCTGTAAAACAGGATTATTTCCTTCTATTAGAAATTTTTTACAAAAAATATGGGGCTGATTTATAGAAATATTAATCAGGCGGAGATTTTCCTAAAATTCTTGCGCTTAATAATAATAATTAGCTGGATGCATTTTTGAAAAAAGCGAATTTAAAAAATTATACACCAGAAACAAATCCTGGATTGTATTTTGTTACTGTTTTTTAACTGATGAATTTCACAAAAGGAATACTAGAAATCAGAGATCTGCAGTGGATTTTTATCTCCCCGATTTAAAAAAAGCATTCTATATTCTCGAAAAAAATCGTTTGGTTTGTGGTCGCAACGAATTTTTACAATTTCTTGGGGACAAACAAAAATTGATAGATTTAATTTTTGAAGGTGGCATTGTCAAGTCTGATTTATTCAGATTTTTCATTTTAGGAAATAATCAAAATTATATTTAATTTTATTTCAATTTTTAAAATCCAGAAGATATCAAGAACATGCTATATGAAAACGATTTCAGTATCGAGTTTGTTAACGATATTGTTGATGAACCATTGGCGAATCGATCGATTTTATTAAATAAAATTGAGAGTTTGTATCTTGGTCAGGTGGATAAACTCAGGGACATCATAAGCTACCATCGGATCAAGGGATTACCTTTTGAGGTGATTGTTTTGGGATTGATGGAGATGTTTCCTAATGAGGCCCCTATCAGAGAAGTTTTGATGGGGGATGTAGATGATGGCCAAGAAGAAAGAGGATTTTACTCGGTTATTGCAAGTATTTTTATTAATCATCCTCAAGCATTAGCAGATCAGTCATCTCAAATACAGCGTTATTTTCCTTATTCGACTTTGCCGCGTATGTTAGCGTTTCGAGGAGATAAAGTTAGATTAATGGAAGAAGTTCAAGCTCGAGGTCTTTCTCAATCGAATATTTTTAAAAATTTTGTTGCTCAAAATGAATTAAAAAATATCGGATTTCAGTATTGTTTTATTGGGTTAGATGTTTTAGAGCGTGCACTTCCTTCAGAATGGCACACTTCTGTGTGTACGACTATTTTAGGTCATCTTACTGAAGATGAAGTGCAGTTTTTGAGAAATGAATTTTCTTTGAACTACTGTTCTGATTTTCGTAAATATGGACAATTAGGTTTTCGGAAATATCAGAAATCGAAAAGTGATTTTCATTATCCTTCAGTGATAGAATTACTAAAAAAAGATGCATGCACTTCATTTTTATTGACTTCCTCTTCTGAGGGGCCAGTGTCCGAGTGGGGAGTTTATCTTATTTCAGCATTTTTTATCTACGATGGTGTAAAGACGAATTTTCCCAGACCTCCCGATTTAGATCCTCATCAAGTATCAGAAACTTTTATGGATAGACTTTTTGGTATTGGATCCTTCGTTGCTGATGAGAGTGGCATTCAGGGTTAAAAAATGGGGATTGTGATTTTAAGCATTTTTTTGATATGCTTCTAGGTGGTCTATATTACGTTTCTGTTGTCTATAGGGATCCGAGTGCTCATGATTCAGCTAAATTATTAGAAAATTTGCTAAGAGATTCGTTGCGATTTAAACCTAAAGAAAAATTACCGTTTCTTGGAGACAAGCAAAAATTAATAGATATGATTTTTGATATTAGGCTTGTTAAGTGTGTTTTATTGAAACATTTCATTTCAGGGAACAGGCAGTCCAACATTTCTTTTCATTTTAATTTTTATCCGGTAGAAGATTTAATTTATATGCTCAGGCATACTCGCGTTGAGGATAAATCAATTAATGATATTATAGACTCTTCGGGAGACTGCATCTCAGATGATCTCTTTACGCAAGAAATTTCTCAATTTTTTCAAAAATCTTGCCTAGTAAGTAATTACGAATTCAGGACGTAGCTACCCCTGAGCGACGAAGTCGCTCTTTTTTTTATTAATTGTACTTAACCGCTAATCAGGAATATACAATTCCTGACGCTTCAACCTTTACA
>Ga0208867_1000320_pt1 | contig 14040 bp, 8 predicted proteins | sample CryBogCBE05Oct08_FD_185505 | JGI IMG/M metagenome (GOLD analysis project Ga0208867, IMG submission 185505) | Freshwater microbial communities from Crystal Bog, Wisconsin, USA - CBE05Oct08 (SPAdes) (version 2) | ecosystem: Environmental > Aquatic > Freshwater > Lake | place: Crystal Bog... | reverse complement strand
TGCTGATGGAGAAATAGAATGTCCAATAAATGAAAAAGAACGCGCCCAAACAAAACCCAGAAATCTTTTGACGCGTCTACGAGATTTTGAACTAGAAACCTTACGGTTTCTGGGAGATAAAAGTGTACCTTTTACAAATAACCAAGGAGAGAATGACTTAAGAATGACAAAAGTACAACAGAAAATATTTGCTAGAATTCGGAGTTACCTTTTGACATGTATGAAGAATGGAGTTAGCCCTACCGAAGCACTAAAGTTGGTTTTTGAAGACAAATTCCCTGATTTTATGAAATAACCTCTGAACAGTTACCTTTTTTGGAAGACGGGGGTTCAGGAGAGAGGGTGGAGAGTATTTAAAAAATAAGATTTCTGAGTTATAGTTTGATCAAATATTGATCGTAATTGTGAGTTAGACTGGCAGAATAAAGCGATATCCCATTTAGTGAAGAAATTAGCGCGATAAGATGAATAGATTTTAAGTGTGTAGCGAATTCAGGCGAGTCAATTTTTGAGATTCTACTTAATTCAGCAATAGAAATTCCCAGACAGCTGCTTCTGTCTGTATCTTTTCTGGGTATTTAAATCGACCTCGAATTCGTTCTTTTTTCTATTTTATTTTTCGAACTCCTCGTTTTTTCGATGACTACCTTTTCGCACTCTTAAGTGCTGTAGCCAGAGAGTGAATCAAAAAAAATTTGCGTAACAGTGCTACGCTGAAAGCTTACCCATTATCGAATTGGCTACCAACGAAGAATCATTATGGAATCACATGACGCCATGAGAAAAGGCGTTTTCTATTGAATAAGCTACTATTCGGATTATGAACGGCGTAAGCGTGCAATATGAAATTGTAAAACCTCTTCAATTTATTGCTGAAATGAAGAAAAATAATAAATGGCGGAGAGAGGGAGATTCGAACTCCCGAGGGGCGTTAACCCCTACACGCTTTCGAGGCGCGCACCTTCAGCCACTCGGTCATCTCTCCGTAGCATATAGGACTGAGCTTTTCTTCTATTACTTTGACTCTCCTTTGTAAAGCGTAAGTTTAAGCTCACAAAAGACTAGTGCTTCAAAATTTTGTTTTGCATCAGACTCGAGTTTCAGGTTTTTGACTTTTTAGGAGTAAATGAAAAAAAATCTTGCATTTCAAATGAGAAAAAACGGTCATGTTAAAAAGATAATTTAGATGCTCAAGAATCAGATATTAAGATTCACTAAAATTAAATTTTTTTAATTTATCTTCATTCTCGATTCTATAATGCGTTAAGTCAAAACTCGTCATTCTCAAGGACTAACGGACCATCGCAAAAGCTCATCGTTGGAAAGCTCGAAATTCCATTCCTGACGGCTGCGGATTTCCCCGTAGGAAAAAAAGTCGGGCCTTGCTATCCAAGCGCTGCACAGTTTAGGCAAAAGTGCGTGCTTGACTCATTCAATTTCTCAAAGACACAACGAAGGAGGATTGAGAGGGGACTTCCAAATACGCGTCGCAGTGGGTGTGCCATCTTTTTGAATCTTGAAGAAGTTGTGAATGAATAAGCTTCATTTTTCGATTGTCGAAAAAGATTTTTTTGTGGTCTGGACACTAGAAAGTCTGTTCTCCGAACTGAAGTTTAGATGGTGTAAGTGTGCGATATGAAATTGTAAAACCCATTCAAGGATTTCGGTGAAATGAAGGGAAATGGTGATTGGCGGAGAGAAAGAGATTCGAACTCTTGAGCGGTTTTACCCGCTGCTCCCTTAGCAAGGGAGTGCCTTCGACCACTCGGCCATCTCTCCGATGACTTCAAGTCTTTGGCGCTTTATAACAAAGATTTTACGAAAGGGCAATCAGGCTTGAACATTGATGAATTGAAATTTTTCTACGTCAACGAGTCCACGATCTGTCAGTTTCAAAGAAGGGATGACCGGGAGACTTAAAAAAGCAAGTTGTAAAAAAGGTTCTTGAAGGACACAGCGGATCTGAAGACTTGCTACTTTTAAACGACGAAGGCAATGGGCAAGTGCCGAGGAAGGTTGGTGAGACATCAAACCTCCGATAGGAAGCGCTAGCTCTGCAAGTACGACTCCTTTTTGAACCACGCAGAACCCTCCCCCCATCTTGGCTAAGCAGCTAAAAGCGACTCGCATATCCGAAGGATTGCTTCCCACTGCAATCAGATTGTGGCTGTCATGACCGACACTTGAGGCAATAGCACCGTTGAGTTCGAGCCCAAATCCTTCTACGTACCCATTGCTCGGAGGAAAGCCATGGCCATGTCTTTCTAAAACGCTCAAATGTGCAATACCAGGATCTTGGCTTTTTCGAATGCGGTGTTCAGTGAGGATCTTTCCCTCTAAAACGCCAATAGTATGCACTAATCCTTGAGGTCCTTGTAAATCTTGAACTTCAGGGATTGCGATATGGACAGAGTTTTCAAAACATTTTGCTTGATCTTTTAATGAAGGAGTTTCGAGGTTTGAGGCAGATTGACCTGATTTAAAAACCTCTGCAATTTCACAGGTAGAAAGATCATTTAAAACAACGCAATCTGCTGTATATCCAGGAGCTAAAGCTCCGATTCGGCGGAATCCTCGGTGCAAACCATAGTGCTGGGCAGGGGTCCATGAAGCACTTCGAAAAACCCATTCTGCAGGGATTCCTGCGAGGAGAGACGTTCGAACTAGGTGATCAATATGCCCTTCAGTTAAGATGTCCAAGGCATTGCGATCATCTGTGCAAAAGCCTATGCTTCCGGTAGTTTCTAAACGCAGCAAGGGCATGAGTCTCTTTAAATCTTTGGCAACACTTCCTTCTCGTATCCAAATAGCCATTCCCTGAGAGAGTTTCTCTGAAGCTTCTGATAACTCAGAAGATTCGTGACAACTGGAAATTCCTGATAAGGTGTAAGCCGCAAGTTTCTTGCCGCTTACGCATGGACAATGCCCATCGATAGGACGTGCACTAAATTGTACGAGTTTTTTCAGGACTTCTGGATCGCTCTGCAGGACTCCAGGTACATTCATCATTTCTGCTAATCCCAGTGCTTGAGGATGGTTTTGCAATAAAGCCAGATCTTTTGAGGATATTTCTCCGGAGCCATTCGTTTCCATCTGGGTGGATGGAACACAAGAGCTTAACATCACTTGTAAATTCAAGTTAAGTTCAGAGGCTGCTTCTAAAAAATAGGCAATACCTTCTTTTCCTGAGACATTAGCAAGTTCATGAGGATCACAGATAGCGGTGGTGGTGCCCCTTCTTAAGACCGCTTGTTCAAAGTTCTCAGGAGTCATCATCGAGCTTTCAATATGCACATGAGCATCAATCCAGCCAGGGACAATCCATCGATTTTGGGCGTTGTAAATTTGGGAAGCTTGTAGTCCCGGCTCGACCCCCACGAATACGCCATCTAAAATAGCAAGCTCTCCTTTTTTCCAGGTGCAAGAAAAAACATCTAAAAAAGTTGCATTTTTTAGGATGAGGTCACACTTGATGCGACCTTGCGCAGCATCAATCCACCGAGATAATTGTTGAACAGTTAAATTCACACGGAAACAGTATGGTTTTTTTGATTTTTGATCAAGATCTAACTCGCTCCTTCAAAAAAGTTGTTCTATAATATGCTGGTTTTGATTGTGGATTTTTTTTGGGAGGTTTTTGGTGACTTTTGAGAATTGGTTTCATGCAGCTCATCCTGAAATACTGATCGCGTCTGCTCGTGCGGTACTTCAACTTTCTGAAGAGGGGTCTACTGTTCCATTTATTGCGCGCTACCGTAAGGAGCATACAGGTGGATTGGATGAAGTGGCGATTCGTTCGGTCATCGATGCTCAGGAGGAATGGCAGCAGATAATTAAACGACAAAAATTTATTTTAGGGGAAATTGAGCATCAAAAAAAATTGACTACAGAATTGAAAGAAAAAATTCTGACAACGTTTGAAATGCAAATCTTAGAGGATCTGTATTTGCCTTATAAGCAAAAACGAAAAACGAAGGCAACTTTAGCCAAGGAAGCAGGGTTAGAGCCTCTTGCGGATTGGATCTGGAACTGTGGTCATGATTTAGAGGTTCCACAGCCTGGACAGACTTTGGAGCTTTGGGCATTTACCTTTCGTGACGAAGCTAAAGGTATTCAGGATGCATCCGCGGCGATCGATGGGGCGAGAGATATTTTGGTTGAGAGACTTTCAGAAAATCAAGTTTTAAGACAAAAAGTCAGAACTGAGTTTTTTGACAAAGGGCTACTTCGTAGTGAAAAGGCTAAAAAAGCAAAAAATCCAAGTAAATTTGAGCGTTATTTTTCTTTTACTGAGTCTGTACTTTCGCTTTTGAAACCTGAGAATTCTCATCGCTACTTAGCTATGAAGCGAGGGTGGACGGAAGAAGAGCTCATGCTTCATTTAGAGGGTCCTAGTGAGGATCCTCGGTTTGAGCAACTTCTTGCGGCTTTTGAATCAGAGGCTTGCACGGTCATGGATGCTCCTGGAACTCAGGTGTTATTGCAGGCAGCCAAACTTGCGTATCAGGCCCATGTGTTTTTAAGTATCGAAAATGAGGTCCATCAATCGCTTAAAAAAGTGGCGGATGGAGCAGCTATTGAAGTTTTTGTCGAAAATGCGAGAAAGCTTTTGCTTGCTTCTCCTTTTGGTTCGAAAGCTGTTTTAGGAGTAGATCCGGGGATTCGAACAGGATGCAAGCTTGCTGTAGTCAATCATTTAGGTGATTATGTGGCAAGTGCTGTGATTCATTTAAATTCTGAAGAGACGCAAGCAAAGGCAGCAACACTTTTGGCGGAAGTGATTCGTACCGGTGGCATTGCTGCGGTAGCGGTAGGCAATGGGACGGCGGGTCGCGAGACAGAGACTTGGATGCGTACGATCTTGAAAACTGCTGATTTAAGTATTCCTGTGGTGATGGTCAGTGAGTCTGGAGCAAGCGTTTATAGTGCGAGTGAAACGGCCAGAGAGGAGTTTCCTGATCTTGATTTGACCGTTCGTGGGGCTATTTCTATTGCCAGACGTCTTCAGGATCCGTTGGCAGAATTGGTTAAAATTGATCCTAAGAGTATTGGAGTGGGTCAGTACCAGCACGACATATCTGCTCATGCACTCAAGAGAAATTTAACTTTTTTAGTAGAATCTTGTGTGAATCAGGTGGGGGTGAATTTAAATACTGCTTCTTACCATTTGCTTTCTTATGTTTCTGGAATCGGTCCTGCACTTGCTCGTTCTTTGGTGGAATACCGTGTGAAAAATGGTTTATTTCGATCCCGTCAGGACCTTCTTAAGGTGCCTCGATTGAGTAAAAAGGTTTTTGAGCAAGCGGCGGGATTTTTAAGGATTCCTGATGGGGATCATCCTTTAGATAATACGGCGGTTCATCCGGAGCATTATTCGCAATTAGAATCGATGGCTGAGTCCATGCAAAAAGAAGTGAAGGATTTGATTGGAGGGGGGGTTGCATTTCTGAAAGAAAAAGCACTTCAAGAGAGGCTTAAGCAGGAATGGGGGGCTTTTACTTACGAGGATATTCTTCAAGAACTGGAAAAACCGGGTCGTGATCCTCGCGCATCTTTTAGTTATTTTCAGTTTCGATCGGATATTCAAACGATTCAGGATTTAAAGGTGGGGATGATTTGTCCGGGCATTGTCACGAATGTGACTAATTTTGGAGCCTTTGTAGATATAGGGGTGCATCAAGATGGGCTGGTCCATATTTCTCAGCTTGGGGAAAAATTCGTTAAGGATCCACGAGAGAGGGTACAGCCGGGGGATCAGGTTCAAGTAAGGGTTCTTGAGGCGCATTTAGAAAAAAATCAGATTTCTCTTTCGATGCGCAATACTGTCGAAAAAACCAAGCCTCAGAAATTAAGTCCTAAAATGACGCATAGCCCGATCAAACCGATATCTCAAACGAGTCCGATTAAACCCGCCTCTAGTTCTATGAGAAAACCTAAAGAAGCATTTAACAATCCTTTTGGAAACTTAGCTCAATTGAGAAATCAATTGAAACCTAAGGGAGGCGCTTGAGGTTTTTTAACTTTTAAGTTAGCGTGACTTTGAGGTCCTATGTATTTGAGAAATGTTTTTTTAGCTTTGATCATGGTAGTCGTAGCTGTTCCCAGTATTGCCTTTGCTTTTTTGTGTACGTATCGATTAGTCACTTATTTAGGCACCTAAGTTCACCAGCTTAAGTAGGGGATGCTTTGTGTGATCAAGAAAGCGCTCAGTAAGCAGGCGGCTTGGAAGTAGGTTAAAGCATGGTCTCTGAGGGGATCATGGAATACCTGTGGTTTTGTGCATAAAAAAAGAAATCCAAAAAGTCGAATCATGCTGGCCCCATTGAGGATATAGGCTAAACAGGCTAAAGTTGCAGCCATCGCATTGCAAGGTACGAGATGGACCATCATAAAATCTTCCGCAATAAAAGTAAAAGCAAGAGGGGATCCAGTCAGACCTAAAGCTCCGAGAAAAAAAAGAGCACCTGTTAATGGGTAGTAACGTATTAAGCCATGCCATCGAAAGAGATTCCCCCAGGCTCTTCCGGAAAAGCACAGAGATAATGCTGTCCAAGCAAGCAAAAAGCTTCCTGTAAAGGTGAAAAAACAAGCGATTATCTGTTGAGAGCATTGGGGATGAAGAACTAGTGTTGCGGCCATTCCAAAAACCTGACTTAAATAGACCAAAAAAAGAAGGGTAAAAGGTCCTATCGCTTGTAAATGAAGAGATAAGACAGAGCAAAGCAGCATGAAACTGACTAAAGTACAAATGATTCTCAGGGAAAAGCTTTCTGATTGAAAAATAAAATAGACGAAACCTGTTAAAAAAGATAATTGGTAAAAAACTTTTCTTTTAGAAAAAGATTGAATCATGTAGGAAAAAAAAAGATCAATACAAGCTTCATTTAAAACGAATAGATAAAGAGGTTTGATCCATTTTTTAGGTAAAGTTTCGGTCCAGGAAAAAAACCATCGTGATTTTATTTTGAATTTTTGTAATTGTAATTCATTGACAATAATAGAAGGAGCTTCTAGCAGTTGGTAGCCGCGATAAAGAGCGTGTGCTACCGTATGGAACAAGGCCCATCTTGGAAAGCCTAAAGCAATTTCAAGGATGATGATTCCAATTTGTGAGGAGCCTTGATAAGCAATTTTTCCTTTGATGGTGCTTCGAGAAAGACTTAAAAGATAAGCAAGTATTCCACTGAAAGCACCTAGTATGCCTAATAATAAAGAGAATCCATGGATCGTACGCCATACGGGTTCTGTTCTGAGGAGAAGATAAGGCCCTAAATGAATGGAAAGTGCTCCGTAAAAAAGGGCACTTGAAGGTGTTGGTCCTTCTAAAGCTCTGGGTAGCCAAGTTAAAAATGGAAATTGAGCTGATTTGCCAAAAGCTGTCAGCAGTATGAGAATGCCTGTGCACCATGCTCCAAAAGTATGAAGAGAGGATATATTTGCAAAAAAAGCCCCTTGGAGAAATCCTAGATCAGATATCTGATAAATCCAATAAATATATTCTGCATTAAAAACAGCTTTTTCTCTTTCCCAGTAAAATGCGATGAGTAAATAAGAAGAAATGCCTACGATTTCCCAACCTGTGAATAAAAGGGATAAGGTAGGAGAGAGTAAAGTAAGGTACATGCCTAATACAAAAAAAGAAATCAAAAGAAAAAATCTCTGAACGCCTGGTTCGCGGTGCATATATCTTCTTGCAAAAAAAGCAATGATATTAACAAAAAAGCACGTTAACCACATCATGGTAAGTGAGATACTATCCAATTGAAGAGAAAAAATAAAATCGTAATGGGGACTTTTAAAAAGAGTAATATCTCTGGTATGCATGACTGAACAATGGTTCCAGAAAAAATAGAAAGTGATGCTCAACAAAAGCAGAGATTGATTCAAAAGACCCAATAAAAAAAGCCGAATCTGTCGTTTTTCTGGAAACAAAAAAATGGTACCTAAAGCTTGAATCAGAACCGTCAGGATGACTAGGCTAAAAAACACACTTAATAAAATTTCGCTCATCATAACTCCTGCTGAATGAGTCCGAATTTTAAATCTTCGCGACTTTCCTTAATAAAATCATCAAGTTTTGAGATTTCAAATTTTTCATTATTCAGAAATAAAGGAAGAAATTGACGTTGATGGTACCAATGGATAGAAGCATCTTCTGGATCAATAGCTGCTAAAAAAGCCCAGCGATGATCGAAGTAATGAGTGAATAAAAAAGACTGAAAAAGTTCTAAAATTTGTACAGGTTTTTTTTCGATGATAAAAAGGCAGCGTAAGGGATCATGGATTTCTACCATTTGTCGAGGAAGGCCTGTTCTTAGATCGTCATTCACTCCGTGCATGACTCCCAGCAAAGATGCAACATTATGAGAAAGTTTGGTGCCACTTCCGTAGACTTCGTGGTCCATCGTCGAGAAAAAATATTCTAAATTAATGCCTGTGCAAACAGGTACAACCGCATTAAGAATATTTTTTAAAATAAAGTGATTTTTATCGGTTTCAGGATGGTAAGACTGTAAAAAGGCTTTTCGATCGGTAAAAAATTGATGAGTTAAATACCTTCTTCCTACGATACAAAAACTATGGGTTGCATGGTTGTATTCGGGTCTTGGTTCAAAAAGGCTACAAGCACGTAGAATGACTTCTTCATGAGCTTTTTTAAGACTTGTATTTAAAGGGATTAGTTCAAATCTTCTGCTTCTTTCTTTAGCGTTTTTGATTAAAGCGCGATTTGCGGATGATTTGAATGTGTTGAATAAAGTTTGATGACTGGGGGGGATGGCTTTTTCATCGAAAAAGGTTAAAGTATCCTCTGCGGTATTGTGAAGTGCTCCGATAAAAAAAACATCTTCTGGCAAGGGTAATATTGCTCGAACTTGGGGATGATTTGCCATCAGTGCAAAAGTTTTAGCGTTAGCGCCTCCAGATCGACCAGAACAAGCGCCACAATCGTACGCTGCAAAATGAGGATTATTGATGCTTGATGATTCGTGACCCATGATGACGATGAGTGGGCTTAGTTTTTCCATACCTACTATTTTGATCAGTTCTGAAACCCGTTCTGCCATTTCTTCAAAAGTGTATCCTTTCTTAGGAAGCGTTTCTGAATCTCCTTCTCGAATGAATTTTAATCGAGAGTTCTTAAGGACAAAAGGTCTTTTATGAAAAGAGGCATAAGTTGTTGGTAGAAATATTCTCATTAAAATTTTTAAGAAAATCCAAGGAGCAGATAGAGGTAAAAAGATCCATCCTAACAAAAAAGAATTCATACCCGCATGAAAAAAGTTTTTTAAATTTTTCAAAAAAAAAGAAGTTTCTTCATGGATTTCTCTGACAATATGTTGAGGGATCACAGTAACAGGGCAAAGTTTTTCTGGATGAGGAGCTTGACTTGATTGGAATAAAAAATCAATTCCAAAAAAACCGGGAACACCTTGAGTTTGTATCATGGGATCTTCTTCTAAATAGGTTCTTAAAGAAGCTTCTCGATCATCAATGCAAAAAATAGCTGTGATGGGTCGAGGTTTTTGGTTTCTTTGATCATGATTTCTTTTTGCGTTATGCTGTAATTGGGCAAGAAACGAGTGGTACTGTGCTTTTTCTAAAGCTTTATGAAATACTTCTTGAAGTTTTAAAACTGAAACTTGCTCTAAAAAAGAAATATTTTTTTTAGATCTTTCTGAAAAAATATTCATATCAATTTCTAATTGCATGAATAAACTGGTTAAAGCTGCAATATGAGATTTTCTTTTGTGATGAGCAACCATGGATCCAAAACTTCGATTTTTTTCTGAAAAAACCGTTAAAGCAACTTCAGAAGAAGGCGTTGTATGTGCCATGAGTTCGTATTCTAAAAAAAGTTTGACAGCTAAAATTTCCATTAAACTAATAGGTCTTTTTTTTCGAAGGCAATGAGGCTGATCTTCAATGACAGAAACCATGCCCGACCAACCTATATGAGCAAATAGCGTTTCTTGAATGTAGTCTTTTTTTTCAGAATCTTCGGAACAGAGTTTATCTAAATAATAATAAATGGCTTTTTCTGGATTCATGGTTCTTAAAATCGTAAGATCTTCATTTTGAACAAATATCGCTAAAGAGACTATATTATTTTCTAGTAGTGATAAAAATCCTTGATAAAAACCTTTTTCTGCTGAGGGAAATTCCCATTCAGAAATGCCTTGATCTAAATAATGACTCAGAAGTTTAATAAAAATACGATTTATTTTGTTGAGATCAATTTTTTTTTGTTTGATCAAGCGCATTCTTGGGAATTTTTTTTTTGAAACATGCTTTGGCAATAGCTGGTTGATCTTAAAAAAAAATTTTCCTAATTCACGAGTGGTCATTTTTTTGGGAACGTAATTGGCATAGAACGATTTGAAATCGGATATTTCTTGATAATTTTTTAGAAAAAAATGCACTAAAAATAGTCCATTTTTATGAAAGTAAGTATCGGCAAGAAAAGACTTAGAAAAGGTTTCTTGAATAGAAGCCTCTAAAAAAGTCGCATCAATTTTTTTTGATTTAAAAATACTTCGATATTTATTTAAATTGAGATAAGCAGAAGCGTCAAAAATGCTTGAGGCTTCTAAGAGTGCTTCTTCAAAAGGTAAGTTTTCGAATGCATGAAGTGTGTTGTGATGAACAAAATCTTTAATAGGGAATTGTTTCGGAAGCAAATGCTTGATGCTTTCAAGACTTTCTTTTAAACAAAAATTTTTATCCATGGTATTTTGATTTTAGAAGCAATTTTTTATTAAATAAACGAATACTGTACTCTAAAAGTATGCCTGCCAATAAGCCTACTAAAAGATCAACAAAAACAGTGCATAAAAGAGTGCTTATAAAAATGAAAAAATATCTTTTTCCAAGATGATAGGCGTCTTGAAATTGTTTCCAGGAAGCAAGTCTTGCTCCCGTATAAATCAGCATAGAAGCAAGACAGGCAAGAGGAATTCTGTTTAAAAAATTAGTGCATAAGAAAAGAGATGCCAACATGAAAAATCCATGCATGAAATTTGCTGTTTGATGAGTAGCGCCATTGTCAATATTTGCCTGACTTCGTACAATCTCAGAAATCATAGGCAATCCACCTAAACAACAAGCAATGATATTACCAATGCCCACTGAAAACAAATCGTAATTTAAATTAGAGTTTTTGTTGTGAGTGTCTAATGCATTAATAGCATTAACAGTTACCGTTGATTCAATCGAACATACTAAGAATAAAAAAAGCGTATGTTTTAAAAGTGAAAAATCAAAAATATTTTGAAAATTTGGAAAAGAAATCGCATCTAAAGGTTGTGAGGAAATAACGACAAAAAATTGAGATAAATTTTGATTGATCAGAGGATTTAAGCCATCAAAAACAGCTATGCACATACCTACGAGTAAGACAGCAATTTGAACGGGAAATCTTTTAATTTTTTCTTGAGCAAAAAATCTAAAAGCCATCAAAAGAGCAAGTCCTGTGAATCCAATGATTGCTTCTTCTGGAACAATGTTTTTTACTAGTTGAGGAATTTTTTCGAAAAAATGAAGTGCATCTGATCGGAAATAAGGTTCACCTAATAGGATAGGGACTTGTTTTAAAATAATGATGATGCCGATGGCAGATAAAATACCATGAAGCACAGAAAAAGGTACGAATGCGACAATATTTGCAAAACCCAACCAAGCTGATAGTATTTGAAGTACTCCTGCCATGAGGCCGCAAGCTAGCGTTCTTTTGTAACCTAGCGTCAGATCGCCTTGACCCAGATCTTGAACGGCTGCAAGTACAATGACAATGAGTCCTGCGGCAGGTCCTTTAATGGTGAGACGTGCGCTTCCTAGCCAACTAGAAAAAATGCCTCCTGTGATGGCTGTGATCAATCCTGCTACAGGAGGAAATCCGCTTGCTGAGGCAATGCCTAAACAAAGAGGTAAGGCCATCAAAAAAACAATAAAACCAGAAAGAGTATTGACTTTAAAATCTTTGAGCATATTTTTTTCCTAAAAATTGATGATAGCTCCCAGCTCAAGAAGCATGGCTTGGGCTCTTGATTTTTGTCCGTAGTTTGCATTTGCCGTCGAAACAAAGGACGTCCAAAATTGATTAGCTTCTAAGTAAAAAGTAAGAGCCTGACTCACTTGATCTTTGATGCCTAATGTTGCTTTTTTGTTTCCAGTGATATTAAGCGGAGTGCTGTAAGTATAAATAGTGCTTCCTTGTGCGTTTGCAATTTGATCTAAACCAAAGCCTCCAAAAAGAGAAATGCACTTTTTTAGTGCAAAGTTCGCGCTGATAAATCCACCCCACTCCTCAACATCGGACCGGTAAGTGCCTTGACCCAAGCTTAAGGTACCTATATTCGACAAGTTTTTCCCGTAAAAAATTTGACTTAAGATCTCAGTAAATGCATCTAGCTTTAAATCCTCATAGAGGAAGAATCCATAAGCAGGTTGGTGATGATAAGCGGAGGGAGAGGCTATGCGTATTTTTGTGCCAATAGCAGCTAATCCAGCGTAAGATTGGTTATCTTGCGTGTATCTTAGGGCAAAAGCAAAGGTGGGAATATTGTTTAATTCTGCGCTAGAATTAGTGATGGTCTCATTTTTCATTGCCATTCCTACTGAAAAAGTTAAAGTCACTTTTTCATTGAGATAGGTTTTTAATTTTACTTGTTGTCTCATGAATCCAGCGTCACCAGAGTTAAAATTTTGACCGATGATATTATAGGTGAAAGGATTTAATTGATTAATGATATCCCAGTCTTGACCTACGATCAGTTCATAGGTTTCATTGGGTTTATAAACGATTTTAGCGATTCTTAGTCTTGGATGAGCACCGGTGGTGCCGGAAGCAAGCTGTGCATTAAAAAAATCTATTTCTGTTTGCGCTTTGATTTTGCTATTGGTTTCTAGCCATAAGCCCAATCTTGATTGCTGTACTTGCATAGAAGACTGATAATGATTGGGCTCAAAGTCTGTATTCGGATGAACTGTTGTAGGAGCGGATAAATTGGTATTTCCAAAACTATCTAGAGAATGGTTGCTTCCTAAGTAGTTTGCTTTTACAAAACCATAAGGTGCGAGTTTGAGAGATGGATTTGTCTCTAGGTTGACAGTAGTTGCTGGTTTTTGTTCAGGCATTTCTTGTGATGCAGTTTCCTTGGGAGTTTCTTCTGATGAAAATTCTTGTGTTTGCGTGGTTTTATCTGCTTCAGCTAGTTCTTCTGTATGACCAAAATGAGCAAAAAGTAAAATTGGCACTAAAAAATTGACAGTATTTAAAAAAAACACCATTTGTTGGAATGGATTCTTCAATTGACGCATCGCATTACTCCGTGATAGTTTTAAAAACGAAACGACTTCAACAAGTTATGTTCACTACCCCAAATGGAAATCATTGTCATCTTGAAAATGAGGTGAAAAATTTTGATTTGATTTTTACGAGTATTTTGTGTGGGATGGGCTTAGTTGAGATTCATCAAATCTGTTTTTTGAGAGGGTTGAATTCTTTGGCGTCCTATATGGATCTATTTCAAAAAATCTCTGAGGAAGTTTTAGGTAGAGTCATCCGAAAAAAGCCTTAGACATTTCGCTTGAGGAGATTTTTTTTGCGCCACTTAAATTTTAGAGTAACTAGTCAGCCATTTTTTCAAAAAAATGTGATTTATCAATAAAACTAACAATGAACTTAGTGATTTCTAGAAATTCACATGAAGGTCAGTTCGATTTATTTCCCCCTGAAATCGAGATATTAGATGGCTGTCTTCGCTTTTTCACCGTTTTCAAGCAGCACTTATTTAAAAAGTTTTTGAGATTTGATTCTTAAAATTATTTCAGTCACGAATTTATAGTGCCAAGTCACCTTTTCAGATGTGCCAGTGTGATATCAATTAACTGGATATTTGTCATCAGGAATCAATAAGTTTATACACCCAACAATCAAGAAGACATCAAATTATAACGTTCTAAATAAATCAGGCAATTGACGATTACTAGAGCCCCAAGAGAGGGTTTTTTTATTATTAGTTGCTGGTGACTAATCGCATA
>Ga0208867_1000310_pt1 | contig 14404 bp, 17 predicted proteins | sample CryBogCBE05Oct08_FD_185505 | JGI IMG/M metagenome (GOLD analysis project Ga0208867, IMG submission 185505) | Freshwater microbial communities from Crystal Bog, Wisconsin, USA - CBE05Oct08 (SPAdes) (version 2) | ecosystem: Environmental > Aquatic > Freshwater > Lake | place: Crystal Bog... | reverse complement strand
TAGTATATAAACAGTGGTAAAATGAGCAAAATTCTTTAAGGAATACATATGAGTAGCAATGGTGGCGGAGGCAGTAACCTATTAGATATGGGGCTAATGATAGCCGCAGGTGTAGCCGCCCCTGAATTGGCTCCATTAATCATGGAAGGTGGTGGTGCTGCTGGCGCTACATTTATGGGTCTTGAGGGTGCTGGTGGTTTAGCGGCAGCTACAGGAGTTACTGGTGCTGGTTTAAGTGGTTTAGCTGCTGCTGCAACAGGTCAAGACCCTATTCGTGCCGCTGCTTTAGGAGGATTGGGCGGTGCTGCGTCTGGCTATTTAGGCGGAGTTCAAGCAGAACAAGAAGCTGCTAACGCTGCCCAAGCTGGAATGACTGGAAACGTAAATCCAAATGTTTCTACAAATCCTAGTATTGCAAATTATGCAAATGCTGGCGGTGCAAATATGTATTCTGATGTAGACCCAATAAGCAAATTGCAGAGTTCAGGCGCATTATCGGGCGGTGCTGGAAATGTAACAACTATTCCACAAGCTCCAGTTTTCCAGCCTTTTAATGCTTCTACAGGACAAATGGCTATATCCGGAGGAATTAATGCTTTAGGATATAACGCCCCAAGACCCGGTGCTTATACCCCTCCAAATGCTATCTATACTGGCGGTCCATTACAAAAGTTTAAGTATGACCCCAATAATTATCAGCCTGATATTGTAAAACCTCCTACACCTTTATATCAAGCGCAATATGCTGAAGGTGGCATTACTTCCTTGGCTGCTGGAGGAAATCCGGGACAGTTTGACAATCCATTGCCAAATCCACAGGGATATAAATTAGAAAGCACTGGTCGCTATGATGCTATTCCAAGCGCTAGTGATTCAAGTTATTTTGATTCATTTCCAGAAATTATTGCTCAAGCATTAAAAGAAAGTCCGGCAAATTCTTTAACAATGAATGTTAGACCAGCATATGCTGCTGGTGGTATGGCTAGCGGTGGAATTAGTACATTAGGTTCTTACTCTGATGGTGGTCGTTTACTCAAAGGTCCCGGCGATGGTATGAGTGACTCTATTCCAGCTATGATTGGCAAAAAACAAGAAGCGCGCCTTGCAGATGGTGAATTTGTCGTCCCATCTGACGTTGTTTCTGGGTTGGGTAATGGTTCCACTGACGCTGGAGCAAGGCACCTTTATAAAATGATGGATAAGGTACGCCATGCACGAACAGGGCGTAAGACTCAAGGTAAACAGATTAAAGCGGACAAATACGTACCAGCATGACACAACTAATCTACGAGGATGTAGACGCACTACAGTTCCTCCCAGAGTTTGAAAAGTTATTTCCTCTGCATTATGAAGAGTTATGTGTCACAAAAGAATATCCGTTAGAGCCAGATATTGAAGCATATCAGGCACTAGCAAAAGCAAAGATGTTGCGTTGTATTACTTGCAGGGCAGATGGAGAATTAATTGGGTATATTGTTTTTACTATTAGTCGCCATATGCATTATAAGTCCTGTGTAACGGCATTTGAAGATTTGTACTTTGTGAGAAAAGATTATCGCAAAGGTAGAGTAGGAATTAAGTTATTTCAGTACGCTGAAAAAGTATTAAAGCAGTTTGGTATTAATAGAGTTGTGATGCACACTAAAGTGCATTTAGACCATTCAAAACTGTTTGAGTATTTAGGATATAAATGGACAGATAAAGTATTTACAAAGATATTAGGGTAAATTATGAGATACAGTTTAGAGTCAATGTTGCCAGAAAGAGCGTTTAGTCCACGCACTGGGACACGTTTATTTGGTGGCGGCATGACTTTAGAAGGCGGTGGTCCATCTGCTCCCGCTCCTGCTTCATCTGCCCCAACTCAAACTACTGTACAAAATACCAACATTCCTGAGTATGCTCAGCCTTATGTTGAATCCATGTTGGGTGCTACTCAACAACAGTTATTTAATACCACCACTGATGAAAATGGTAATGTCAATATTACTGGTATTAAACCATATCAACCATACAGTACTAATCCACAAGACTATGTAGCAGGATTTAGCCCGCTTCAACAGCAAGCTCAACAGGGCGCTGCTAACTTACAGACACCATCCCAATATGGTGCAGCTACTGGTGCGGCGGCTACAGGAACAATGCAAGCTTTAAGTGCTGGTCAAAACCTACAAAGCCAATTGACCAATCCTAATGCTATGGCGCAGTATATGAATCCGTATCTTCAGAATACGCTTGCGCCGTCCATGCAGTTGCTTAATCAACAATATGGTCAACAAGCTGCTCAAGAACAAGGTCAAGCTACAAACGCTGGTGCTTTTGGTGGCAGCCGTGAAGCATTGATGAGTGGTTTAAACGAGCAGAATCGTATGTTGGCTCAGAACCAATTGGTTGGTAATGCGTATAGTCAAGCTTATCAAAATGCTCAAGGGCAAGCTGCTAATGTGGCTAATATGGGTTTACAGGGCGCACAAGCTGGTATTCAAGGTGCTGGACAATTGGGTGCTTTGGGCGGTCAACAGTTACAAGCACAACAAGGTATTTTGTCTGCTCAAAATGCAGCGGGCGCACAACAACAAGCTCAACAACAGCAAATCATTAATCAAGCTATCCAAAACTATGCTGTGGCACAACAGTACCCACAACAACAGCTTGCATTTATGAACGCTCAGTTGCGTGGTTTACCGTTACAGTCTTCTACCGTTCAACAATATCAAGCCGCTCCTAGTGCTATATCTCAAGCCGCTGGTCTTGGAACCGCTGGTATTGCAGGATTAGGTCTATATAACACCATGAATAAAGGCGCTTAATATGGTTGGCGACTACTTTAGCAAAATGGCTACGGCACAAAAAATGACCCCGCAACAGTTAAACCAATCCGTTAAAGATGGTGTATTGACTCCAGACATGGCTCAGAATGCACAACAAACTTCTGCGCCACAAACTGGTATTCAAGGTTTACAGCAGCCTCCAATCGCCCAAGAAGTAATGCAGCAAGCAGACCAAATGATGGCTCCTGAATTAATTGAGCGCAAAATTAATGAATTAAAGACTGTTGTTGCACAAGTTCATCAGGGCGTACAGTCTGGTGAGATTGAAGCATATAAGGGTATACCTTTTATTAAAGAGCAATTAGAAAAGATTCAAATGCTAGAAGCGCAACTTCCCAAAGATATTGCGCCACAAGAAGCACAAATGGAACAACAAGTTGCACAAGCCCCACAACAAGCTCCACAGGGAATTGATGTGGCACCAAGCAACCTACCTACTCAAATGGCAGAAGGCGGCATTATTGGCTTTGCTGTAGGCGGTATGGACGATGATGAAGAAGATAGAGAACTAGAACAACTCTATGGTTCTGGTACCGATAATGACTTTATCCAATCAATTATGGCTTCTAGCGGACAACGCAGCATACATCCTTCTGCTGCCGTTCAAATGGAGCCTATGTCCGAAGTCTCAAGAAAAGGTAAACATAAATACGAAGACTTGGTAATTAAAGAAGCTCAACGTCAAGGTTTACCTCCAGAGATTGCTGTTCACGCCCTATATAAAGAGACTGGTAATCATCCTAACCCAGAGACTGCAATGTCTAAAGCGGGCGCCTATGGTCCTATGCAACTGATGGCTGGTACTGCGAAGCAAATGGGTGTTGACAGAATGGACCCTATTCAAAACATTCAGGGCGGTATTGGATATCTTAAGCAACAGTATGATAAATACCAAGACCCCACTCTTACGTTAATGGCATACAATGCTGGTCCGGGTCGTGTTGACCGCGCCCTAAAATCTGAAAAAGGTATTGCAGCTCTGCCAGCCGAAACTCGTCATTATGTCAATATGGCAGAAGGCGGTATTGCACATTTTGATGCGGGTGGAACGGCACAAGCAAAAGCTTTGGAGGCATTAAATAACGCAATGCCAGAAGATTATTCAGAATACTCTGGAACTCCAATGTCACAATCTGAATACTATCGAGAGCGTAATCTTGGAATTAATGCCATTAAAAACAATCTTCCGCTGCCCAAAGCTCCAATGAGCGAAGAACAAAAAGCACTTTATAAAGTTGCTTATGGAAAAGTGCCAGAGGTTCCAACCTCTCCTGCTTCTCCAGTTGCTCCTGCGCAATCTCTTGTTTCATCTGCTGCCAAAGAACAACAACAAGATTTAGATGATGCATCTAATTATGCCGTGCCAAAACCTGTTGCAGCGCCTTCTTTTATGGCTATTAGTGACCCAAACCAAGTTGGACCACAATACTCATTAGGCAGTCCTCCTCCTGCTGCGCCAGCTTCACCTGTAGAAAAAGCTGGAATCAACTCAGCTCCTGCCGCTAATTCTTTGGCATCAGACCCTATTGTTGCACAGTATATGACAGATATTGCAAATCAACGTGCTGAGTCCAAAAAGAATGCAGAGACCAACAAGTATCTTGCTTTGATGCAAGCGGGCTTTGGCATGATGGGTGGTACATCTCCATACGCTGCTGTTAATATTGGTCAGGGCGCTGAAAAAGGTGTTGGTACATATGCCGCTCTAAATGCTGCAACACAAAAAGAACAAAGCGATTTAATGAATCAACAGCTTGGACTGTACAAGTATCAAAGCTCCGCCGAAATTGGTAGAAAACGCAATGAGCTTGCGGAGAGAGCGCTTGGAGAAAAAACCACTATTGAAGATAAAAATAGAAATGCTTATCAACAAGCTTTAGACAGACATCCACAAATTAAAGCATTGACCGAGCAAATGAAAGAAGGTTTAAAAAATGGTACTTGGGATGATTATCAACAGCAACAATACAACGAAAAATATAAAGAAGTATCTGATGCATTAGCAAAACACTATAAGGTCGACCCAGATATTAATGTTAAACTAACGCCAATTACTCCTAAACCTGTAGAAAAAAAACCGGGAATAATTGATAGAATACGTAGCATTTCAACACCATCTGCACCAACAATTCCACCAGAGCGTAAACAAGAATTAAATTCAAAATACGACCTTAGTTAAAGGCAGCAATGGCTGATTTAGAAAAACTATATGCTGCTCTTGAAAAAGCAGATTCTGCGGGAGAAACGCAGGACGCACAAGATATTGCAGCAATGATTCGTGAACAAAAGGCTCAACCACAAGAATCTGATATTGGATTGGGCGCTGCTGCTCGTGGTGCTGTACGTGGTGCTTTACCGGCTCTTGCTGGTCTTGTATCTGGTGCTGCTGGTGCTACCGTTGGTTCTGCTGCAGGTCCTGTAGGTACCGTTGCAGGAGGCTTGGGTGCTGGCTTTGCTGGTTCTGCTGCTATGTCTGCCGCTCAAGAAAAATTCCTTGAAGAGCATCCTGATTTTGCTACATTCCTTGGTCAATCTCCAGAACAACAAGCTAAAGACATTAAAGAACATCCATACCTTGCTATGGCTGGAGAACTATTTCCGAACATATTAGCATTCCGTCCTTCTGGTGCATTGCTAAAGAGTGGTAGAGGATTAGAAGAGTCTGCTGCAAAACAATTGGCTGCAGAAAAAGCCGCCGCCGTAGGTAATGCTGTTATTAATACTGGCGTAGGTGCTGGTATGGAAGTTGGTCAACAAGCTATGGGTGAAGAGCCTATGGACTATGGTAAGGTTGGTATAGCTGCTTTAGCGGGTACTCTAGGACAAAAAGAAACCAGATTAGGTAGAGGATTAACAAATCTTGGAGAGCGTATTGGAACTCCTGCGCAACGTGCTGCTGTGGCTGCATTCCGTAGACCAGAAGCTATCAAGCCAGAAGAAATAATACCTGAAGTTTCCCCAGAGCAGGCTGTAAAACCAGACTATGCTCCTTCATCTGCATCACAAGATACAGAAACTATGCTCAAATCATTAGAGCCGGGATATGAACATCCTGCATTTATTAATGAGATTAAACCAGAACCAAAAGTTGAGCCTACTCCAAAAGCTAAACCTATTTCACAGGTTGAACCTGAGCTTATTTCGCAAGTTGAACCTCCCATAACTCCAAAACCAGTTAAAGCTCCTGAAGTTGTGCCTGCAGAATTACCTCATCCGTATCACGCAGAGTTAACACAATTATACAAAGACCGTAATGTTCTTTTAAAAAGTACAGATAATCTTAATTCGTTTCTTAGAAAAGTAGGTATTAATACTAAAGAAAAATCCGACATGGGAATTGAGTCGGGAAACAAAAGTTATCCTTATGTATTTAGAGAAAAAGCTAAAGGATTAGATGTATTGATGCATGATGCTATTGAGCATGGCATTATTACTGAATCAGATTTAGCTCGTTATCCTGACCCAGTAGAAGGTTTCCGTGAAATGGCAAAGGCTGCTATTGATGGGGATATAGCGCCTACTCCAAAAAATATGGAGAATCTTGCCAAGTTAGAGGCAGTTAATAGCCGCATTGAACATCTTGAAAGCATTCCCAAAGAAGATTACGCCCTTCATGCAGAAACTCCAGAAGAATCCAAAGTAAGAATTGAACAGGAAGCTGCTGCCCGTAAAGCGCAAGAAGATGCCGCTGTACAAGCAGATATGGATGCACAAGCTGAACGTGACCGTCAAGAGATTGCTCGTCGCAGTCAAGAGCAAGCTAGTAATTTTGAGTTGGGGCAGACTCCAGAAGAATCCTTAACTGGTCAACAACGTCTTGCTGGTCAGGATGATGATATTCCATTTGAAAGACAAACAGCAAATCATACTGAAAAATTTGCAGGCGATGTTAATGTTTTAGCTAAAAACATTAGAGAATCATTAAATCAAATGAATTTACACAAAGTTGGTGTAACTTTAGCTGATTCCTTAAAAGCCCGTGTTGCAGGAAAAATGGAGTCCGTTAATGGCGCATATATTGACAGTATGATTCATATGTCACTTAATGGTGAAAATATTCCAAGAACAATGAACCATGAAGCTTTACATGCTATGCGGGACCACGGATTTTTTACAGAAAAAGCTTGGAATACATTATCTAGAAAAGCTCAATCTGAGTGGATGAAAAAGTATGACATTGAAAAAGATTACGGTCATCTTTCAAAAGATTTACAACATGAAGAAGCTATAGCAAAAGCATTTGCTGATTATAGAACTCAGCCTGCTCAAATTAAATCTATTATGGTTAAAGCTATTGAATTGCTTAAGCGTATAGGTAATGTATTGCGTGGTCGTGGATTTAAAAATGCAGAGGATATATTTAAATCGGCATCTGAAGGAAAATTACGTGCTACCAAAGAGCCATCTGCTGGTCCATCATACGAATTAAAAGCACCGGAAACTCCAGAATTTAAACGTTGGTTTGGTAACAGCAAGGTTGTCAATGAAGATGGCACACCTAAAGTAATGTATCACGGCACTGTAAATTTTGAAGGAAATGTATTTAAACCTTCCAAAAAAACAAATAGAGCTGGAAATCCTGATGGTTATTATTTTACTAGTGACCCACAGGATGCTGCGGGATATGTGCATGATTTAAAATATGTTGCAGATAGACTAAAAAATCCAGAAAAATATGACAAAAATGAACCTATACCATACGAAGAAGGCGCAGAGTTAATTCCAGTTTATTTAAGCATAAAAAATCCTTTTGTTAAAGGCAGCAAAGTAACACCTGAAATGCTTCGTGTTTATAAGGAAGAGGTTGTAAAAGCAAACTCTCATCTTGGCGAAAGAGCAAAAGAATACGCTGAAGATAAAGCAGAAATCATGAAGGAGTATGCAAATACTGGCAGAAACAATGCTATTCAAATTTTTCCCAACATTAGTTTTCCTACCGATGCCATGCAACGTGTTTTAAAAGCTGGTGGATATGATGGGTTTCAAGATGGCGGTAGTCATTGGGTAGCATTTGATTCTAACCAAATTAAATCAGCTTTTAACAAAACCCCAACAGAAAATCCAGACATTAGATTTGAAGTTTCTAAAAATAAACCTATTACAGCTAAAAACGTTTTGGGAGATACCGTTTCATCTAATTGGGATGTTAGACCAAATACTTGGATTGAAGAAAACATTATTCGTAGATTCCAAGATAAACACGTTGATTTGAAACGTACTGTAGAGACTATTAAAAATAAGTTTGGTGAGATTGCTGAACGGTTTAATCCATACGAAAAAGATGGTCTGTGGCATAGTAAAGCCGCCAATGAATTTAGACAGTTTGATGAAAAAGAATTAGACCCATTAGCGAAAAAAATAGATGGTCTTAAACTTACAACCAAAGAAGTCATGGAGTATCTGCATAATCGTCATGCAGAAGAGCGTAATAACCAGATGAATAAGATTAATCCAGATATTGTGGATGAACTTGGTAACGTGCATAAATATGGTTTAAAAGATAAAGGTTCTGGTATTCATACAGATGATGCTAGAAAATATCTTAAGGGTTTACCCGAAGAGAAACGCAAAGCATTGGAGAATGTTGCTAAAGACGTTTATGGAATTATTAAAAAAACACAAGACATTTTGGTTAAAACTGGTCAAATTAAAAAAGAAGTGGTAGATGCTTGGAATAAAACATACAAATATTACATTCCATTATTGCGTGAGATGGAAGAAGAGTTTATGACCTCTTCTGCTGGTGGTAGAAGTATGGCTACTAAAAACGTATTTCAAAAACGTGCTATGGGTTCCGAGCGTAACGTAGCAGATATTTTAAATAGTGTTATTCGACAACGTGAAATCGCTATTGAGAACGCCGCTAAAATGGAAGTAGACCATGCCCTATACGGTTTAGCAATTAAGTCTCCTAATCCAGATATTTGGCTGCCAGTAAGCCCTAAAGCTATTAAAAATCCTGAAATGCTTATTAGAGAGCTAGATGCCCTTGGATTAGACGGTAAAGATATCGTCGGTATGATGCAAGAAAGGCAGACTAGAGAGTTAGTAAAAGATAAAGCTACTGGTCTTGATAAAGTAGTATACAAAACCAACCCATTAGAGCGCTACAAAGATAATGTTCTGCCTATCCGCATTAACGGTGAAGATAGTTACATTTTCTTTAATAAAAAGAATCCAGTAGCCGCCAATATGGTTAAAGCATTCCGTGGGATGGACACTCCAACTACTGGTTTAGTAGGGCAACAAATTGGTAAGGCTACTCAATGGTTAGCTAAAGTAAACACTCAATGGAATCCAGTGTTTGGTGCTCTTAACTTTATGCGTGATTTTGGTTCTGCTATGGCAAACTTGTCCAGTACTGAACTTAAAGGTCAACAAGCCGCCGTTGGTAGTAATGTAAAATCTGCGTTTAGCACTATTTGGAGAACAATGCGTGATGAACGTAAGGGTGGTGGATATCCTGATACCGAGATGGGTAAACTTTATAAAGAATTTAGAGAAAACGGTGGGCAAACTTTATATCGTGAACAGTTATCTAGGCGTGCTGAACAAGAAAACGTTATTAATGAAAAGATTAATAACTTACACAGTAACATAGCTAAAAAGATGGCTAGTGATTTTTTTAATGGTTTATCTGATTTTAATGACTCGATTGAGAACGCTATTCGTTTATCTGCATATAAAACGGCAAAAGATAACGGATTATCCATTACAAAAGCTGCTACATTAGCCAAAGAATTAACTGTAAACTTCGACCGTAAGGGTGCTATGGGTCAACAAGTTAATAACTACTATGCGTTCTTTAATGCTTCAGCCCAAGGTACTGCTCGTATGGTTCAAACTTTAAAAGGACCAGCCGGTAAAAAAATTATTATGGGTGGTATAGGATTAGGGGCGCTACAAGCTGGAATGATGGCTATGGCTGACTTTGGAGAAGATGACCCACCAGAGTTTATTAAATCAAGAAACTTTATTATTCCTACTTTTGACGGCAGTTACATAGCCATTCCTTACCCATTGGGATTGCATTTCCTTCCTAATATTGGACGTCTTGCCGTAGAAACTGGTATGCATGGACATCCGGGCAAGCATTTTGCTAATATGGCGGCTGTTGTAGCAGATGCATTTAATCCATTAGGTGGTGGTGAGCTATCTTTACAGACTATTGCTCCAACTGTATTAGACCCTGCTGTAGCGCTTGCTACCAATAAAGATGCATTTGGTCGCCCTATTTATAAAGAAGACCGTTCCACTTCTCCTACGACTGGTTTAAGCCGTTCTAGGGAGCAATCTACAGCTATTAATAAATCCGTAGCAGAAGCAATAAATTACATTACTGGCGGTACAGAAGACACCAAAGGATTTTTAAGTCCTACGGCAGACCAATTAGATTATTTAACTGGTCAAGTTACTGGCGGGGCAGGACGTGAAGTAATGAAGCTTGCCCAAACCACAAAAGCTATTGCAGAAGGTGATACAGAAAATTTACCAAACTATCAAATTCCATTAGCTGGTCGTTTTTATGGTAACGTAGAATCCCCTGCAGCTAATTCGCAACACTTTTATGACAATGTAACTCGCATGGCAGAACACGAAGCCACTATTAAAGGCATGAGAGAGCGCAAAGAAAACGTTGCTGAGTATATTAGGGATAACCCTGAGTCTAAACTATGGCAACAGGCTAATAATGCAGAAAATCAAATATCTGCTATTACTAAACAAAAGAAAGCCGCCATTAAACGGGGTGAATCTGATGAAAAACTTAAAAAGTTTGATGAGAGAAAACAAGCTATTATGACTCGCTTTAATAATCAAGTAAAACCTTATCAAGAGTAGTGGTTTTCCCTAAGTTCACACTATTGTCTTATAAATCAATGTATTATCTGTGTAAACAGAGGAGAACGATGTGTCAAGGTATTATTTAACTGATGACCAGTTTATAGCTGAATGGAAAAAAATAGGCAGCCCACAGCGGTTTGCAGAAATTCATAAATACGATGTTCGTGCTGTCTATAATAGGCGCCGTTCTATTGAAACCAGACTAGGAATTAAACTTCCATCCAATCAAAATTCTGCACCTCCATCGCCCGTTAAAAAATTAGAGCAAGTTATTGGTAATGCTCGGCGTGGTATTACCATGGAAAAAGGCAGGGTTGTAGTGTTCTCTGACGCCCACTTTTGGCCCGATGACTATACCACCGCTTACAAAGCTCTGTTAATGATTATTAAAGAGTTTAAACCCAAAGTAGTGGTAGCGAACGGCGATATTTTTGATGGAAGTCAAAACAGCAGGCACCCTAGGATTGGCTGGACTCATAGCCCCACAGTCAAGGAAGAGCTAGAAGCCTGCCAAGAGTTCATGGGAAACATTGAAAAAGCCGCTGTAGGCGCTAAATTAGCTTGGACGATGGGTAACCATGACGCTCGCTTTGAAACGTTCCTAGCGGCTCAAGCACCCCAGTATGAGGGCGTATCAGGGTTTACCCTTAAAGACCACTTTCCTTTATGGCAACCTTGCTGGTCATTTTGGGTAAATGAAGACACCTGCATTAAACACCGCTGGAAAGGTGGTTTTGGGGCGGGTCGTGCCAATGCCCTTAATGCGGGCGTAAACATGGTTACAGGGCACACACACAATTTGGCAGTGCAACCCCTCACCGACTATAATGGAACCCGCTACGGCGTCCAAACAGGCACTCTAGCAGACCCTTATTCAGAACAGTTCCTCCACTATACTGAGGATGGTCCAAAGGACTGGCGTTCAGGATTTGCGCTATTATCTTGGGAAAAGGGTAAATTACTAATGCCTGAGCTAATTCAGGTATTTGATGACGAGCATATTGAATTTCGTGGTTGTTTAACTAAAGTATGAAGCTAACCCCATCCATTCTGCGTAATTTATATAGCGCCATTTATTGCATGAAGCCCTTTGATAAGTGGGCTATGCCATTGCCGGAACAAATTAAGTTTGTGGTGGATGATGACCCAGAGACGATGGGTACTTATTTATATGACGATGGGGAGCAATTTGAACACGTGATTACCATTTCCCAGAAGAAATGCGGGCATTTATCTACTGTAATCAGGGTGTTATGCCATGAATGCGTCCATATGAGTCGCTGGAAGACTAATAAATGGAGTCACCATGACGCTGAATTTAGGCGTCGTACTAAAGTTATCTCTGATGAGCTTGGATTTGACCCGTTAGAGTTGTAGAATATCTACAGGGGGATAGCGGCGTACTCCTCTGCGCACAGTCCTTCGGACGTCCCCCTACTTTACTTCCAAATGGTTATTGTTAAACAACCATCCAATTGTAGCACGGTGGGCTTCTTCGAACATTTCCACCCTCTCGGCTTTCGATAACCTAGTTCCTTGGTCCAATTTTTGATGGCAGGTAAAACAAAGGCTTGCTGTTCTGAAATCATCTGCTTTAATTCCTCTGCCTTTACCGTCCCGAAGCTGATTGGAATGTGCAGCCACAATTGTTCCGTCTTCTCTACCACACGCTTGGCATGGAGATTGTCTAAGTATTTCAAGTAATTTTTTATTTCTGTAGACCACTGCGTATCATCTTATCAATATATATACCGCAGATGTCCATGGGGGATGGTTCTACTAATGACTGTTGTGGACTATGAAAAAAATGATAGCTTCCGTCAGCTAGGACTTCGTACTGTGGAGCATCCCATCCTGCCGCCCGTAAAGCTAAAATAATATCGTCCAAAGATTCCATCATTGTTTCCGTGTCATATTGTTGGCTTTTGCTAAAAACTCAATTGCCTTATCAAATTGTTCCTGCAAATTTTTAATCTCATCTGCTTGCTTACGTACAAAGTCAGCCGCTTTCTTTCTGTTGTAATTGGCATCATTAAACATACCGTTTTCCATATCATCTGCTAATTCATATGCATTCATTTTAACCTCCAATCCCATGCGCCCGCTCAATTTCTCTTGCAAACGCTATTTTAAATATACCGCCCTTGCCATTTTCCCAGTCTTCTATTAAACCTTCATGGGCTTTAATGTAAAGCTCTTTAATTTGTGCATCTGTTAATGGCGTACGTTGCGCATCTTTCCGGTCTTGTGTGGTGAAGGTGGTCATTGGTCATCTCCAAACTTATTTTTCCATGCGATATTAGATAGCGCAACAATCGTCTTGCAAGTTTCCAATTCCTTTTTCAACGCCGCAATTTCAGCTTGTTGTTGGCGTACAAAGTCTGCATACTGCTGAAATGGTTTGCCTTTTCCATCGCCCTGTATCCAATAAATGTTTTCCAATTCATCAGCTATTTGTTTTGCATTCATTTGTCTTGTGCCTTTTTTAGTATTGCTCTAGCAAATGCAATGTTTTGTTCACCTGTGTCTGTTTCCATTCCACTCCAAATTTCAATTATTTCCTCATCTGTTAGTGTCTTTTCTTTCACCCAATGTAGGTTATCTACAATTAAGTCCGCCCAATTTTGTATGCCTTCAAGATGAAGCCCAAGAGCCACATTTCTTAAATGCTCTATGTATTGGTTTCTATTCATTTCTCTTGTGCCTTTCTTAAATCAACAGTTTCCAAGTCTTTCCATTCCACTTCACCTGTCAAAATGTCTGTCCATGCTTGTTGTAATACATTGACTGACGGCTTAACTTCTTTACCTGTGCTATCAATAGTTACATAAAATGGGTCTTGGTAAGCATCTTTAATTGCCCATCTAAATGCTGGTTCTGCACGAATTACACTCATTTCTCTTGTGCCTTTCCAGTTACTAATTCATCAATTAGCCTTAATTCAGCTTTTAACGCCTCTATTTCAGCTTGTTGCTGGCGTAGCATGGTGGCTATTTCAGTTGCATGGTTATAAACCTGACCGCTATCAAAATCCATCAACAAATCAGCTAATTCATTTGCTGTCATCTTGGTTTACTTCCTGTGACTTCCTGAATACGTTCTGCAGTTGTCTCAATAATCTTCATTTTTGCAGTGCAATATGCTGGACTAGGACTTGAGAATGTATATAGCTGGTCTACGATTTGATACAAATTATTGATTAGTTTTACTTCTTGGTCGTTGTCTGGCAGATATTGACTGTAGTTTTTTAACAACAGTGCGTTGATATACATCTGGGACACCTCTGGTTTAGTGCAACCGCTTATCTGCGCTGTGGTACGGATTTGATTAACGTAAGCATATTCATTGGCGTCGTACTTACCAATCATTAGGGCGCATCCTGTTATTAGACAAAATGGCAAAGTGTATAGTAACTTCATTAGTAAGCTGCCTGTGCTAAAGCTGCAATATCCAACAGGATTTCACGGGCTTCTTGAGCCTGTTCAAATCTATCGGCGTCCTTCATAATAGTGCCAGCAATATTAAGGTCGCTTACCAACTCTTTAAACTCAGCGGCGGATAGTTTGCCAGCTTCGTATTGAGTTTTTAAGTCTTGGGCTTGGGCTAATAAATCATTTGGGTTCACGTTTTCTCCTTACTCGTTTAGCAACTGCAGCAATACCATCATCTTCCGACTCTTTATCTAATTCATCTATTAACGCATCACCACATGATACGGACAGCTTTGCCAT
>Ga0208867_1000305_pt1 | contig 14653 bp, 21 predicted proteins | sample CryBogCBE05Oct08_FD_185505 | JGI IMG/M metagenome (GOLD analysis project Ga0208867, IMG submission 185505) | Freshwater microbial communities from Crystal Bog, Wisconsin, USA - CBE05Oct08 (SPAdes) (version 2) | ecosystem: Environmental > Aquatic > Freshwater > Lake | place: Crystal Bog... | reverse complement strand
CCTTTAACTATCCATATCGTACTGTTGACCAGAGGCGTAATTAGCATCTTTAGCGTAGTCAGTTGGGTTATCTCTTTCATTTAAGAGTTCTCTAACACGGTCGATATTAGCAGCTGGCTTTACACCATCTGTGATCGGAATGCTACGAGGTTTCTTAGAGTCTGGGATAACATTACAAAGAGCGATACGTAAGATACCATTTTCAATTTCAGCTGATCCTACTACTTCTACTGTGTCAGCAAGCTTGATAGTCTTAACGAATGATCTTGTACCAATACCCTTATGTAAGTATTGAGTGTCTTCTCGATCTGGGTTTTTTTGACCTTTGATCTCAAGCACTGAATCTTTAAGGGTGATAGTTACCTCTTGCTTATCAAAGCCAGCAATTGCCAATTCTACGATGTAGTTGTAATCGTCTACTTTAATAATGTTATGAGGTGGGAAGGTTGATGTTGGTGCTTGAGCATTTAAGAGTGCGTCTAGCTCTCCGATGATGTTATCAAAACCAACTGATGATGGCCAAATAGGGCCAAATGAAACGTTTGTTGTTCGCATATAGTTTCTCCTTAATTAAGCGAGTTTAACAAAATCCTATCCCCGAAGGCAATAGGTTGGTAAGAGTGTCCTACCAAATCTTATTTATAATCCGGAGGATTGCTTTTTTAAGTTTTTGTTTACGAGTTAATGGTGCAGGAGGACTACCGATACCGCATACTCTGTCACATTCTCGTTGAGTATAATTAGGCTGCGTCATCTATGATGTCTTGTAGTGCTTGGTTGATTGGCTTATAGCCATAATAGTGGAGCTTCTCTGCTTTGCGGTCTAGAAAGTCTCGACGTTTTTCAATGTCTCTTGCTCTATAGGCAGCTTCAAGGATCATCGTATAACGGTTACCTTCACGAGTCTTTTCATGTGCTGCAAGTACTGCTGCTACGTCTACTCTTGGTAAATCAGCTTTCTTTTTGTGCTGTTGCATTCCACTGTCCTCCATAATAACGTTCAAGTTGACCTACATTATTTAATCTTTGATCACCGTCTTGTGGTGTGTCAAGCTTAACTGACCAGTCAATCGCATCAAAGTTCTTATCAAATTCTTTGGTGGCAGTCTTAGATAAGATGCTGTCACCGGTGATATCATTCTTTGCTGCCATTATTTTGGCAACTTATCTTTTTTTGGACGACCTTTGCTTTCTTTTTTCTTATCACGGTTTCCCATAATTTTCTCCTTAATATAATTTTTTAGGTGGTTGACTTGATGCTACTTTTTTCAACCAACGTTTCTTCGCCTGACTCTTTGCTTTCTTACGAGCTACACACGGCTTTTCATACTCCATACGTTCTCTTATTTCAATCAGAAGCCCTGAGTCTTCTACTTTGTTTCTAAACTTACGAAAAGCTTTTTCAAATTGGCCTTCTTGTACGTCTACAAATAACCCTTGTTTAGAGTCACTTTGTTTTGGCCTAGGTTTACGATTAAATTCAGCCATTAGTAACAAGTTCTCGTTCTAGTCACGTTACCATATTGATCTACTGACTCAACCCATGCTGTACAGTTTTGATATACAGTTGGAGCTTGTTGATAGATCACTGTAGGTGCTGGTTGTACATAACGTGGTTGCGCTAGTTCGTAACCGATAACTCCACCAATTAAAGCTGGAGCAACCCAATTTACACCACCTCCATGATAATACCCACCATGGTAACCACCATAATAGCCGCCATATCCGCCATGATAACCTGCGAATGCTGAGGTTGATGCTGTCGCTAATGCTAATACTGCTATAAGTTTTTTCATTGTACTTCTCCTATTCTGAGACCATTGTACCATATTTATTAATTATTGTACATAGGCCCAATTGTAACAATTTGTAACAAATAAAAAGGGGACGTTTTAAGCCCCCTTCCTACCGACCGAGTTTCCCCAGTCCATGTACCTGAATAATTACTTATTCATTACATACATTGTAACTTCAACATTTTGTTAACGGTAGGCTCTTTATCCATACCTTCAATATGTTTCCATATTGTTCAGACTATATCATCAAAAGATTTATCTCTTGTTGGGCGCTCTTGTCAGCCTCATCACTGGTCTAGTGGTACGCTGTTAGTCGTTGAACCTTCTAAATATTCCTACTTAGCTTGGATGCTGATTGTCTTTAACTTAATAGTAAGAGTTTCCAGCAGTTCACCCAATTTTATTTGGACTTAAAACGTTAATCCAAAGCGCATTTCAGTAGCTTGAGGTTTTGTCCACATAGTATTTCTCCTTTGTTTATAAAAATTTATAAACTCAGATCGTTAGAGATGCTTTCGCAAAGGTCTAACTTGAGGCTCATATTACAGTATAGTTTCCTATACATTATTACTTATTCAATACTATTAAAAAGGGGCTAGTTAAAAGTATTAAATAATAGTAATCCGGTGCTTATTCTTTTGGGGCTCTCTTGATGCCACCAATATTATACTTAGGCACTAACTCCCATTCACCCTTCTCTTTGAAGGACACGACCTTAATCTGAGATAAGGACGCCTTGGGTTCTGCCTTAGCTTTGTCGAGGATCTTTAATAATCCCCAATCTTGTAATAGTTCGGCTATAATATTTCGTCTCTCGATATCAGACATAGAGATATCAGACTCTTTACCATCTAGGGCAAATAATTCTTTGAAATGTACTATGAAGTACTTTCCTTGTTTATGTAGTATGTGGCATGATTGGAATAGCTTTTTGTCTTTTCGACTTGCTATACCTATGCGAGTTAGAGTCTCTCTGACTTTGAGGAAGTTATCCGGTTCGATCAAGTCAACTTCTAACATTGCATCTGGTGTCCAATCATAATATATCATAATACTTGTCATTATAAATCTTTCTTTATTGATTACATTATATATTTATAAGACTATTAGTTTCTACCACCCTTATCATAGGCTTGCCTGATCTCCTCCATCTGCATTGTGGATAGGATACTGAGGACTTCATGTGCTCTCTTCTCAGAGTAGTTATAGTGCTTCATGATAAGCTTGACTTGGTCTGTGGTTGCATCCCTCTTGTGCCACTTGGAGAACCTCTTTTTTTTAGGGATGGAGTTCTTGAGGAATTCAAACTGCCACTGTGTAGGGATCTGGGCGTGCATGTTCATCTCGTTGGCATACATCACTGTATCCGGGAAGAACGATAACCCACGGTTGATCATGAAAGGAGCATAGTCCTTGGATGCCTGTGGATCCTGAAATAAGTCCTTCTTGTTTTCGTTTATAGCATTAAGGAAATCAAATGGTGTCATTTACCCATTCCTCTGCTGCAGCTTCTGCATGGTCTTCTTGTAACTGGGAATCTCGTCTGACTAACTTTCCATCTTGGTATAGTTCTGCTATAAACCATCTACCCCACTTATTAACCTTTGCTGTCTTGCCATTATCTTGGCCAAAGTATTCACTTAAAAATACTGTCTCAATATTACTCATTTTAAACCTACCTCTTCAAGATTTTGTTTGTTTGCCATGAAATTTGTATCGGGAAACCGTTTTTGTAGTAATGCGGTTATCTCGCCTCTTGTATTACCTTGTGCTAAGAACTGTTGGGTGTCTCTATTATATGCTAGTATGGCATGTTCCATCTTAACAAAGTTTATATTAACTATCTTTTTTTGAGGTAATGGAGCATCAGCAATATTACCTAAGATCTTTTGCACTTTATAATATATAAGGATCTTAAGTGCTATCCAACCTATTATAAGTCCTACCACGAATGTAAGAAAATAGTTCATGACTTCCCTTCAAACGGTGGTATACCTCCATTTTTGATGTACTCGTCATAGCCGCGCATCTTAACATTATGGATAGCTATCGCTGTTTCCCGGATATTATCCATCTTGTCTCCAGCTGGATTCATCTGTACAAAACCTCGTTCGATTAGGTATGATGCTTTGTCCCAATCGTCTGAGTCGTATTCTCTTTTTACTTCATCTTGCATGATGACATAACCTCCGTAAGTGCAGCCATGAGGTTTAGTTCATGATCTGCAACGAACGCAGCTTTATACTGATAGTCAGCAAGTATTAATACCAATTGCGGGATACTAGCTGGCTCCATGTTTACTGAAGCTGTGTCGTATAATTGCCTAAATATATTTATAGTCTCTGAGTCTCCATTCTTAGCTACCCATTTCCTAACTTCAGTGAAGTTCTTTTCCTTCATGTTCTTGATTAGTTCTTTGAAGGAGTCCTCAGTCATGTTTACGAGGATACCAGAGTCGATCTTACCTGATACTGAATACCTTTGTAACTCGTTTAGTACACGTCTCCAATCGGGGAAGTGTTTGGTCACCAGCTCTGCTACCACCTTTTGGTCCGCTTCAACGTTCTCTTGCTTTAAGATGTTCATGGTACGTTTAAAGAACGATGCTGCGATCTCCTGCTTCTCAGCGTTCTCGATCTTGAAGTCAATCACACTACATCTTGAGTGGAGTGGTTCAATGATACGGTTCTTATAGTTACATGTAAAGATGAAACGACAGTTGTTAGAGAACTCTTCGATGAATGCTCTAAGCGCTGGTTGTGTAGAATTTGGGTTTAGATAGTCTGCTTCGTCTAGTATGATGACCTTCTTAGCGTCAGTCAACGATACTGTTGAGGCAAAGGATTTGATCTTGGTTCGAAGGACATCGATACCAGATTCTTCGGATCCGTTTATGAGAAGATACTCGGCTCCGATCTCGTTACATAATGCTTTGGCAACGGTAGTCTTACCCACACCTGCCGTACCACAAAATAAGAAGTTAGGCAGTTCACCGGTTTGGACGAACTGCTTGAATGTTTCTTTTAAGTTCTTTGGTAAAATACAATCTTCGATCGTCTGAGGTCTGTAGCGTTCAACCCATAAATATTCCATAATATCTCCATAATATAAATTAGCTTACGCTTCAAATGTTGAATCAGCTTCAATAGCTACATAGTACACTAGATCACCAGCACCTTTAAAGCGTGAGATCTTTTTAGATGAGATAGAAACATCATAGTCACCTGGTACCATCTTAAGGTTCTCGATCTTGAGGTTGACCTTAAACACAGATGTCGTCGTACCTAAGGTATATGTGTAAGCATTAGATGTTGCATTCTTCTTATCACCAACTACCACATTAATGGTTGATCCATCACCCAGCAGTGCCACATCTGTAGATTTAAGGATAGGCGCAGTCTTGAGGATCATAGCTAATACAGATGCTTCAAGCTTGAAGTTGATCTCGGCGTCTGGGAATATGATCTCTTTCTTAGGCACAACGATAGAGTTTGGTGCTGCAGCGAAATACTTAATGCTGCTGTTACCTTGTTTGATAGACACTGTCTTTTCAGAGAACTCAAGATCAGGATCTTCGAACAATGATAGCACAGCAAGGAACTCGTTCACATCATAGATACCGAACTCATTAGGGAATGTTTCAGTAACTGTACATGATGACATGATGGTGTTACTTACTGCAATTGTAGATAGTACATTACCTGGTTTAAATAACAAGTTGTTATTGATTGAGGCATAGTTTTTAATCAGTGCCAATGTTTCTTTACTTAGTTTCATTATATTTTCCTTCATCAAGATCTAACATAAACATTAAACAACAAATCGCATGAGCTATATGATTGACTCCTGTTTCAGGATCATACATCTCACCTTCTTTATATGCCCACAGGTGTCTCTGTGCTGCATCAAAATACCTACGATTGCCATCTGGTACTCTACGCCAATTATCAGGCTCATACTTCTCTGCGCCAAATGTCAATACTTTAACAGTCTCGCGTAAAGCGAGAGGTGGAATAAGTCCATATTGCAACTTACCACCATCGAATTTGCGTCCACCTTTGTGGTCTTTACTCTGCGAAATCTTTAATTCGTCTTTAGTCATCGTGTCTCCTCTGTTTAGAACTCTCAGTTAAGAACTCTAAAGAGAGGAGGCATTGCGCCTCCTCGTGCTGACTTACTAGAGTTAATACTCTTAGAATGCTGAAGCACCTAATACTGAGTAAGCTGCAGCGATCATCTTACGTGAAGGTGTACCTAAAGTATAACGCACTGTTGGCTCACCGTTCCACATTTTACCAGAGTTAGCATAAACTGCATAACCTTTGATACGTAACTGACGAACAGCTTCGTGTGGATTAGCAAGACCGAAACGTGCAGTGATTTGCTTAGCAGTTACAGTTTTACCTGATTTAAGATATTTAATTAATGATGTTGTTGCTGACATACTATTGCTCCCTTGGATATGCGACGTTACGGGAAATACTGATAAGATTGTCGCTAGTCTTACCGAATACAGAACCATTATACACTGGTTTTGAATTAAAGTTAAATAATTTTTTGATAATTTTGTTCATAATATATTATGGCTTTAGGCCATACTCCTTGATCACGTTATTTAATAATGGTGAGAACTTAGATAAGTTCACCACCGCTTCTACATTTCCACTGTGATAATCTTCCAATTCCGAGTCAGTGGGTCTCGGAAATCCATAAACACCTTTTGCTTTCTTGTTTTCTGGCTTAATCAGCCAATTTGGATAACCTAACTTAGGGCATCCAGCATTCCTTGTTTGAAGCATCTCAGTATGATAGAACTCCATATCTTGCAATGTTATATCTTCATACTCATGATCGAAGCGGTTCATCACCTCGATCACGTATTGCTTCTGTGTTGGTTTCAGTTCCTTAAATTGCATCGTTGGTAACCGTAGTAGTTACTGTCTGACTTGTCGTTGAAGCATCATAAGCTTCTGTGATACTTGGTGCAGCATTATCTGCTGTAAACGTAGTCATGTTAGGATCAACTTCAGGAGCTGGGTTTGAGATCTTATCAAATACATCCATGAATGCAGCTTTGGTTTGTGGATCGAAACGATTACAGCATAACTCAATTGCTTTCTCCTTCTTTTTGAAGATTGAGAATGCTCGTACGATATGAGTCATACGACGTGTTGTAATAGTCTCGTCTACACCACCGTCTTCGAATGTGCGACGGATAGCATCAGCCCATTTAATCAATGTGTCTGCAAAGTCTTGGTCCTCACAGTTATAATGCTTCATAAGGTTCTTAACGATCTTCATCTCGACTGATGCATTAGGATACTCTTGTTCGAATGTCACTGCGAAACGCTCGAGGAATGCTTCGTTAAGTACGTTTGTGCCGATGTATCGGCCATCGTCTGAACCTTTACCCTTTGTGTTAGCTGTAGCAATGATGTTAAAGCCAGCAGCTGGAACTATAACCTCGTTCTTAAGCTTGAAGTAGTAAGGCTTGCCTTCGAGGATAGGCTGTAAACACAATAGTGTGTTAGCTGAACCAGCATCCACTTCGTCAAGCAATAATGTATAACCGTTACGTAGAGCAATCAATACTGGGCCTTCCACGATCTCCACGTTACCATTAATAAGTGTCTTAGCACCAATAAGTTGCTCTTCGTCAGACATCATGTTAAGGTTAACACGAATAAGTGGCTTACCAAATTTAGCGCAGATCTGCTCGATCATGGTTGACTTACCGTTACCCGTAGGGCCGGAAATATAAGATGGATAGAAAAGTCCAGCTTTGATGATCATCTCGAGATCTGAATAGTTGCCAAATGGTACATAGTTTGGGTCCTTGGCTGGGATTAATGTCTCAGGTCTATCGAAGTTTACGATAGCTTGGCTTTCAATTTTTACTGGGGTTTGAACCACTGAAAGCACTGGCTTTGGAATTACTGAAGGCACCTTCACGTTATAAACACCACGTGACACCTGACCAGCAATCATGAACCAAGGCATCGTATCATACCCTAATGAATTTACCACAGCCATAAGATCGGTCTTACTGATCTCAGGGGTTTTAACTAGACCTGGATAGGTCTCGAATAGTTTAGCTTGAACTTCAAGCTTTTGTTCACTTTTATATCTCATAATGTAGTCTCTCCGTTATCAATTAACAAAACCATTATATACTGAATATGAATTAATGTACATAGGCCCTAAATATATGATTCCAATAGTCTTTTTCATAAGTTATTGATTTCATTAGCTTTATGCCACCAGCCCTATAAACTGATTAAGCAATATGCGACTGGTCTTCTTATTTGAGAGCATCTTGGTGAGCTCCCGGGCGATCCTGGATGCGCTTTCCTTTTTACCTATAGAAAGCTCTTTGTCATCCTCAATCTTAGCTCTGGATTCAGCCACTATGAAGAGCTCGTCCCGACCTGTATCCTTCATTGATGCAAAGCCATTCTTACGAAGATCTCTCTTCATGTCTTCGATACCCATAGCTGAGATGTGTGAGCCATGACCATAATGAGCTACGAATGCATTGTGTAGATATCTGAACGTTGGTCGTGTGATGTAAAATCCTACAGTAGTGATAGCATGTCTATCCTTAATCATCTGTAAAAGTGACTTAGTTTGCTCTGCGTTCTCTGACATTGGATAGTTCTTACGAGTTACTGTATCAGATAAGAACGGCTTGACAGTAACATAGTCTTTGCCATTATAGTTTCGTTTCATCCTGATCTGATCAAATCCAGTTCTTAAGTACTCGCCTTCACCGTCAGTCAATGTGATGAGCGTCATCTTTTCTGTACCGTTCTTACTCTTAAATTCTGGGATGTAGTTGTATAACCATGCTAACGCAGAATTCAATGGAGTACCAGATGTTTTAAAGTTGCGAAGGTTATAGAATAACCTTGATAAAGTGATGGTGATCATCTTATTAAATTCTGATTGAGTCATCTTAGATGAGAATAACTCCATCATAGTAAGACCAAACGTGTCAACTTCAGATTCACCTGCTGTCATCATACGGGTACCATCAGCGTTTCTGTACTTAGTATCAGACCAACCGTTTGTGAATGCAAATACTTGGAATGGGATCTGAGCACCTCTACAAAACATTGCTAATGATACGACTTGCTCGATCGTTGGTCTTAACACATGATCCATTGAAGCTGACCAATCCAATAAGAATATCATACCATGGCTTTTACCGTTAGGGATAGACATAACTTGTTTGAATATGTCATCGTTTAGTTTATAAGCATAAAGCTTTTTACCATCCAATGAACCAGTCTTTGCGACCTTAGCACGTTTATAGTTTTGTGCTGACTTACGCATCTCGAATTCTTTTACTAAGTAGCTAACTACGTTCTTAGATGATGCTTTAAACTTCTCAGCGCGTTCAATGTCATCATCATTAATCACTGAAGCACCACTAGCATTCCATTCTACTTCGTATTCTGCATGCTCTGCAAATACTTCCTTATAGGTAACCAATGGGTTGACCTTAAATTGTTTAGGGATAGTGATGTACTTGTATTCGATTGAAGTATCAGCTAATTCTTGAAGCTTCTTATCTAAGTTCTTTTCAGTCTGTGACTCTAACTGATCTTCGAGTGAGTCTTCAAGATCTTGAAGCGGATCCGATTTAGTTGATGGTGATGATTGCTCGTCTTCGATCTGATCAGTCTCTTCCTCATCTGCATCAAAGTCTTGCATCTGTGAATTACCTGGCTCTTGAGACTCTTCCTCTTCATACTCTTCGTGATCGTCTGACAATGCTTTCATCTCTTCGATCTTGTCTTCCATAGCTTTCTTAGAATAGTCATAGATCTCTTTAGCTAACGCGATCACATCTTTACATGTCTCAGTCTCTTCAGCACGTCTTACGAATGCTTTCTCTTCAGCATTAAAAGTAACACCGCATGAATAACCAGCTTTGAAATATAGGTTGATCTTATCGATGAGTAACATATCTTTGAAACCGTTAGCTACACCAAAGAAGTCTCGATTATTAAGTTCTTTATAACCTAAGTTGAATGACTTACGAAGACCAGGATATCTGCGCTTCATAAGCTTCTCGATACGTACATCCTCAAGCACGTTCATATAGCCTGAGAAGTGAGGGGTATCTTTATAAGGGTTTTTAGTTGAATACTCTTCAAGAGTAGTGTAAAGCGCGTGACCTACTTCATGACCAACTAACATATCAATAAGATCGTCAGTCATGTCCTTCCATTGTGGAAGTCTTAGGACACGGTTCTTGATGTCAAACGAAGCTGTATGTACAGGTGCCTGTATAACAGTAAGGTTTTCGTTTGCTAATAATTTTGCTACTAAGTCAGTTTTTGTCATCAATCTCTCCAATTAATATAACCATTATACTATAAAGGCTATTTAAAGTACATAGCCCTTAAGTTATTGATTTATATAGATAATTATGTAAGTTATTGATTTAAAAGATATTCTTGGAATGATGTTAATGGGTAGCCAAAGTTGTATTTTGCTTGCACCCAGGATGATGCTAGGGTAGATTCTTTGAGCTCGCAATTATTGGATAGTGATGAGTCAATAATTAAGCGGTTTTGTGATGGTGAAAATTGTAAGTAATAAGTGATTTGTGTAGTCATAAGTCTCTCCAGGTTAAAGAAACATTATACCCTGGATTTTAATTAAAGTACATAGCTAAATTGCTATATAAATCAATAACTTATGAATTAGTCACCAAGGTACTAAAATCATTAGTCTTTTCAAAGCGTAAGTTATTCTTAAACTTATCCAAGAGGACATCACCCTTATGAGATATAACAAACACATTGGTATTTTCGCCCAACGTATCCATCACAGATAGGAAGTAATCAGTACCAGCCACATCAAGACTAGAATCAAATATCTCATCTAGTAATAATAGGTTGGTGTTGACTGAGTTTTTCATCTTAGCGATCTGACGCCAAGTGAACAAGATTGCGAGATCTATACGCATCTTCTCTCCTTCAGAGAATGAGGCATACGTAAACTCGTCTCTAAATCTAGACTTGATCTTCTCGTTGAAAGATTCGTCTAATTCAAACTTAACAAAGAAGTCCATTGCGGACAGATACATGTTAATTAGTTTGTTCATTGCTGGTAGATATTCTCTAATGATAGTAGTCTTGATACCAGTATCCTTAAGCAGTACGCCGGAGATCTCTTGTAGTTGTTTCTCTTTCATCAGACCCATCTTTACTTCATTCTTTGCTAATGCATCGTTAGCGAGTAACTTGATCTTATCTTTCTCTACATCAATATCACCTTGTACAGATAACTCGTTGATCTCTTTCTCGAGTTGTTGGTTTGCTTTGATAAGCATGTTCATACCATTGATCTCTGTAGATATAGAGATGTTCTTATCTTGTATTTGATTTAAGATGTCTTGTTTCTCTTGTAGGTCTACACTCAACTTAGTATAAGCTGAGTTCAATGTATCCATGTTACTGGTGATCTGTTGTTTACTTTCAGTTATCTTACTAATGATTTTATCTTTATGTTCGTGCTGTATACCTTGCTCACACGATGGACACGTCTCATTACTTGTAAAGAACTCGATATGCTCATCAACTTGTGTAAGCTTTTGTGATAGCTTATTCATGTTTGATTTACACATATCAATATTTTTATCTACATCAGCTTTATCATGTAGTTTAGCATTCAACTGTTCGATGTCTTTGTTCATGAGATCTACTAGCTGAGTCTTATCATTTATCTCGTTGATGTTGGCATCGATCTTATTTCGTAGTATCTGTACGTTTTGATCTTTAGAGTTTTGTAATGAATCAATCAAACTCTTTTGAGCTTTAGCTTGTTCGGTGATGATACGTATCGCAGTCTCTACTGCAGATAGCTCTTCTTTGTTCTCTGCTATCTTTTCTTTGAGGATAGTATTCATCGTTGAGAATACCTTGATGTCAAGGATATCTTCGATGACTTCACGTCTTTGCCATACAGGTAATTGCATGAACGGTACAAAGGAAGCAGATCCTAATATCACTACCTGGGTGAAGGTTTTATAATTAAGTTTTAGGATCTGCTGTTCGAGGACTTTTTGATAATCTTTTACGGCTGCATCTTGGTTGATGATGGTTCCGTTCTGATATATCTCAAAGATATTAGGTTTGATACCGCGTACTACTCTATATTGGATAGGACCAATGTCAAACTCAATCTCAACTACGCAGTTCTTTTGATTGATAGAGTTAACAAGTTGGTTCTTATTGATATCACGAAATGGTTTATTGAACAGTGAGAAGGTAAGTGCATCAAGGATAGTGGACTTACCTTCACCGTTTTTCCCAACGATTAAGGTTGTTGAGTGACCGTTTAGTTCTACTTTATTTCCTACGTTGCCTGTACTTAAAAAATTACGCCATGATATAGATTTAAAAATTATCAAACAGCCTCCTGATTAATTGCTTCAATGTATAATCCTTTTACGAAAGATTTAATAGCTTCTTTATTTCCTTCCGCTTGGAGGGAATCAATATAACTGTCAACAATACTAAGAGTATCAGTAAGACTAATCTCTGCGTCGATCGTACCTTCGTTAAACTCTGACAGGTCTTCAATGATCTTGACTTCATATGGTTCTTGTTCGTACAACTGGTTTACAAACCTATCAAACTTATAGAGATCGGTTTTATTTATAACGACCAACTTAATGTACTTATCCTTTATTTCAATTGTTGTAAGATCGATTGGCTCTACATCCTTATCATTATACTCGATCTTTTCATGTATAGTGAAAGGGTTTTGATGAAACTCTAACTGTCTTGTCTCTGTGTCGAATACTGAGAATCCTTTTGGATCACTAGCATCTTGCCATGTCATCTCGTATGGAGTGCCAACATACTCGATGTTTTCTTGCTTTGATCTTGTATGGTAGTGACCAGATAATACACGTTCATACTTTGCAAACATCTCATGAGATAGACCTTCTTCTGAGTGCATACCTCGGTACATCGGGAATCCTGCTATCTCAAAATGACCCAAGCAGAGATCAGATTTACTGCTATCAATAAACTCAAATACATCATTCTCATTCTCCTTACAAATCCATGGTATAAGATCGATAGAAGCATTATCTTCGTGCATACGTGTAGGTTTATCGATCACTGTAATATTATCATACTCACCAAGTATCAATGATTGTGCATTGACAGCTAGTGATTCTTTCCAAAATATATCGTGGTTACCTAATAGAGTTATTAGTTGGATGCCTCTTGTCTTTAGTTCATCAAAGAAGTATCGTTTACATTCAGCGAGTGTATTGAAGTTAACAAACTTACGACGGTCGAATAGATCACCTAATTGATAGATGACTTTGATTTGATTTTGCTCCATGTATGGGAATAGGAAGTCTCTATAAAACTTCTCCATGTATGCATGGAACTTTAATGAATCGCCTCTAACACCAAAGTGACAGTCTCCTAACACAATAAATTTACTCACTAAACTCGTCCTCAATAAAAGTATCTAATGTAATCGTGTCGTCTTTTTTCTTTTTCTTCTTTTTCTTCATACGCTCTTCAAACCCTTCATCGAACGTACCATGTTGTTGCATAAACCCGATGTAGGAGTTTTGAAAATCTTCATCGTTATCTGAACCTTGTGTTTCAAAGGATTCTACTGTTACGTCTCTAATTAGTTTACCACGGATATATGATTGTTTCTTTTCTTTTTCTATACGTCTAAGGAATGCATAGTAGATTATCTGTGTAAAGTAACTGAAAGGATTAGATGATTTTTCAGGATCAAAGTTATCAAAGTACATGATACAGTTCTCGATGCCGTCGAGGATCATGTCATCTTTATAGGAATAGTTGATGAAGTTTGGTCTATTAGCAAGCTTAGTAGCTATCTTAAGTATACACTCACCAAGGTAGTTTGATATCTGGGGTTTTGGATCTCCACATGCCTCTGCTTCAGCAACCTGCTTCTTATACTTCTTAACTGCTTCAAGGAAGTCTGGATTGTTTACGTAGTGGACTGGTTTTTTCTCAGCCATGATGTGTTTCACCTTTATTAATAATTAAGACCATTGTACTACATAATGAGTATAAAGTAAAATTATTTTATTTTATTTCTATAATCCGTAATCGCGGCTTTGATTGCATCTTCTGCAAGTACTGAACAATGTATCTTGACGGGCGGTAACGCAAGTTCTTCTGCGATATCGGAGTTCTTGATTGTTTGTGCCTCATCCAACGTCTTGCCTTTGAGCCACTCGGTGACAAGACTAGAACTAGCAATAGCAGAACCACAGCCATACGTCTTAAATTTTGCATCAATTATGGTCTCTCCTTCTACTTCTATTTGAAGCTTCATCACATCTCCACAAGCTGGAGCTCCTACCATACCAGTACCTACACTTATTGATTCTTTATCTAAAGACCCCACATTTCTTGGGTTTTCATAGTGATCTAATACTTTATCCGAATATGCCATATTATGCCTTATGCTGAGAATGAAGAACCACACCCGCATTTAGACGTCGCGTTTGGATTTTTTATTGTGAATTGAGATGCTGCTAGAGATGTTTCATATGCTATTTGAGATCCAGCTAAATACTGCATACTCATAGCATCTATTAATAACTTAACTTCATGCTGTTCTATGACAAAGTCGTCTTCATTTTGATTATCGTCAAATGTGAATCCATATTGAAATCCAGAACATCCTCCTCCTGATACGAATATACGTAACATAAGGTTTGGAACATCCTCTTCTTTTAATAGAGACTTGATCTTATCTGCTGCCGTTTGATCTATTGTTATTTGATCCATAAAAATAATTGTACTTTAATTGTACTCCGTGTTAATATGACT
>Ga0208867_1000299_pt1 | contig 14744 bp, 41 predicted proteins | sample CryBogCBE05Oct08_FD_185505 | JGI IMG/M metagenome (GOLD analysis project Ga0208867, IMG submission 185505) | Freshwater microbial communities from Crystal Bog, Wisconsin, USA - CBE05Oct08 (SPAdes) (version 2) | ecosystem: Environmental > Aquatic > Freshwater > Lake | place: Crystal Bog... | reverse complement strand
TAATAAATCATTTGGGTTCACGTTTTCTCCTTACTCGTTTAGCAACTGCAGCAATACCATCATCTTCCGACTCTTTATCTAATTCATCTATTAACGCATCACCACATGATACGGACAGCTTTGCCATGTACTCCATGGAAAATTCATTAGGAGCGCCATTTAATAAACCATTCATAGCAAAACAGCTCGCTAAATACCTCATGTACTTTTTGTCGTTTTCCACTCTTTGTATTCCGTATATAGTTCTTTTAGTTCATCCTGAGCCAGCTTGTTGCCTTTGATATCCGCCCTAGAATTTACATTCAAATAACCAGTTAACCACTCAACACATGCCAATTCATTAACTTCAAATAACTGACCGCCCTCATGGAGATATTCCCAAAAGTCTTTATCTCTACATAGCATACCAGCTAACTTAACCATCTGTGCGCCCGCATATTCTCTGCGGTCTAATGGTTCTTCATTGTCATTGAGACGCACCATCACAACCATATAGCGCGCCCCTACAAAGTCTTTTAGTAGCTCATCAGGTATTTCATCCGGATGGATAGCCAATGTCATGGCATACCCATCCTTAGTCTGCTTGAGGGCTACTTTCTTACCTTCAAACTTACTCGTCTCCATCCTTAAATCCTTTGTAAATTCCCAACTTCATTTCAAGATAATTGATGACAAACACTAAATCCCTAATCACCATATCTTTTTCATTATTCTCAGCTATTTGGTCTTTCAAGGCGGACTGAAGATTATGGGATAACTTCTCCCAATCTGTCTTCTTACTCATCCCATGGGTCTTTCGAGCCAGTAGTCTTTCCCTCAGGTTTCCAAGTATTGAGTTTGATGCGCAGAATATTGCGCTCTCCGTCCTTTGTATTGACCTTAGACTTCCAGCCATCTAGCTTAATTTCTACTTCACCGTTCTTGGACTCAGAGATTAAATGCTCCAATACTTCACGTTCAAAAATCACTGAACCGTTAAAATCTGGTGCCTTTTCGTGTCTTTTCTCGGCGTTGTGCCACATTGTTCCTTGATTTGGATAATCCATCTTATTTCCCTTTCGTTAAAGATTCTTTGGTTTTACTAAATGAGACCATCATTTCTGAATAGAATTTCTCATCCATTGCTTTGGCTTTGTCAAATACCACTCGGTTATTCTTAAAGATATTGGCTACATCATCCGGATGGACTGCCAGTGCTAGTAAGGTATCTACGCCCGCTTTAAGGGACTCTAGCCAGCCTTTTGCATCATTGGTATCCATGACTGTCAACTGCCATGCTCCGGGCTTTCCTGCGGTCTTTGTGGGGGCAGGAATGTCCTTGGCTTTCTCAACCGCTTTTGGCGGAGCAGAGATATTGGCAATCTTTGGCATATCTTCTTCAGTGTCAGGCGGTAAGTCTTCACCGTTATAGATATATAACCCTATTCCATGTAGGGCTATTGCTTTGGCTAAAGCACGTTGCATCGCTGTGTTTACTGCAAATGAATCCGGCTCAGCAATTGGTTTATTACGATAATCCATTACGGGCAACTGTGCAGTGCGAGCAATATCATTAGCAACAACAGTACAAAACACCATAACAGTTCCGTTGCCCCAGCGTTGATACTCGGGATAAAACCAGTGCGCCTTTGGGTCAGCAAGTAAAAGCTGGTCAACAGCCCAAGCCCAAGATAAATAAGTGAGGTTGTTCTTCTTCTCAGTATATTTAGATACATCTATCTTCCTAAGTTCTTTGTATTCCATCATGTTCCTCCTTAAAATTCCTCATAGTTTCTACTTCAATTAACTTTTCTGCGTAGTGGATAACTTTTCGCAAGTCGTCAATTCCACCTTTGTGTCTCCAGCGGGTGGTGTACTTGATAATGTTTCCCTCAAGGTATCCAAGTTCATTGGATATAATGTAATCCCAAGGCTGTATAGCGTTTCTAGCATAGTGGTTTCCTCCAACCTGATGTTCGTTTGCTTTCATATCAGTTCCTTACATTCATTAAAACAACAATCAAAACCACAAATCCTATTGCCAACTTGTAAACCATATCTAACCAATACTCAAAACGCAACTTATCAGGGTCACCAATCAACCACTTCTGAATCTCCAGCATGTCTGTATCCATTTCTACATACTTTGGCTTTTGATAATAAATACCCATCTTAATCTTGCCGTTGTCGTATGGTGTGATACCAGCAGGAATAAAATCTGCCTTAGTCACTTTCTTTCTCCTCTTTACCATATCAACTTAACAATAAAACAATTACGCCAATCATCATGGGTGGCACCAATATTCCAGCAATCATTGCAAGTGGATTATCAATGTCTATGCCAAAACCTTTCTCACATGCTTTGGCAACAACAAACCCCATAACTCCCCACATAATAATTGCAGCAGGGATTCCAATTAAAGCACCAGCAACACCTTCCGGTGTAGCGGGATGAGTCTCGCAAAATGTCTTACCTTCAATTACTACACAAGCTCTTGGTTCACTATGCACCATTCTTTTTCTCCTCTAAATACTGTTGATACTGATTACAGAATGGGGCTACTTGGCAAAAGCTTGCGCACTTAGTACGCTCACCTTCTCTAATTTCCAAAGCATATCCTTTTCCTGCTTTCAGTAACGCCTCCTCTGCTTCCTCTAAACTTTCATGCACTGACTTTGCACGTACTGCGCCGTCTTTCTTTACCGCATACAGCGTCGGTTTTTCCCACGTTTCTGCTGGTGTACAAAACGGTAACTCTTCCCCTGCATCCATTGCAAACAATCCTTCTGAATGCAAATGAATTCTGTTACGAATGAAGTCCTCTCGAAGCTCCATTGACCACAGATTAACATCAATAACCACTACTGGGGATTGGGGATAACCCTGACGTGTTTTGGCGTCCCTGCGATTCCAGTCACGAATGATGGCAACGATAGCTAACTTGGTAACGGGTGTCTTTTTAACGGTTTCTACCAACCATGCATAAATATTGAGTTGTTGCTCCCACTCAATCTTTTCATTCATAACCGACCATACGCCTACATTCTTGTAGTCGTTAATCTCTATGCCAGCATCATGTACAATTTGTAAGTCAATAGCGCCAGAAATATGCCAACCATCCAGTTCAGCGTGAAGTCTTTGCTCAACAATATGGTTCTCATCTTTACCTTGTTCGAGTACTCCATGAATTGCCGTCCCATAAATAGACCAAATTAAATCAGATACATCTTCTACGATATCGTCATCGTGTTTCTTTTTTAATTGTACTACACGGGGGCTACTCAATAATTCAGTAGCCGATACATGGGCTTTGCCTTTGGTGTAAGCAGGGCGTAGTGCCACATTGACAAAAGTCTGTGGAAGATTGTACTTATTAGTTAACTTCATTTGTTTTGATGTAACCAAGACGCCAACATTTCAGCACTTTCTGATACTGCTTTGAGATAAGACTCTGCCGCCTCAATGTTTCCTGCAAGCAGTAGTTTATGAACCTCTTGCATAGATTTGTTAATACTTAATAATGTTTCACTGTAATCTACCATTTTACGCTCCTAATCTTGGTGTATAAATTTGTCCTTCGGGTTTTACTAATGTTGCAAACTGCTCTTGAACTTCGGGAATAACTAAGCGCATACGCATTTTATGCAACATCGTTTGACGTTCAACGTACTTCATTGCGCCAGTATTAAAGTCATAATCTACGCCTACCGGAATAGGAATTTCTAAATTACTGTCATAAATATAAGTTGCCCAATCACCGCCCAACACTTTTACTTTTGGTTGATAGTCTTTATTTTTCCAAACTCTGTCTTCAATCTCTTCTTTGGTTAAAAATGTATCACCAAAATAAGTAATGGGTTCAGACTCAAAATGAGGTTCACGGCGCCAAATCAACATATATCTTTTGTTATCAGCAATCTTTTGAAACTCTTCGTAAAAGAATGTTGCTAACTGTGCCTCTGCATCTATTGCACTGCCACCTTCTACGGCGTAAGCAAAGGTCTCATAAGTAAAACGGATAATCTCATACTCTTTAGGTATAGAAGCAAAACATTGTGGAGTTAAATAAGATTGTGCTGCTTTACGGGTTAGCTCCATGAATGCTTTAGGCTCACCCTCTTTGCAGATAAACATATTCTCCATGGCGGTTTTTAGTCCTTGCGCCGTGTATATGCGTGTTGAACGGGTGGTCGCTAATGCTGGTAGGGTAATGTACCCAACGCCTAATGCTACCGCCTGTAAAAATGACCTACGATTCATGCTTTCCCCTATTTAGCCATCATGTATAAACCTACGTTAGAAAAAGAATATCCGGCATAGATTACGGATACCCATGGATTGCCTTTAAATGCTTGCTCCGCAGAAATATAAGCATAGATAAGACCAGTCACAATAATTAACCAGCTACTCATCTTTTAATAAATCCTCTATTTTAATTCCTTTTTGCTCCATCAGTTCTTTAAATTTCTCCATAGCTCTGCGCTCAATTATTCCTGCGGTTTGCCGTGCTATGTTTAATTCTTTACTAACTTCTGTAAGCGTCATTTCATGTTCCATTAACATCTCCCATCTTCGTCATCAAGCCAATCTTTTATTGCTGTCCGTCTTGCTTTAATTGAATCGGGCGCATAATCATTCATTTCAAAATATTGCTCATACGCATTGGTTGCCCAATAAGCAATCATTGACGCCTTGGTTTCCAATCCCAGCAGGGCGTTTGCCATTTCATTTTCATCCATGGGTAACTTACGGTCTCCATGAGTCTTATATAAGAGTTTGATGTCCTGTATTACAGAATAAAACCCCTCAATCGCATCTTCTAATATCTGTCGTTTGTCGTCTTTCTTTTTCATTTCCTCTATGCCCTCTTTAAGCATGGCTACTATGCCATATTGAACTATTACTTTTAGTCCGTCATCGTCGTAGTCAACCACAGCATCGGCTGACCCGTCCTCATTTTCCCTCGTTATCTTTATCTGTATATTCATTTTTTTGTTTGTGCAAAAAGTTTTTTAGTTCTTGATTGTCCCTGACATTAAATATCTTATTAAATGTTCCGCGACACGGAATTCTTGGAGTGTGTTCATAAAAATAATTACTCCAAACAAAGCTGGCAAAAGGTCTGCAAGCCCATTCCTGTTCTTTGCATACCTGAGTGTGTTCACAATCATCACAAGGACAAACCCCATCAATACGTCCGTCTTCCATAATTCCCCTATATAATGAGTCCATCTTAATGCCATAACAGAAAGCTGAATATAGGTGATTACCCTTAGTCTTCCATATCCACCCAGCGTCAATGCATATTGGATGGCGTCCGGTCATCGCCGGTACATTTCAAAGCGAGGAATGGAGTTTAAGAAAGCGGTAGCACTAGCCTGCACAGGCTTGCAAGGATTTGGGGGTCATCCAGTAGAACTGTCCATAATCTTACATCCAAGAGATAAGAGACTAATGGATATAGATAACTGCGGAAAAGCAATATGTGACTCATTACAAGGGTATATGTACGAGGACGACCAGCAAGTCTGGAAGCTGACCATTGAGCGTGCCGAAAAGATTAAAGGCGGAGGATGCGAAGTGACCATCAAGGAATATTTCAATCATGGTGATAGTATATCACAGTAAGTCATTGATTTCAAAGGATTATTTTGGTGCTGCGTTGCACCATTGTGTAACATACTACACAAAAAAAGTGCATGAATTTTTAATAAACTTTCATGCCGCATGAAATAAGATATAATTAATGTACTTCTCGTGAGGAAGTTTGGGGGTTGTTAGCTGAAGGTCAACAACTTAAACGAGTATCCTAAATACCGCCCCTTTTTTTTATCTGTTGCAAAATAAAAACAATGTGATATACTAATTGGGCGTAAATGGACTTTGGACGGTTCTTTTATGTTATACTTTCAACCTAAGCCTCATATCGTATGGGGTCTACAACAGTTTTCTTATGTTTGGGTGGTGGGAAGCAAACATAAGCGAATGTCCAAACCGTAGACTTCATACCGTATGAGGTTTTTTCATTTACGCCGTAGAGCGACGTTACAGACGGTTGGTCCAGCTACCTTACATGGACAAGCTAATGCCCGAGCAACAGGGCGCGCTAATGCAGTATGACAGGACGGCGCAGTAGAACTTAACTGGGTATCTACACGAACAGAGCAGTGATGGGTGATGTAAGGGAGTATGGCCGACTCTAGTTGATAGGCGCTCTGGAAGAAGAACAGTACCTCATGGGGGCAGTGGGCGCAAGCTGGCTGAAGAGTGTTATATACTTAGTTATCTGAGCATATCACCCTCTCGTCCTGTCCTATGGGATGATGGATATTTGATAGGAGAAAAAATAATGGAACGTGAACCGCAAAAACAGACTACCGACGAATACCGTAATAACTTTGACGCCATTTTCAAAAAGAAGGATATTGAGAAAGCTATCAACGACACAATTGAACAGCACGCTGAATTTTTACAACAGTTATCAGACCATGAGAAAGAATGCGGTAAGTGAACCGAACATTCCACAATCGGGATAAAGCCGCCCAACTGATTAGTTTTAAAAATCTTCAATGGGAAAAGATATCTGCTACAGATATTGACTTTTGTATTGAGATACATAACAAGCTATTCATTTTTGGTGAATGTAAGCATGGCGATAGCGAACTACCGTTTGGTCAAAAGCTCGCACTTGAACGGATTGTGGATTTGATTGGTGAAACTAAAGTAGCCATCTTGTTAGTGTTTACACACAATACTCCAATTGATGAAGACATTGATGCAGGAAACTGTGTCGTGCGGGAATATCGTTTTAATAAACAATGGCATACAGAAGAACAAGGCAGAACAGTAAAAGAGTTTTGCACTAAATTGATTGAGAAATACAAATGAATTACAGAGAAGAAATTAAAAAGCAAATAGGGAAAATACCTACCCGAATTATGCAAGGTTCTGTCCAAGATGTAGTAAGATGGAAGGAACGAGCCAATGAAGCATTACGACTTGCAAACAATAAAAATACATCAAATTACGACTTACAGATAGCACTCGATAGGATAAAATGAAACTAGTAGACTCATACGAATTTACTGCAGAAGATGAAATTTCCCACCTGCTTTCTTACATCAAAACACTTGAAGCAACTAACAAAGCCTTAAAGTCACAACTCGATATCAAGTCTAATGATTTAGCTGACAAGCTAGACCAGATACGATATTGGAAGCGTCGTGCTGAGAAATTAGAACGTATCGCTGCTTAATTAACGGGGGAAAGTGCAAAGTCGGCTCGGCGACTCTAAATAACCTGTATCAAATCGTTAAAAAACATGGGCTTCACATACCCGCATTAGTACCCCACCTTTTACGTAGCTTGGCGTATCCAAGCAGAAAGTATTAAATGCTTGAGCTTCGTCCTCACCAACTTGAAGTTATACAAAAATTAAACGAAGGATTCAAAGAACATAAACGTCAAATCCTTTGCGCTGTAACAGGGTTCGGTAAAACCGAATGCGCTATGGCAATTATGCAAGAGGCATCCGCACAAGGTAAACGTGTAGCGATGATGCTAGATAGAATCGTATTGGTCGAGCAAACCAGCAAACGATTATCTAAATATCAAATCCCCCATGGAGTTATGCAAGCAACTCATTGGCGTTATAAGCCTTATGAGCCTATTCAAATCTGTTCCGTTCAAACTTTAGCCCGCCGTAAATCTGAATTAAAAATAGACTTACTTATCGTGGATGAAGCGCACGTTATGTATAAGTCTACGGTAGATTACATTAAAGCTAATCCTGATATGCAAGTGGTAGGATTAACTGCTACGCCTTTTACTAAAGGTCTTGCTGACCTATACACCAACGTCATTGGCGCACAACCTATGATTGATTTGGTAGAAGATGGTTGGGTAGTGCCACTCAAAGTCTATATCGCCAAAGAAATTGATATGACTGGCGCCAAAAAGATAGCGGGCGAATGGTCTGCTGATGATGTATCAGAGAGGGGTATGAAGATTGTTGGAGATGTTGTAGCGGAGTGGGTGCAAAAGACTCATGAGATATACGGAAAACCCATGAAGACGATTGTGTTTTGTGCGGGCGTAGAACATGGACGCAAGTTGGTTCAAGAGTTTGCTGGTGCAGGCTATAACTTTGTATCTATATCATATAAGGAAGACGATGAATTTAAGCGCAAAACGATTGAAGACTTTGCAAAGCCGGACACTGATATCCATGGTCTTATCGCTACTGATATTCTTACCCGTGGTTTTGATGTTAGCGATGTGTCTATTGGTATATCTGCTCGTCCATTCTCCAAGTCATTTAGCTCACACGTTCAACAGATTGGTAGGATTTTAAGACCACACCAAGATAAAAAGTTTGGCGTATTGCTTGACCACTCCGGCAATTTCTTACGATTTAGAGATGACTGGGAAGGCTTGTATCACGATGGCGTAACAGAACTCAAAGCGGGCGGTGAGACAGTTAAGCGTGAGCCAACAGAGAAAGAAAAGAAAGACGCTAAGTGTCCAAAGTGTTATGCCTTATGGACTTCCAAGACAAATACTTGTGATGCCTGCGGTCATGTGAAGCAACCACTAGCTACGATTGCTAGTATTGCTGGCACCATGGAGGAATTAAACCTTAACATCCGTAAAGCACAGCAAGAGCGCATAGACTTTTACAATCAATTAGTCTACTACGGCAAGATGAAGGGCTACAAAGATGGATGGGCGGCGGTTCAATTCAAAGCTAAGCATGGGGTTTACCCTAATGGATACAAGCCTAACCCTATACCACCAGATGCTAAGACCGTAAGCTGGATTAAAAGCAGAACAATTGCATGGGCTAAGTCTAAAGAGAAATATGCGGAGAAGAGAGCATGATATTTTTCAAGACAGTAGGGTTTACCCTATTCGTTATTCTTGCGGTTAATATAATTGATTTATCCGTAGGCTTTGCATTACTTCCTAAAGTCTACGCCTGTTCTGAAGTAAATAAGTATGACCCAATCAACGTGCAGAGGAGATGCAAAAAATGAATAATGAACCAGTAGCGTGGATGATGGAAAACCCCCAAAATACAAGTGCATATTTGACCTTTGAAAAACCCACAAGAGAAATGAAAATTAGTCACCAAGCTATTCCACTCTACACCCATCCAACAAAGACACTAACACCATTGACCGATGAAGAAATAGAAATTGAATGTCGGAAAGCATGGAATTTAAATGACCAATATCGACTTAACTTGGAAGAAGTTATTAGATTTGCCCATACAATATTAAGAAAGGCTAATGAAAAATGAATTTTGAATCATTCGCAGAGCAACACGGTTTAATTATTGACCACATTGTTTATGACCGTTGGGCGCGCGTTCCAACAATAGACAAGCCTCATTCTAAAAACGGTTCTTACATATGGGATGGACAATCCGGTGCGGTGCAGAATTGGGCGGTGCATGATAAACCTATTCCATTTAGGTCAAGTAATGCTAAGCGTATTTCATCATCAGAGTTGCGGGAAAAGAAAAGAAAAGCACAAGAAGATAAAATTAAAAAGCAAAATCAAGCTATTATGACTGCTAAATATATGCTTGACTCTTCAGTTATGGGTATACATCCCTACATGGCTAAAAAAGGGTTTCCTAATTTCAAGGTTCATATTTATGAGGATATGATGTTGTTGCCTATGCGAATTGGTCAAAAATTAGTAGGTTGCCAAGCAATATCCCCGCAGGGAGATAAGAAATTCTTATATGGTCAAACCACCAAGGGCGCAGAGTTGCGTATTGATAACAAGGGCAAGCATATTCTATGTGAGGGATATGCTACGGCTATGAGCCTACGCAGAGTATTGAAAAGCATGGGTCTCAAATACACGATACATACTTGTTTTTCGGCTGCCAACATTATTGAAATAGCTTCATACTACCCACAATGTGTAATCGTGGCTGACAATGATAGCGTTGGTCTTAATAGCGCAGAAAAAACGGGCAAACCCTTTTGGAGTTCACCCGTTAGTGGAGAAGACTTTAACGATTTTGAGTTAAGACTTGGCACTGAGCAAGCTGGTAAAGCGTTTATTGCAAGCGGTTTGATGGCGGATTGCGACTAAATTCATTCTCAGCAAACATCACTTTTTTAGCCTCATGGACTTTCCCAATAATTTCATTACCTAATACAAATGATTTAGAGGGATAGCCTACTAATTCCATGTTTACTTCAACCTCACCATCATCTGTGTCCTTCAAGTAAATTATTGTTGCGTTCAACATGGACAATCCTTAAGGTTCTGTTGGGAATAAAATGGTCAGGAAAAGCATCAACCAAGCGTTTTAAGTTATTTTGGTCTGCTAATAAAGCCAATTCTCCCAATTTTACTGCAAAACCACCCTGATTGGATAGTCTATCGACTGCTTGAATCAAAGCAGTTCTATCTGTTAATAGCCTCATACTAATTCCTATGATATGCGTCGTTAGGGTTTGCTAACATAGATTTAAGTAGGTCATCAACGGTCTTAAACCATTGAATGACCTTTAAACCGTTAGCTTGATATATGGTAAAGCTCACACCATTTTCCATAAGATTTGACCAACTACCAAGCCTAATGAGAATGCCAAGATACATCCTAGCATTTCCAGCCTAGTAATATGCTCGTAAAGCATTTGTTTAATCTTCATCATTATCCTCATATGATTCACAATCGGTAACTTCCAGCCCGTCCAGTTCGTGCATATTAGCAAGCTCGTCATGGGCTACTCCTTCTGCCTCACTTTCATCCGGCGCATCAACAAAAAAGGTCTCTGAGCCTGAATAGTAAAGCGTTACAGCATAACTTTTCATTCGCATTCTACTTCCTCCACTGAGTAATATAAAAAACTACCTTTAATTAAATTGTTTGGTTTTAATAAAAATACTCTGCCGGATAACTGCTCGGGCGATAAAAATGCACTTGGGTTCTCAATCCGCAGTTTATCTATCATTTCATCAAGGGCGATATTTGGTTTGCCACAATCCGGATGGTTAGGTTTGCGACCTACGGTTTTTAATCTCTCTCGTTGCTCTTTGGTTAATACAATCATGCTACTTTCTCTCTTTCGTTTAAAATATCTTCGCAATAATTTTCAATGACTTCCCAATTTATTCCTACTTCGCAGTCATGATATTTATCAAGTCTTCTTAATACCTCTCTAGCCTCATCTTCTGTAATATCCCACTCTTCCCCTTCTTCTGAGTTAGATAGAGCCATTACATCATCAATGTGCCACCATGAAGCCATCCAATCAGGGTCAGTTAAGCGCACAATATCCCTTGGGTCAGGAATAGCTTGTCCTTCCGGTAAATCAAATTCAACGACTACTTTCATGTTTCCTCCAGTATCCAATCTAAATCTACGCCAATAAAGTAATACCATCTGCCATCTTTAAGTTTTACAGGGCAAAATGCGTGACTGTCGGGGTCTTCTCCCGTATCGTAATCTTCAGCACCTTCTAAATCTTCTGCGCTAAAGTATTCTATATACATAAGGTCATCATAATCACGATAAGCCATTCCAGCAGGAATTAAAATACCCTCTTCTGCCAAATCTTTTCTAACTCTTACTTGGCTCATGCTTCCTCCACTTCATAGCCTAAAGTTTTGATATAGCTAGTGTTTAAACTATCGGGGTCTTCCAAGGAATAATACTTTTCTTCAGCCTGCATATAAGCATCTTCTTTGCTTTCTGCATCTACATAATATCCATAGTCTTTAGTTGATTCTTCTGTAAACACTACAAAATACTTAGTCATAATATTCTCCTGCTGGTTCAAATTTTGGTGTGGTTAAAAGTAAGCGGGCGTCAATCTCTTGGATAACTTCCTGAGCCTGTAAGACTTCCTCCTTATCACTCTCATATTGCTCAGGATACGAATGCTTGGGATAGTCATCTAAATACCAATCAGAAAAGTCCGATAATCTGCGTAATTTTTCGTATTGCTCCAAAGTTATTGTAATTTCCATGATGCTATGTCCTTTGTGGCTTTAAGATATTTCATTAAATAGTCGTCTGTGCATTTCCATAAATTGACAAGATGGTTTTCTAATTCCTCATGTTGCAATTCAGGGTAAATATCCATCATTAGGGTATAAATTTCATGTTGCATTTGATAGCGTGTCATGACTGCTCCCATGTTCTTGAATTGTATTCGTCAATAATCTCTCTGAGAGTTTGCTTATCATATCCAATTCCATTCATCAAAATGTTATACAGATGCTCGGCGTCATTCTCTTCAAAGCCCGCTTTAATGGTGGCTATATCGTCCGCTATTAAGCGGTCTATCATGCTACTTCTGTCCATGTTATCTCCTTATCTTCCATTTGGTCTTCAATCGTATAAGCGTTGCCTGTTGCCATGTAATACAGATTAGCCTCACCAAAAGCATCTTTCAGCGTTGCAAACTCTCCTAAAAGCGTTCCATTGTGGTTATATACTTTCCATCTAAGCATTTTCTTCCTCCATGTTTTCCTCTTCCCAATACTTCATATTCTCTGAAATATTAAAAGCCTCATCAATGGCACTAGGAATATTCTCCTTTACCCATAATGAATCTCCAGTAATGTCATAGCATTCATCTACACCATCAAAATATTCCCCGCAAAAACAACAACCACCTTCATAATAATATGCTTGAACGCTACAACCCATTTCTACTAAAGTATCGTAAAAACCTGTTGGCGGGCTATATGCGCTACAAAAGGAAAGAGTAATCATCTTTTCTTGTCTATCACAATTACCATTGTCTGATGCAATATCCCACTTTGTCCCCCAATGACTAACTTGCCAGTCATACCAATCCTTAGCACCAAAATACTCTAAATTTAACTCTTGTCTAAATTTAAGTAATTTTTGTTCATAGCTATCATCTGAGCCTACTCTGCCTGCAGTGGTATCTTGTAATTCCTGCGGGCATGGATAAAACTCCGATATGAGTTTATCTGCATGATAAGCGTCTTCTATTCTCTGAATAAAAGCATCATCTTCATGTGTTATTACTACTGTGTTATCGCACCAATTAGGCATTTTCTTCTCCTCTAAGTTCATATCTAACATCCATGCCACCCATTCCCCAATCTAAATCACCTCCTACAATCAACTCTTCTGCTTTATCGTTTGCCTCATCAATATTATTCGCCTCAATTTCAACGGATAAAATTGTTTCTTCAATCAAATCATAGTGATATTTAGGCATTTTGCACCTCATATTCTCTCTGTTGCCATTTAGGAATGCGACACTTTGCGCCATTACTTGCTATAAAAAAAGTCTTTCTGCCATCCTTTTTAAGCGTAAATGTATCGTCTTTAAATGTGCCAAAATTTAGCGGGCGTGTAAATTTAATGGTCAATCCATCCGGTATTTTGACTTTTGGCGTTTTAGCTAAACACTTATCCCTCCATAACCTAGCATTACCCTCAACTTGTGGATTAAGGGCGTCTAGCTTTTTAATCATGGATATCGGCGCATCATAGTAATATGGCATCATTTCCTCAGCCATCTCTTTATAAGCCCATTCAGTAGGGCTAAATGACATTAGAATCACCATTCCAACACTGCTCCAACTCTTATCCTCTCTTACATGGGTATAAATACCATATGCCGTATTACCTCTAATAGAGATATCGTGCAATTCCCATGAGGGCGTGCCTGCCTGATTAAATTCCTCTTCCAGCCATCTTTTCTTATCCCCATGGTAAGGGGGTTGCATTCCAGTCCATCCCATCATCTTCTCCTCTGTTAAGCGTTACCCTCAATAGCCTCATACTTAAAACAATAGCCTCATACTACCAACAAAAACATAGGGATAAACCCTAATCCAAAACCCTCATTTCTAAGGGTTTCAGATTGCGGTTTATTGCAGTTTGCTTAGGTCGTCTCGGGCGTCAATCAATAAATCCCAGCACAAGTTATAATCAGGGTCGCTCTTGGGGTCGGTGTCAAGATACTTTTCCAAGTCCGATATAAGGGCTAAAAGGTAGTCAATTTGGCTCATCAGTCCATCCATCCATCATAATATTGTGCCTTGATACCCTTGCTCTCTAAGTATGCAAGAGCGTTATCTTTTGAGCGTTGTGCGCTTACATTCCCTTGAACCCAGTCGCACCTAGTAATGGTAAGTTCTTGGGGTTTGCGTTTTCCTTTGCCTACATACCAAACCCTAAACCCTTTCCCGCCGGTGCAAGTGCCTAAATCCTGCGCTCCCTGATGTTTCCATTGTTCTAACCATATATCGCCGGCTATTTTGCCGTGAGTTTTTAAGCTCTCTAATTCTGTGGGCGTGTAAGCCTCAATCGTGCCGTTGTAAGTGTTGCAAGTTTTCATAATTCATACTCCACAAGTGTATTAAGTTGATAATCTCTAACTGCATAACCCATAATTGACGGGTCAATTTCTCTAATAGCTAAATGCTCCATGTATAAATGAGCGTTTTCTTCATCCGTAAATTGTGCGATAGCCTCGCTTTTTCCTGCCTTGTTTCTATATACATAAAACATAATTACCCCCAAAAATGACGGATTGCGCTAAAAACATGATAAATAACATAAAAGCCCGCTAGCACTACCAAAATGCTTAGAATGGTCTCTTTTAAGTCTGTCATAATTTTTCCCTTAATCTAAAATGCATTCTCTGAGAGTTCTCATCTCATCAGTCCACGATTGCCCGCAAATATAGGATGCTTTGCCATCATTAAAAACAATACGGGAATATATGCCAAAGTTATTCCAACATGA
>Ga0208867_1000292_pt1 | contig 14909 bp, 26 predicted proteins | sample CryBogCBE05Oct08_FD_185505 | JGI IMG/M metagenome (GOLD analysis project Ga0208867, IMG submission 185505) | Freshwater microbial communities from Crystal Bog, Wisconsin, USA - CBE05Oct08 (SPAdes) (version 2) | ecosystem: Environmental > Aquatic > Freshwater > Lake | place: Crystal Bog... | reverse complement strand
CGCTTTGCATGACGGGCAAACCGACATAACCATTTCTCCGGCCTTCTTGCTTTTCTTTTTGGTCTTTATATCGAGTGACCATTTACGGGGATTTCTCCAAAACCCATGGCGCTGGACATTCTGGCCGAAATCGAGGATGATGAAAAATTCCTTTCCAGGGAACGTCCGGCTTCCGCGCCCGCACATCTGCAAATAGAGCGGCAGCGACATCGTTGCTCTGTAAAGGATGATGCACTCGATTGATGCGCAATCGTACCCCGTGTTGAGGATCCCGCAATTGCAGAGCACCTCATACGTCCCGTTGGCGAAATCTCTCAGGATTGCGTTTCTCTCTTTCTCTGGAGTTTCAGCATCGAGATGGGCAGCGCGGTATCCAGCTTCGAGAAATCCTTTCGCAAGGTTTATGGAGTTTTCGACCGTCGCACAAAACACCAGGCTTTTTTTGCCCAGAGCGAATTCTTTCCAGTTCTCGATCACGCCATCAAACAACTTGCGTTTTCCGTAGACCTTGCCCATATCGCCCTCGTTGTACTCTCCGGCCGTTATTCTCACGTCTGACAGGTCAACACTTACGCCATAGGCTTTTTCAGGGCAAAGGAACCCTTGCTCTACCAGATCGATAATTTCAGGGCCGTTGATTATCCCGTCATAATCAGCCTTGAGCGCCCTCATTTTTCCTGTCCTGATCGGGGTGGCAGTTGCGCCAATGACCAGCTGCTCTTCGTCAAGCGCCTCAAACAGCCGATTGAACGTGTTTTTATGGCATTCATCGATGATGATCAGCTTAAACTTTTTAACAAACGCGGCATAATCAGGTTTGATCAGGCGGCGCTTGAGGGTTTCAACCATAGCCATGGTAACCGGAGACTCATCGAGGCGGGTTGTCTTTGCGCTAAGCTCTCGGTACCCTACGCCAAGTCTGGCCAGTGCATTGCCACCCTGTTGATGCAGCTCTTTCCGGTCAGTCACAATCATCACCTTTCCGCCCCTCTCTACCACTCGGCGCGTGATATCGGTGAACACCGCGGTCTTTCCTCCGCCTGTAGGGAGCTGCATCACTATTCGTTTTTTCCCTGACGCGAACGCTGCCCGCAATTGGTTTACCATCTCCTGCTGATATTGGCGCAATTCGAGAGGCTTTGTTCCTGTTATGAGCTTGAATTCTTGTTGCATTTCATTTCAATTGTAGTGCCTTGTAGTGCCTTGTAGTGCCTTGTAGGCCCTTTTTTGAAACTTTTCTTTTTTCATAATGATGTGTGTGTGTGATCATGTGTGTAGTTTTTATTTGAGACTCTTTTTTCTCTATTTATATTACTATCCTACTACAAGAGAGATATATAGTTATACTGTAAGGGGTTAGCTGTAGTTGTTTCTGTAGTATCTCCCTTTCTTGTAGTGGTATACATCTCACTATTTCTGTCTTTTTCTTTGACAATGCCTCACTTTCCCAAGCATTTTGAATTCAGCGTACTCTGTCCTTCCTTCATCCTCTTCATCTTCCTCTTCAGGGGTATACCTCTCAATAGGACTTACGCGCGAATAGGCTGAGGAGAGCTTCCTCCAACCGGGATATGTCCGTACCATCCAGTCTTGATCTCCTTCGCCCGGCTTTCTCTCTGCTGTAATACTCATCTGATCTCCGATTTTTTTTAAAAAGGCAAGTGCCCGGTTTCTCTGTAATGTTCTTGCCCTGTTGGGCTTGCTTCAGGATTAATCATCCTCTGGATATTGTAGGCGTATCTCGGCATTGACGCCCCTCTTACTGATTTGTACACATAACCGAACTTCTTGAGCACCTGCCCAAGCTTCCGCTGACTGAGCCGGATTGAGCTTCCGTTCAACTTCCCTGACAGCTCATTAAAGATCTCTGTATTGCTCAAAAACGAATCAGGAAGCGACTTTTCAGGTGGATCGAAATACTTGACCAGAAGCTCTTCCTCCGGGCAAATCTCCCTGTACCTGTCCGTTGCGCCGTTAAGCATGGCAATGTCCTCTCCTGTGAGCATCCAGCCGTCCCCAACGCGTTTCCATTCCTTGTACAGCTCGACCATCAAATCAACCTTATCCACTGAGTTGTAAAGCTCCCAATCGATGGCCGACACATGCACCGCAAGGATTCTCCGGTTTCCGGTCAAATCTCCTTTGATGTTTTCGTCATTAGTTGTTCCGGCCAGTGCGGCAATACGCCGGTGCGTTTCCGCCATGCGGGCATACGGCTTTCGAATGGTGATTTCTTGCTTGCTGGAAATTTCCTTGAAAAGCGCCTCTTCTCTTCTGCTCTTTCCGGAAAACTCATCATCGAGGATCAGCGCCTTGGTTGTCATCAACGTGAGATGGTCCTTGTCGCCATCCATCTTAGCCTCCGCGTAGTATGGCTGCAACTCTTCGGGAAACAATCCCCGGAACCATTTACTTTTCCCAGTTCCCTGGTCACCGACAAGTACCAGGGTAAGCAGTGAATACGTGCCATGCCATCCGGAAACCATACCAAGCAACCACTTACGGATAAAGTACCGGCGAAACTCTTTCGCCTCGCCTTCCGCAAGAGCATCCACGCGCCCGGAAATTGCGTCAATAACTGCATCGATGCAGCCTTTCGGGCTCTTATGGCGGTTCTTTTCGAAAAACTCAAGCATGGGATTATAGTCCTTCGCTGATGTCTCGATCAGCTCAAGCAGCACGTCGCGCTTTACTTTCGAGCTGCCATACTTTGACCGCAGTTCGACCATAAACTTGCATAGCGTTCTATCCACAATCTTTTCATTTTCGTACTCAACGCAGTCGTTGATCAGGTTCCGGCGCAGTCGCTTGCCCTCGATGTCCCGCTTGATGAACTCATAGATCTCGTCAGCGCTTTCCTTTTCTCCTGCTGCGGCACCATCAAAAACCGCGTCGACCAGCTTCTTCGCGTTTTCCGGCGACTCCCCCTGCATTTCAACAGCGTAGCGAACAGCCCCTTCTTTTGCCGATGCTTCCGGTTCGACCCCGGCAGCGACCGCTTTCTTGGCATACTTCGCGGTCTTGATGATCTCTTTGGTCTTTGGCGCTGTGATCTCGTACCCAGCCTGCCGGGCAATCCAAAAAAAGGAAGAGATTGAAACCGCTCTTGATCCGTTGCACTGCTTGTATTTCAGTGCCGTCTTTGCTGGATCGTACCCTTTTCGGAACTGGCAAACTCTCTGAAAAAAGTCAACGCCCGCCTCGCCAAACTCCGTATTGAAGGCGAACGCAATCTTTACCCCGTCAGCGTAGTTGGTCGTGATGTCACGCCGATCCTGCTCAATCTGTTGCAGGACGTACTCAATATCAGAGTTGCAGCAGGCCACCTTTTTCCGCTGGAAATCTACAGCCTCTTTTTTCTCATACTTCCCCCACCGCACAGCCCGCTCGTTGATGTAGAGGTCAGTATCATACCCGACAAAACGCAGCCTGGTTACGTCCTTACATGCGGGATCAATAATGATCTTGAACTCTTCAGCGAAATACCTCTCCATCGCAAGAAAACTCTCGATATGCTTTTCCGGGTTGATCTTGACGTAGAGGCTTAGTCCCAGTCCGGACACGGACAAATGACCGGCATAGATATGTTTGTCTCCGAAAAGCGTATCCTTGAACTCAGGTAGATCGATGCCTATGTTGTGCTTTGCGTCGATATCGATATTCAGTACTCCAGAGTGCTCTGCGAGGTTTGATCGCTTTCTCCCACCGGAAAACCTGCCTGACGGGATGAAACAGGAAAGTCCTTCTTTCGCCTTTTTCGTCTCCGGAGCTGACGGGCCATATTTCTTGAGCACTGACCGATAAGCGAAGTATTCGTCTTGCCAGTATCCACCTTTGACCCGATGGAGAACATCAAGAAACTCGATATCCTCCACAGGAGCGGTTGAGTGGCAATTCTTGAAAAGCGAAACGATTGGCATTATTTTTCAGTGTCGGTTTCCAAAAGAAAAAGGCTGCTTTTTGGTAAAGACTGGTTCGATGGCCCATTTGCGTAAAGGCTCGACAACCGCTTCAAATAGTCATTCTCCACCCGCGCCGAGTCAATTATGGTATCAGCAACGCCAATTATGGCTTTGGCTGTATCTATATCCATCGGCGTTTCCGGTTCAGGGTCTTTAAGGCGTTCCAGCACTTCAAAAAGGTGGTCTCTCAGATCGCTCATTTTATTTTTCACCGGTAGGCTCCTTGATTTCTTGTTTGATGTAACAGATGACTTCTTTTACTTCGGCGATATCTCTGGTATATCCATGCTTCGAGTTGATCAGCATATGCAGCGTCCGCGATACGCACTCGAGATTGTCCGGATCGCAGTTCAGTGTGTTCCCATCCTTGAATTTGATACAGTGGCCACGAGGGATTTCACCAAAGGCTTTTCTGTAGTTATGCCTGGACAAAAACTCATGGTTCTTTTCGCTGATTCTTATTCTGAGCTGTTTAACTCCCCGCTCATCAATGGTCACTGATATATGCCCGTCGCATGTCGTATTGTGCGGCTTATGGCCAACCTTGAACATCGTAGCTCTCATGGCATCAGTAACGGTGAAGTACCCTTTCTTCCCCTTGTTCCATGCCACAACACCCTTTTTAAAGCGATACTTTGCTCCACCAGCGACAACTCTTTCCCGGTGCGCATTTACAAACGTCTCGGATTTTCTGATACCAAGCTTACAAGCTTTTGAATTCACGGCCCCGCGTGACACGCCAAGCATGTTGGCTATCTCATGGGAATTTAAATCCGGATAGGATACTCGCAGCGCGTCGACCATTTCATCAGTCCACTTTATCATGCATCACCTCTCGCTTTTTCGATAGCTTTATCGACAATCATGCAGAATCTCCACCACGAATAGACCGTATGATAACGCTGTTTTCTGCGCTCGAAACTCAACGAAGAACCATGGTTTGGAAGTAAAACAAAGTGAATAAGCATGTGCATTAATTCATGATTAATTGAGCAGTTTTTAAAAAAGGAACTGTTGAATACTTGAGAATGTTTTATCATTTGCCAGCTTGAAAAAGTCTTTTTTGATCTCGAAACCGTATGCTTTTCGGCCCTTTTGAACTGCAGCTAATAAAGTTGAACCACTCCCAGCTACAGGGTCAATAACCACATCACCCTTGTCCGTGAAGATTTCGATCAATCCCTCTAATAATCGTACAGGCTTCTGCGTAGGATGCACTTTTTCAATTGTGTCACCTGTCGGCCAATCCAAGCAATTGAACACCATCCTACCGTTGTTGTTAAATTTCGGAAGCTTGTCTCTGTAAAGGAGAATCGCGTACTCACAATTGCCTACAACTCGCATGTTTGCCTTCAAAACTTGAGCCGAAAAAGATTTACGGAAAACAAGATTGAGGTAACGATTTAGACCGTATTTCTTTGCCTTTTCAATAAGCTCGAACTGCTGTTCAAAAGAACAAAACACAATCATACAGGGTGATTTCCCTGTCTCTTTTGGCTCTTTAATTAGCATGGTTGAGCAGAAATGAAGGAATTCAGTAATCCTGAAATCTTTATCAGTATCAAAGAATTCTGTGTTAGCTAATTTACTTTCTCCGTTTTTGTTATCCCCCCCTTCATACCAGCTTGGATTAGAACCGTAGGCATCTTTTCCTATGTTGTAGGGGATATCAGCTATAATCAACTGAGCTTTCGGAATACCATATCTCTTATAATTCTGAAAATGGTCGTTATAAAGAATTGGCGTATAATCTTCTTTCCTCTCTCGATGTATTGTTTGTGCTTGTGTCATTTTAATTCATGATTAATTGATACTCCACCGACAGCCTCAGCCACTCTTTTTGGTGGATATTCGAGATAATGACCAGCCGGAAATACGGCGTGATAGTGTAGGTTCGTGTCATATCGGTATTGCGTTAATTATCTGGTACGCCACCTGTGGAACAATCGCGTTTCCAAGAGATTTTAATCGTTTACCTCTGTCCAATTTTCTGGATAACCCATCATCCACTCGACAAAGGCGGGCTGCAACTGCAGACCAATGCTCGCTACTTCCGTTTGAAAATCCTGCCCCCCATCCCCATGAATCCCCGGAGAGTTTGCGTTTTGCTTTTTCGGAGTCGGCAACATCGCCCTCAGCAATGCCCCCGGAACAGTATCCCTCTCCATCTGGCTTGGCGGTAATGTCGCGTTCTTCGCGTCCTGTGCTGTAGGCGTTGGTAGCATCGCAATCTGATCTCTTCGTTTGTAATAGCCATTGCAGCCGTCCCGAATCTCCATCACGCCAACCTCTGCCTCGCTTGCTGATGGAGTTTTTAGTATTACAGGCAACAACCCACACGCGATCTCTCCTGTGCGGCGCACCAACGGAACAAGCTGGAATAATGAAGCATTGCACACTGTACCCTTCGTCCTCCAAGTCAATGACATACTGTTTGAACCCCATACTGAGGATTCCAGTAACATTTTCTGCAATAACCCAAGCTGGCCTGATTTCTGAGATAATCCTAAGCATTTCAGGCCAGAGCGCACGGTCATCCGCTTTGCCAAGTCGCTTCCCGGCAACGCTGTATGGCTGGCAAGGGAATCCTCCGGTAATAAGATCAATTGATCCATTGTATTTTGTCACGTCAAATGTTTTTATGTCGCTATGTATCGGCACATCAGGCCAATGCTTTTTTAGTACCTTGTGGCAGAACGGGTCTATTTCCACAAACTGAATCGTCTCATATCCCGCCCATTTTGCAGCTAAAGCAAATCCGCCGATCCCTGAAAACAAATCCAAATGAGTGTTCACCTCACCTCTTCCAGTTTTTTATTTATTGCGGTCTGAAGCTTATACTCTGCCTGCAAAGTGTGTAGCAAACCAAGATCCATCAGATGGACCTTAAATTCTTCGATAAGTTTCACCCGCTCCCACACAAAGAGCACATCCCGAAATTCGTGAACTACATTCCCCACGTACCCCTTATTCTCAAGCATCATCGATATCTCATGAGATAGCTCAATTATCTCAGATAGTAGTTTTGATAGCGCCTCGTCTCTTCCAAGTAATCGTAATCCGAGTGCATGGATGGTTTCATTTCGAATTTTGTTTTTATCAATACTCATATGTTAAACCCCTCTTTTTGATAACATCATTAATCAATTCCCAGCATTCGATTTTTTTCCCTTCCACTTCAGATACATCGAATGACCCGGGGTAACTTACCCTTGTGTTGTTGTGTGTTATCAACAAGCTCCTACGTCTCCCGTATTGATCATCCGAAAATTTAGCTACTTTTACTCGATCGATGGGAAACTCACCGATCCAGTCGAGACGATCTATCTCTGCTATAAACTCTGCTAAAGTTTTTCGATGTCCTTTCTGTTTACCAACAGAAACATGCTTTCGATTTGGCTTTTTTATGCGAACACCCATAAGCCTATCAATCTCTTCTGATTCGCCAGGCAAGGAATACCCTTGCCCGTAAATTATCACGGTACAGTTTCCTGCACTTCTCCCCGTCATTTGACTTGGTGTGCCAAAATCGAAATCCCTATATGTTGTGCCGATTGGATAATCTCTCATATTCCGACCTCCTTCCATTTTATCTTTGCTCCGCAATGAGGACAATATTTATCAAAATCTCCTACAGATTTACCGCATGTACAGCGTCCAATGCTATACCCCCCATCACATTGTCTAATCCCAACAGGCACAACACCCTTCGTTACCCGCGAGATTATTCTTGATTCCGCATCAATCGCTCGCTGCTCCAGTCTTGCGTTTTCCGCTTTCGCCCTGGTAAGCGCAATTCTCAAATCATGCAGCTCGGTATTTGGTATGCTGGATGGATGCTCTATTTCTTTTGATGGTGTCATAATTTCATGTACCAAAAATGTTTAAAGTTCGTGATTCTCTATGTTCAAGTTGTTCCTTCATGAGCCTAAGCATATGTTCCGTTTGAGTATCGCTCTTAACGATCTCATCACGATTCAACATGAGGGCAAATTTTACTTGATCTCGTTCCGGCAACTTATCGTATAAGGCCAGGTATTCTTCTTCTTGCGCGTCTGTCATACTATCCCTTCTTTATTATGCGCATCGTCACGGATTATTCTTGATTCCGCATCAATCGCTCGCTGCATGCGTTTCCTCAGCGATGGATTTATCTTATTTGCGTAATCCACATACCATTGTATTTTGCTTTCCAGCTCCGCAATGCGCTTGTCTTTTGCGGATATGTCTTTAGCCTGCTCTAAAATCCCTTTGTTCATGCTGCCTCTCCTTCCTCATCGGTGGCTGGCTGTAGGACTGGCCGTTTCTCTATGACTTCATTAAGGAAATCTATCGCAAGCCGAATCCCTGTTGCAGTGTACCCCGCACGAAATTCGTTATTCATTCCGGTCCTTTCGCTATCGGTCAACAGCGTTTTCGCCACCTGAGCAGCGGCCCTAAACTTCTCGATATCTTCAGGTGATGGATCCTCGCTGCGGAGCTCTTGAGTAGTCTTTTGTGGTTTATCTTTTGATGCTTGCGCTTTGTTTGTCTTTTCATCTTTATTTTCTTTATTCCCCGAAGCGGCATTTCCATCATCGTCATCGGTTACAACTCCCGCCATTGATGCAAGCAAATACCTTCTGCCATAAGTAATAGCAGAACCTATGCCTTGCGGGTCACGCTTCGCAGGGACAAGCCGTAACGAACTCTCTACCCATTGTCCCGATGAATGGCATAGTCTGCATGTGACGGTTACAGAATCAGCATCTGAATCTGTTCCCTGAATAACGCATAGCCCGTTTGATGTCAACGGGATTTGGGCCACATCCCACACATCTGCCAGATCAGCATACTTAGACTTAAAGTATGGGTTATCGCTTGCCTTCTTAGCGTTATGCATTTGTGCCTGAGCCTTTGATAGTGCTCCATATATCTCAGTTACTATCTCACTCGTTATCAGTGCCATCTTTAACCCCCTGTTTGGTTGTTATAATGTCATCCGCTTGCTCTATAGTCTTGTCCTGATCGTCAGAAATAAACCTGTCCGGAAGAGCACCCCAAAACGAGGGGCTCATTTGCCGGTCGATCATCCTTTCGTATGATGTGCTCATAACGCTGACGCTTTGTTGGTGATATAGACCGCTACCTTTTTAAGCAAACCACTCACTGTAATCATGATCTCTTTTCCGACCGGCGTAGCCATTTCTGGTAATGCGTAAGACCGGAAATCCTGCGCCAGAGCCTGCAGCTTGTCTTTGTCTGGAGCTTGTGCGGCAGACAGAGCTTCGCGTTCAATGCGCTCATTCTCCGCTCTTTCAGCGTCGATCCTTGTTTGCTCTATTATTCTCGCGGCGGCTGCGTCCTGCTCTATTTTTGCGTTCTGAGCATCTATGGATGCCTGTCGGAAAGCCATAGCCCTGCGCTCTTCAGCCATCTCCTCTTGCATCTTTCGCAGGGACTCTTTTCCTCTTTCAATCTCTTCAGCGTCAGCCTTAGCCTTAGCCTCTGCCTCCAATCTTGCTGCTTCTACCCTTTCAGCCTCAGCTTTAGCAATTCGTTCGGCTTCAACTCTTTCCTCCTCAATCCTTGCAGCCTCAGCTTCGGCAATTACCCTGGCTTTTTCCTGCTCACCCTCGAAAATGAATGTTGCACTTGCAAGAGTATCAGCATACTCATCATCACTCATGTCACGCGCATCCACAAAGTCCATGGTGATCCCTACGGCAGCGAAAGCCGACACACGATCAGTCACCCGTTTGAATGTCGCCTCTTCTCTTGCTTTTCGCTCCGCTTCAACGATGGAGTTAATTCGGTTTTCTTCTGCCTGCAGTGGTGCTTCTATGTCATCCAGTCTTTTTGTTATCTTCTTTTCCGCGGCCAACCATGCTTTTTGTACTTTAACCGCGTCCTCACGCCCAAGCTTGCAAACCTTCATCGTCCTGTTTCTCAATCCCTTGGCTTCCAGTCTTGTGCCTCTGACAAGGTTATACCCTGCCTTGTCTTCAACATCTTTGATCGTCAACCCCCTTGCCCTTTCTTCAAGCTCGGACAACACTTTCTCTGTTAGGTTTTCACGCTCTAAAGCTTGTGTTGGCAACACCAGGTCGGTGCTGATACTTATTAACGCTAGTTCTGTACCAGCGACTTCATAGCCGACTTCCTGTGGTTGTTCGTTTTCCATTATTTTTGTACTTTTGATTGTTGATTCTACGGGTCTGTTGCTCGTAACAACAGGCTCATGCTTTTTCCTCATTGCTTGTCTCTCCAACTTCTAACAAGCCAAGTTGCGCAGCGTGGATCCCCATCTGTGCTTGCACAGTCTTATTTTTCAACTCGACTGTCATCTCTTTTTGCATCACAAGCCGTACCGTATAGACCACCGCCATACATCCAGCGATAACCTCCCCAGCCATCATTGCGCTCGTCGGATTTACCGCGCCGTAGAGCAACGCGAAAATCACCAGCACGCCCCCCGAAAAAAACATTTCACAGTGTTTCATTCTTCATCTCCGTTTTCGTCATGTTTTTTGTGCTTGTTAACATTCAGGAGGCCAACGTGAACAAGTGAGTAACACGTCCAGCACCGGATGTTTCTCAGCAAGTTTTCAACTCTGCACTCAAAATCATATCCAGCAAAGACCGCTCCCCAAACTACGTCGGCCATAATCTTTTTTACGTCAAAGCTAAAACGCATGATGTTTCTCCAGATGTTGTTCTACTTGTCTTGTTTTTAAAACCCGCATGTTTTCGGCTATTTGATACATTCGAGCAGCTATCGAAGAAAAACCAATTTTGACTCCGGGGTCATCCGTCTTATTCTCTTCGATAGTAACGATCTGAGCATATAGCTCAGCCTTCAATGCCTCCATCTCGATTTCCTGATTTGTCATTCTTTTGTCTCCGTTTGATTGTTTAATCCGACACTCAATGCTTGCAAGCTTGGCCTACTATGAGAATCAGTCCCATTTGTTAGCTTTTTGTTTATCCAGAGCCATAGCCATCGCCACCGCCAGAGCCACAGCCATAGCCACAGCCAGAGCCATCGCCATAGCCACCGCCATAGCCACCGCCAGAGCCATCGCCAGAGCCATAGCCAGAGCCATCGCCAGAGCCAGAGCCACCGCCATAGCCACCGCCATAGCCAGAGCCAGAGCCATCGCCATCGCCATAGCCAGAGCCATCGCCAGAGCCATCGCCAGAGCCAGAGCCAGAGATTATACCGTCGTCCATTCCACAACCTCATTTAAAGATTTCAAAGCTGTTGCTGATATGGGTATAATCTCAATCGCTTGAGTAAGGATTATTGACTTTACCGTCAAAGATATCCGACTGTCTTTTCCATTTTTCAGCCCTTTGACTGCTATGTCCGACAGTGTATTCGCTCCTTTCCATGACCATATTCGCCGAGCGTTATTTAGCTCGACTTCCATACCGGCACGCCTGACGAGTTCTCCGAAATGCACCCCCGCCGAATAAGTGCGAATCAATACGTACTTCTCTGAATCCGTCGGCGGAATCTTTTTCATGTAAATTTCGCCATTAATCGTGATCTCATTTGACATGTTGGTTTCTGTTTTGTTGTTTAGTTGACATTTTCCGCCTCTTCAGTTAATTGGTTGATCTCCCTTCTGATCTCTTCCCGTTTCAACTCTTCCCGCTTTTTATCTCTCAGCATTTTCCCATATACCGCCCTGTACTCTTCCATCACCTGCGAATCTCCAAGACGGAACCGCTTCCTCACGGCATTGACCGAGTAAACGACCCCTTTTCTCGATTCCAGCCGGTCACGAACACGCGGGAAAATTCCCTTCATCTTTCGGTTGTCGAACTTTTCATGCATGGCTTTTGTAAGGCTTATATTTGGCTACTGACTGGCACAAAAGAATAATAACAAATAAATGGATTGATTCCAACAATAAAATGAATTAAAAGGAGAGGAAAATGAACAGGAAAAAAGAGGTAACGCCGAAAGAGGGATTGATAATAATATAAGAGATTGCGAGGTTTTTTATTACCCACCCCACTAAGCTAAACTTATGCGCCTATCCTTAACGTACCCGATAAACAAGTTAAGGCAGCGCATATATAACCGGATTCTTGAGCTTGTCCAGATAATCAGCCCCTTCCTGCATCATCCTTTCAGCGCGGGGAGTGCTTTACCGTCGTCGGCAGTATATTTTTGTGGAGCGTTGGCGGGAACGGAAGTTTAAGCATCTATAACGTTTTACGAGCGGAATAAAAATAAGTATGCTTAAAGCTATACTTAAGCTTTTGATTTATACCGTTTTTTCCCGTTTTTTTGCATTGTCAAGTGACACCTCATTCTCACGTTTCGCATCCTCAGTTTCTGCTTGTAACTGCACAATATCTGCTACGGTCAAATTCGTTTTCAGTTTTGAGATAATCACCCCAAGCTCCGTTAACTGCGGGGCTATCGCATCATAAAGTTTTACCGCCAATGCAAGATCATCAATTGCATTTGTTACGCTGATTTTGCTCATTTCACTCCCAATTTATTAAGTGTTGCAAGTACCGTCTCGATATCCTTAACCGCTTTTTGAGCTATCGTTTTTGCTGCATCGTCATTTGTTGAGCGCAAATCCCACGCGGTGTCCAAAGCAGTTACAACCTCATTATCAACATCATAAATCTTTTTCCCCTGATCGTATAAAATGATATTGTTATCCAGCGCCTTCGCGTTGAGTTTGTACGTTACTTTTGCAAGGCCGTAACCTGCCCCAATTGTGTTGATCGTCGATTGACCGCAGCCTGCCAAAAAGACTAATATTCCAACCAATAAGATTTTTTTCATTTTTCAGTCCGTTTAGTTTCAACGCCATTCAATTTTTCAACCATTCTCATCCCACCAACTCCCAAAAGTGATATTACCAAGCTTGTCAGAAAAGACGTATCCAGCGTTGGCGGAGCTGTCGCGACCGTCTTGCCAAACGACACCCATACCCATAAAAAAAGTGGATTAAGAAGGTACTGGTATGCAATTCCGAACCCGCAAATCCAGATTATAAAAGGTCTCCCTCCGGCGACAAATGTTGATGGATGCCGGGCCTCTGACAGCTCGGTATCTGTCTGCGTCTTTGTCATCTCAAGCGCTTGATTTGCGCGGTCATTGTCCGTCTGTGGCGCAAGTTTATCAATCACGCTACCAGCTAATCTCTCTGCCGCTCCAAAAGGGTTTAAATCCATTTTATTCCTCCATAAATCGTTGACGTTCTGCTTCTCTTCTTTTTGTGAGGCCCGCAAGGATTTCTCCATTGCAATGATTCCACTTTAAAAATTCGTCTGCCGCTTTTGAAAAATCTCCGTTATTGACATATCTGAGCAATGTTGATGCAGCAAAATTTCCTTCTCCGAGGTTAAAGACGAAATCGATAAGAGCGTCAAATTGCTCTTGGTTTAAATCGATCTTAACCAGCGCACGAACCACCCCGCTCGCTGACAAGACATCCTCTTCAAGCAGTTCCTCGGCGCGGTCTGTCGTTATGACCTTTGTCGGATCCACTCGTCGCGTATAACCATACCCGACAGTCCAAACGCCAGCCGGACAGCGATAAGGCTTCAACCGCAAGCCCTCATATTTTTTTATCGTATCAAATACCCATACCGAAGGGTTCATGGCCATTACCACCTCCCTCCACTGTAATTAGGATGAGTCGCATCGTGGGCTCCTTTGAGCTCGCTAACCTCAGCTTTTAGCTCTGTGTGCTGCTCTCTCATCTCTTTTATGTCCGACGAGTGACCGTTTAGCTGAAACAGAATCCCTTGAAAAGACTGCACAGCGAACCACGATATTAGCCCAAGCATTATTACCATGATCGCTTGCACTACATCAAAGTGTTGAATCCAAGTCGGGGTGGTATCCATTTTTATTTTTTATTTTGTTGTTATTTCCAGTTGACTTTCCAGCTCCGTCAGCCGGATTTGTGCCTGAGTCAATGCAGCAACGCTTTCCGCCAGCAGCTCGTGCATCTCTGCATCGTGCGCTATCTGTAAACTGTGAGTCACCTCTTTAATTACGGCCTCATCTATTTTCTGCGCTTGCATCAACAACATCCGGTTTGTAGTTAAAAAGCCCTAACCGCGCCATAGCTGTCTCTGCAATACTTGCAGGTAAAATCATCGTCCTAAATAAGTAATTCATAAGCTTAATTCGTCGTTACTGTCCAACCACGTGATATTAAAGTCGCTTTATCTGTAAGACCTTGCCCTGTCGGTGCTGCGTTACCTGCACCACCAAGATTTAATACTCTTGTTCCTGTTGTTCGATTTGCTGCAACAAATGCGGAAAGTAGCGCGTTAACCGAGCTTACCGTTAGTAAATTGTTTTGTGCCCGAAAATCTCCGAGTGCATTTGATACTAATCCACCTGCATAACCAGTCAATTGATTGGTACTGCAATAGAATATGGTTAACGCTGTATTAGCCGTAAGCGATGGGATACTGCCGGTTAATTGATTGCTGTCGCAATAGAATATGGTTAACGCTGTATTAGCCGTAAGCGATGGGATACTGCCGGTTAATTGATTGCTTTGGCAGTAGAATTGGGTTAACGCTGTATTAGCCGTAAGCGATGGGATACTGCCGGTTAATTGATTGCTTTGGCAGTAGAATTGGGTTAATTTACTTGGATCACTGATTGAAAATGTCAGTTTCTCAATTTTCTTGGTTGTAACCGTATCGGAAAACATAGTGGTTTTCTCAATACCACTGCCGAATTTCCATGATACTGCCGCCCCACCCGTTACCGTTCCACCTCTGCCGACATAGCTTGTGCCATTAACACCAAATACCCACGCACCATCTGGTACTAATTGTTCTGTGCCGGATAGCGTTTTTGCGTACTTTTTTAGTACGGTTGTCTCGTCTACTGATAATGCACCGTTGATAATCACCATGCCTGAGCTGTAGTTGCTTGGATTATACGTACCCGTAAGTTTTCTGCCAGTC
>Ga0208867_1000284_pt1 | contig 15137 bp, 15 predicted proteins | sample CryBogCBE05Oct08_FD_185505 | JGI IMG/M metagenome (GOLD analysis project Ga0208867, IMG submission 185505) | Freshwater microbial communities from Crystal Bog, Wisconsin, USA - CBE05Oct08 (SPAdes) (version 2) | ecosystem: Environmental > Aquatic > Freshwater > Lake | place: Crystal Bog... | reverse complement strand
GAATTAAAAAGCTACTCTTCGAGTTGAAATCTTTAGGTGTAGAAATCCAAAATCATACTCATCAGAACATTTATTCTAAACGTGATGTAAAGGTTGAAGCGTCATAAATTGTATATTCCTGATTAGCGGTTAAGTAAAATTAATAAAAAAAAGAGCGACTTCGTCGATCAGGGGTAGCTACGTCCTGAATTCGTAATTACTTACTAGGCAATTATCATCAACTTATAGTGTAATCCCACACCTAAGTGTCGTCAAAATCAAGTAACTTTCAATCGATGAAATTCCAGCACTTTCACTTCATCCCCATTTTTAGTTTTTTTAGACCAACGAGACGGAATTAGGCGAACAATTGATACCCCATAAAAAATTCACATGATCGAGTTTTTTTATTAATAAACCAATAGCATCGCAGAGAAAATTGAAAAAAAATTTAGAATACCGAAATGGTAATTTCGCATAGACTCAAAATCAAAGACCTTCGGTACTACATGTGCACAGTACACATATTTTTTGGCATGGAAAAGCTATCGATTACACCAACCGGACCTGAACAGGCAAAAACATCAAAGACTAGATCAAAACAGGATCTTTAGGGGGAGTGCGAGATAATCAACCATGCGCGATGAACTCGTAAATCGGCACTTCGTTCAGAGATGAGTTCCCAGACGAAACACCTGATTTGTCTTCCCATCAGAATCGGAAGGTGAGTCGCCGGAACGAGTCTTTTTCAAACAAGCTACATGGCACCTCTCCAAGAGAGGTACTGCCTTTTTCAATGTTTGTCACGATACCGCATTAAAATCAGTCAATGCCATTTCATAAATTAATGCGAACCCCCCCCTTGGTTTCAAAATTCCACAACTCAACCATCCCGAGACAGGAGGCACCCCTTCAAAGCTCGTTGTAACCCAAAAGAGATTCTTGTAAGTAAGCATAAAGATTCATGGCGACACATGCTACTGACTAAATTTTCTGGTAATTTTCGTTGAGTTCTTTCGCTCATCCTAAACTACAATGAGGAGCAGATTCTCAATATGAGCTATAAATTCACCACGCATCATTTGATCATGAATAGACTTAAACTTTCCCTGTAACTTCTCACACAAGAGGGTCGTAATACCTACCAGCGATCACTGCTTTTTAGTATTCGTAACCCAGAGGGCATCAAAGATACATCAGACCCACTCACTTCTTTTGACAAAATGATCGACGGTGGTGATCGCAAAGGCCATGTTCCCTCAACGCTTTTTTATGAATCCAAGTAGGATAACCCTTGTGCTGAGCAAATCCATAATCTGGAAACCGTGTACCCAAGTCCATCATGTACTCATCCCGAGCCTGCTTAGCTACAATCGAAGCAGCGGCAATACTCAAACACCTGCGATCCCCCTGAACCACAGGGGTAGCCTGAACGAGCAATCCAGGAGGAATCCACTTACCATCAACGAGCGCATGAAAAACTCTCAATGACTTTCTCGATAAAGGCTTATGGTAGGCATGAGAACTACACCGTCTCAGACCTTCCCAAGCACGTTCCATCGCCACTAAAGAAGCATGGTGGATATTCCAGGCGTCAATTTCTAAGACATCCGCCATTCCCAAAGCGCAACCCCAAGACCATTGAACGAGCAAAGGAGCAAGCTGCTTTCGAACCGAAGGACGAAGTAATTTACTGTCATTGACTTGAGACAACCAGGGAGCAGAACCTATCTCAGGAGGCAAAACCAAGGCACAAGCCATTACCGGACCTGCTAAACAGCCACGGCCTACCTCATCTATACCCACTAAAAAAACCTCGGGGTATCCTGCCTGTGTCTCCCAGCTTAAATCAGGACTCACACCGTCGCTGCTTTTTTCACTTCCTGACGACTTGCCACACGTGCAGCCTTCCCTTCTAAATCACGTAAATAATAAAGTTTAGCACGTCTCACACGCCCTTCACTGACAATTTCAATTTTTGCAACCTTAGGTGAAGACTCTAAAAAAATCCTCTCAACCCCTACTCCATGAGAAATCTTACGCACGGTAAAAGAACGACCCGATCCTCGATTCGAACAAGCAATCACCACACCCTCAAAAACCTGAATTCTTTCTTTTTCCCCTTCACGAATCCGAGCATGGACCTTCAAAGTATCCCCAGCAGAATAACGAGGAAAATCCCGTAACCAAGGCTTCTCCAACGAAGCAACACGGTCCATCAAACCCTTCTGAGGCAATTGAAGTCCTTTGGAAGTTCTTCGATACTTTATTTTTGTGGCTGCCATCTCAATACTCCTTCTTACTGTCCCAATAACCGATCTAAAACAACTGCAACAGCGGCACGCACAGAAAGATGATTGTACCCCGTTGACCCTTCTGGACCGTAGATCGGCTCCAAAATACGATCCACCTCCGGATAAAAAGAGTCAGAAACTCCCCAACCCGTTCCAAATACCAAAATGACAGGCCTTTCGGAACGAGCCGGATCCAAAAGCTCCTGCCGATAAGCCTCATAACTCACGGAAGTTTCAAGACGACGCGCATCTGTAAGCACCACCTCAGGATCTTGGCCATGCCGAAGACGAATCTCCTGCTTCACCTCCTCAAATGAGCGAACCATACGCACTAACGAAACCGCCTCTACCCGATCAGGATGGTAATCGCGAGCCTCTTGACTCCCCCAATGAGCCAAAATCCTCCCCACCAAAGCTGCTTGATCCTCAATAGGAGTGACTAAAAAATAACCACAAGCTCCATAAGTTCGTGCAGAACGAGCAATATCATGAATATCCATATTAGTCACGGAAGTAGTCACAGCCTCTCCCCGACGATTCACGACATGCGTGTGCAACAAAACTACATACATTGAAATAGGAGGCTTTTCTAAAAATAGACCCGGCCTTCTTACCCAAGTGCGCTTCAGCCTCTCCTGATGACGCCACTGATCTAAAGCCGCATGATCCCCTTGAAGAAGTACCTCGGGCACCTTAGCCCCTTCAAAAACACGAGGTCGCGTGTACTGAGGGTACTTTAAGGTACCTCCTTCCAAACTTTCCTCACTCAAGGAATCGGGATTACTCACCACTGCGGGAATCAAACGCGCAATCGTATCCGCCATCACCATCGCAGGCAACTCCCCACCGGTAAGGATGTAATCCCCCAGAGAAACCTCCCAATCGACATACTTTTGGATAAAACGCTCATCGACCCCCTCATACCTCGAGCACACAAAAATCACGCGTTCATTCGATGCAAGAGACTTAGCCATCGCTTGAGAAAACAGAACACCCTGAGGCGAAAGAAGCACGGTGACCTGCTTCTCTACTCGAGGAGTCTGTACACTCCTCCAGGCAGAAGCAAGCACATCTGCTCGCAAAAGCATCCCTTCCGATCCCCCAAAGGGAGCTCCATCGACCCGTCGGTGCTTATCCTGAGCAAAGTCCCGTATCTGCACTAAGCGCGAAGTAATCAACCCTTTTTTTCGTGCTTTTCCTAAAAGACTTGCTTCAAAGAAAGAGGAAAAAAGATCTGGAAAAAGTGTAAGAAAACTAAAATCCAAAACTCAGGAAACTTTCGACAAACCCTTCACTAACTGACGCACCGTAGGAGACATCTGTGCCCCCCGTGCTATCCAAGATCGCAAAGCCTCAAGATCAATTTTTATCTTATCTTTGAGTTCTACTTCCTTAGGAAGATAACGTCCCAATTTTTCTAAATAAGCCCCATCGCGACCGGATGCACTATCGACAACCACCACCGAATAGAGAGGATTTTTTTTAGCACCTTGACGAGAAAGACGAATACTGACAGCCATAGAAACCTTCCTTTGCCACCAGCTGTAACATGAGTAAAATAAAAGCGTCAAGCAGAAAGCTGCTTAAATCGTCTCTTGACCTACATCTAAATAGACTTCCTTCGTGTCATCGCTATATCCAAAATACTCAGAAAAACGACCCCATGAGATTAAAACCTCCACCATCTGATGAGGATTTTCGTTAGGCAACCACTCTCCTACTCGTTCTGTTAACTCCTGAATGGGAATTCTCAATGCCTGCGTTTTACTCAAAAGCTGAGAGGTCATTTGCACAATTTGCAAAGAGCCAAAAAGCTCATGCAGCATGCGCTTTCTGACATTCATATCTCCTGCCACAAAACTCCTTCCCAAATCAGTTAAAATAACTGACTGCTTAGGCGTATCCACAAGCTCCAAAAGCTCAGCAGCTTTCACTAAATAAAGAGTCCGTCCAAAGTCTTTGCCCGTCCCATGAGCAAGCTCAAAAATATCAGCCTTTCCTCCATCATCGGCAATCGCTTCCAATAAACCAATCATCTCAATGATCTGAATATTAGGAAGAGGCTGAATAGGACCTTCTTTCTGACGAGGCTTCAAAGAAATAGCCTCTCCTGAAATCGGAGCATCCGGCATCAACGTCTCTGTGATCCAAGCATAAAGCTGAGAAACCATCCTGCGAAATGACATCGATTGATCATCCCTAGGGTAAGGTAAATCATTGATAATTTCTTTACGAATATGACCAGGATTCGCTCCCATGACGAAAATACGACTGGCCATAAAAACTGCTTCCTGAATATGATGAGTCACGAGCACCATAGAGCGCGTTTTCGTTTTTTGACTCAGAAAAATTTTCATCATTTCTGTTCTTAAGGTGTCCGCAGTCAAAATATCCAAAGCACTACAAGGTTCATCGAGCAATAAAAGAGGTTTCTCCATAACTAAAGCTCGAGCGATACCCACACGCTGCTTCATCCCTCCTGAAAGCTCACGAGGATAAGCTTCCTCAAATCCCTCTAAACCCACTAAATCAATCACTTTGCGTACCCGCGCTTTTACTTCAGAAGAGGAAAGCTCTGAGCGCTTCAAAGCCAAAGCGATATTTTGATACACAGTCTCCCAAGGAAATAAAGCAAAAGACTGAAAGACTAAGGCGACATCCGGATTCATCCCCTGCAATCTTTTGCCTCGCACTAAAACACTTCCTGAATTCGCAGGGATCAAACCACTGAGGATCCTAAGACAGGTGGACTTACCAGAACCTGAAGGCCCCAGAAGAGCCACTACCTCATCTTCATGCACCGTAAGCGAAATCCCATCTAAGACTTTTAACTCAGTCCCAGATTCTAACGTGAAGGTTTTAGAAACATCTTTCAGCTCAATGAGCACTGCCATGAGACTCCCTAAAGTTCAATGCGGTAACGCCTTTGCGTGATAGCATAAATTTTCGACCATACCCACCTGTTCAACGAAAAAACGATGAAGACAATCAGCACTAAACTTGCAGCAAAAAGACTAAAATCGCCACTGACCGTCGCAGAACTTAACTTGGCTCCCAACCCACGAGTTTGTAAAACATGCCCCTGATACGAAAGGTACTCAGATACCACACTCGCATTCCAAGCACCTCCTGCAGCGGTGATCCATGCGGTAGCAAGCGAAGGAAAAATACTCGGAAAATAAAGAAATTTCCATCGATCCCAACGAGAAAAATCCATCAACCAAGCTGCATCATTCAAAGTCTGAGAAATACTCATAGCCCCCGCAAGCACATTAAAAAGTACATACCACTGCACTCCGAGCAGCATTAAAATAACGGATGCCCAAGAAAAAGGTACACCCAGCGCAAAAAGCAATCCTAAAACCAAAGGATAAAGCATCGGAGCCGGAAAAGAAGCTAAGACCTGAATGATAGGCTGAGCAATTCTCACCCTTTTCGCTGAAGTTCCAATCCAAATCCCCAAAGGAACACTCATGGCAGTCGCAATGACCAGCACCAAAAAAACTCGAAACAAAGTCCAAGCTGCATCTACCCATAATGCAAGCCAGCTTGCCCCAGGAATACGAATCAATAACATGAAAAGATAGTACGCTTTGAAACTCATCCCCACCAAAAGGGCACCTAAACACAAAATCCCTAAAACTTGAAAGACCCCAGTACACCTCGTGCCTAGATGGTTTAAAAAATCCAGAATTTTTTTACCAAAAAAAAACTTTTTGACAGAAACTTTCATCCGAGGTCTTTTCAATCTTCCAAAAAAACGTCTTAAAAAAAGCTTCATCAAACGAAGCATAGGAGACTCTCTCAACCAAACACGCATCAAAGGCTCATCCACACGCGCTGAAATAGATTCATCTAACCGGTATCGCCTTACCCAAGAAAGCACAGGCCTCCATACAACAAAATCCATAGCAATAATCAAAATCAGCATAGCAATGACTGCCATTCCAATGGCTAGAGGGTTTTTCTGAGAAATGGCAACATCCATATAAGCCCCAATACCCGGCAGTCGGTATTCTTTATCCCCTAAAGTCATTGCCTCACAAGGAATCAAAAAAAACCAGCCTCCTGCCATGGAAAGCAAGCTATTCCAAGCAAGATTCACGGCGGAATAAGGTAGCTCTAAATGCAATAAGCGATCTTTTATTCCGAATCCCAGAACGCGACTTGCTTCGTCTAAATCCCGGGGTAAAGACTTTAAGGATGCGTAGTAGCTGAACGTCATATTCCAAACTTGACCTGTAAAAATCATGAGAATGGCAGCTAACTCTAAGCCTGTATTAGTCTTTGGAAAAAAAGCAACCAGCCCTAAGATCAAACCTGGCAAAAAACCCAAAACGGGAATACTTTGAAAAATATCCAAAAGTGGCAACATCCAACGCTCTGCTAAACGAAACCGAGCCATCAGGTATCCAACGATGAAAGTGAAGATCAAAGAAATAAAATAAGCAACGGTTCCCCTCACTGCTGAAAGTAGTGTATAGTAAGGGAGGCGCCAAACAGATAAATCGATCTGAGTCGCCGGATGAAAATCGCTTTGAGACTCATTAGCAATGGAAAACACACCGTAAATGATCGTTGCAGTCACTAAAACCAGGATCCCATCAGAAAAAGAAAAGGGACCCTTGAGGAAGGAGGCTTTTTTTTTCATGAAGCAAGTCTCGTCTGAATTCTTTCAAATGGCTACCAAATTTTTCTCAAAGGCAACCACGCCCTTGAAAGTCATCACAGCATCTCACAAAAAAGCACCCTACCCCATCTTGATTCAATCACTAACTCCTCGGAATCTCTTATGAAACCTGCCTTACTGATTGTTTTAGATGGCTTCGGAATAGCCCCTGCCCATCCCTTCAATGCCGTTGAAAATGCTCGGATGCCTTTTTATCAGCACCTTCAAAAATCCTATCCCCATACGTCTTTACTCACGCACGGTCCTTCTGTGGGCCTTCCTGAGGGAATCATGGGCAATTCGGAAATCGGCCATATGACCCTGGGCTCAGGTCGTGTTCTGGATACCGATCTTTCTCGTATTTCAAAAAGCATCGCAACCGGAGCTTTTTTTGAAAATCCCGTCCTACAAAAAATCCTCTCACAAGCGCCAAGAGTCCACCTTATGGGTCTTTTATCGGATGCGGGAGTGCACAGCCATCAGGATCATTTATTCGCTCTTTTAAAGCTTTGCAAAAAACTTCAAGTACCCCACAGTATCCACGCGTTTTTAGATGGACGCGATTGCCCTCCACAATCAGGCTTGCATTACCTTCAGAACCTCTTGAATCAACTGGATGAATCTACCCAACTGGCCTCTGTTTCAGGAAGGTATTGGGCTATGGATCGTGATCAGCGCTGGGAGCGCACTGAAAAAGCCTATCGAAGTCTTTTTAGCCAAGGCCCAAGTAGCACTTTAGAAGGACTCCTTCAGAAGATTCAGGCTTCTTATCAAAAAGGCCAATCTGATGAATTTTTTGAGCCCACAGTCATTCGTCCCTCAGCAGGTATTCAACCGGAAGACAGCGTCGTATTTTTCAATTTTCGCTCAGATCGAGCACGTGCCTTAACACAAGCAATGACACAAGCAAGATTTTCTCACTTTCCCACCCTAGGTCGCCCTCGTACTTTTGCCGGTATGACCGTTTATGACTCAAACTTCCAAGTCCCCTCTATTTTTCCTCCCACAATTATCTCTTCTACTTTAGGAGAATGCTTAGAAAGACAAAAACTTCCTCAATTGAGAATCGCTGAAACAGAAAAATATGCACATGTCACTTTTTTCTTCAATGCAGGAAGGGAACTTGCTTTTGAGCAAGAAGATCGCATACTCATTCCATCTCCTCAAAAGGTTCCAACTTATGATCTCTCTCCCCCGATGAGTGCACGTCTGCTCACGCAAGAAACGCTTCAAAAACTCAAGATGAAACACTATGCTTTCATCCTGATGAACTTTGCTAACGCAGACATGGTAGGCCACACAGGAAATTACCCAGCAGCACTTGAAGCAATCGAAGTATTAGATACCTGCCTTTCTGAGATTTTACCTGTAGCTCATGCCTCAGGATACGAGGTCCTCATCACTGCAGATCACGGAAATGCTGAGCAAATGCAAGACCATCAAGGACAGCCCCACACCCAACACACACTTTTTCCCGTTCCCCTCCTTTGGGCGCCTCCTTATCTCACCCAAGCTAAGCTTGATTCAGGAACTTTAGCCGATGTATTTCCTACGTTATTTGAGATCATGGAGCTTCCTATACCTGCAGAAGTGACCGGAAAAAGCCTTCTTCGATGTTTCGATGCGTAGCCTGTAAAACAAGCATTTTCTTAGGAAAGCACTTTCCGCTTTGTGAGATTTGCGATCAAAGTCTTGTTACTTGCCCAGCCCTTTGTTCCATTTGCGCAAGTCCCGCTTGTCAACCAGGAGCTTGTAATCGGTTTTGGGATCCGATCTCCAAAATTCACAGTTATTCTGCACTCTACCTTATGGTGGGTTCCTGCTACCGCATCCTCAAAGCTTGGAAAAGAAACCGCGGTTTCTTATTCAATCGCAAAATTTTACAAGCCTCAGAAAGACACCGCAAGCTTTGGACACAATTTCAACCAGATGCTATTATTCCTATTCCCCAGCGTTTTTTTCACGCCTGGAAAATGCGAGGAAGCCCCACAGAAACTCTCGCTCGTTGGATGAGCACCCTCATTGATGCACCTGTGGTTTGGGCATTAAAATATCCCTACACAACCCAGAAACAATCAAGCCTCACGATCACAGAACGCCTTCAATCCAAACGCTTCTGCCTTGAAAATCTGACCACACTTCCCAAAAATGTCATTTTAGTCGATGATTTCCGGACGACAGGACAAACTCTTCACGAAGCATCAGGTCTTTTAAAAGAAGCGGGAGTCATCAACATCCATGTCTTTTGCTTGGGTATTCGAGGCACGAAATCAAACTTCCTTAAAAAATGACTAAAATCCCGTAAATCTCTAGGAATCAAACAGGTAAAAAATACCATATCTTTTTTTACTGTTGCTCTTGAATGTTTTAGCTTATTCAGACATTGAAATACTTACTATTTATTTAAAATTAAAAAAATAGAACAATCATTGCAATTCATCATCGTATGAAATTTTTATTAATTTATTTTCTTCTTTTTTCGAACATTTCTTATGCAAGTAATTGTTTATTTTTTCCATTGATAAATATATTTAATATTAATTTAAAAATAAAAAAATATTAAAAGAATGCAGAATAAAAAAATTAAAAAATAAAATAAATCGAGAAGTAACATTCCTTAAACTTTTTCAAAATTTTAATGAAAATAAATATGAAAATTCCTTAAATAATCAAAAAAAATGTTTGATTTTAACACTGTCAGGAGATCGATTTACGCATAATGAGTGCACTTCAGAATACATGATTGGTTTTGTAAAAAATTTATACCAATATAAGATTTTAACAAAAAACGAAAAAGATATAGCTCTCGAGAAAATAGAAAAATATCCTTTGTTTGAATTAAAAAAATTAGAAATTAAGCTAAATCAAAAAAATACATTCCATAAATATTTTCAAAATTTCAAGCAAGAATCTCTAAATTTTTTAAACAAACAAAAAGAATGCCTAATATCAATAATATCCAATAAACTGCCAACAGAAGATCATTGCACATCAGAATACGCAAAAGGTTTTTTAATAAATTTACACAACCATCAAGTTTTAACAGAAAGTGAAAGAGATATAGCTCTCGAGAAAATAGAAGAATATAATTTATCCAAAAAGGAAAATGCTACACATCAAGCTTCAGAAATTCAAACAACAGGGAACACCAATCCATCCTACACACACAAAAAAAATGAATATTTTATCTATAAAACCGAGACACCAACGACCAATTTAGAAACTTCAGAAAAAATGGGAAAAATTTTAAAAAAAGTAGCTGAAGCTTTTTTTCCTAATGAAAAATCAAGCTATACAGCAATAGAAAAAAATGATAAAGCTGAAACTACTATTAATATTAGTGATAAAAAAATCAGCATAATAGTAAAAGGATCAAAAACAGAAAAAACCATCGATCCAGGTATCTATTTATTTTTTAGATTTTCAATAAAAAAATTAGAAGAAAACGTTAATGATATTTGCAAAATTCTTGGTCGCCCCGAGGATGATAAAGAAAAAATTATTAAAATTTTATAAATAATAAATAAACTTATCCCTGAAATATCTTCAATAAGCTATGATGGATTTAACGCAAAATTGACTCAAAAAATAAACGAAATTATCACCAGAGAAAAACTAGAAGAAGCGAGAAAAAATCCTAGCAAGAATTTAAAAAATATGATAAAAAAAGATATAAATGAGATCAATGATGAAGAATTAAAATACTATTTATTTAAATTAATGAATATTGAAACTAATATTAATATAAAAAACGGAAACGAACTGAATAAAAACAAATTATTTGAAGATATATTGAAAATGTTTGATAATTCAACAGTAACTAGTCAGCCAATTTCAAAAAAACTCGGGTAAGTGGCCCCCAAATAAGAGGGGCCGAATTTCCACGGAACCGGAATTACAGGTCACGTATCCGGCTTTATGTGATCCATTTGTTCACTGCAAACCAATGTGACAATCTATTCGAGGACCGGGTCTTTTGACCTACCCAATTGATAAACCAGATGAGATAAGCTCTTTCAACCGCTCAAGTATGAGACAAATCTCCGCTTGTTGGAATATACTGTCCCTGCAGCCAGTCCATTGGGAACTCCCCTATTTGCTAAATTATCATAGAGGATTCACCTTATTTTTCCGTTGATCAACGATCCTCGCTCGAAGTCGTCTCCGAATATAAGCATCAATAGATGCTAACTGCGATGGATACTGGATCATCTGATAATAATTCGATCACCCCATATACCATCGGTTGATTGCACCCATTGTGCTCTTTATATCTTGGGACGTACCTCGAGAAGTAATCCCTCACTCGATCACGTGCTTTCTGCATAGGAGAAATTGCTAGAGTCACTGATTGTCATCCCCCCAGAATTTTACTCCTCGGGACAGACTCACTTTTCTCTTCGGTTGATCTTCAGCTTCAGTCGATTCTCTATGAATTTACTAACTGTCCGTATCACTCGCTCTGCAGCTTTTTACGTACGCACGAAAATATTCGCGTCATCCGCCCAAGCAGCAGAACTCTAGTCCACGATTGTTCCATCCCTCTCCAGTTCATCCAATACCACATTATTCAATAACGGACTAAGTGGACTTTCTTGCGCAGAACCCTCATTGCCCTCACCAGAACATCTTCCATGATCCCAGATCTCAGCACCACACCCGTCAGACGCAAAATGCGTTTGTCCGATATCTGTAGCTTCATCCGATTGATCAATCGATCGTGGTGAATTTGGTCAAAGAATCGCTCTAGGTCTTATCTACCACGTATTCTTTGCCCTCTTTCACCGTCTTTTGAGCCGCTTCCAAGGTACGGTATGTTTCAGGATAGTTGTCGCCCCGACCGCTTGGTCACCCTACATTATTGGGTCTAACAAAATTACGCATCACTTTTAAGCCATGAAATTCAACGGTGTCCATTTTTTCGCAATTTCTAGTTTGTCCAGACCAACGAGAAGGGGGGAGTTGTTTTTGAGCTTCTTGATAAACAGCATGCCTTCTTTTTAAAATTTCTAAATCCTCGCCTTCGTGTCTTGAATTTGGTGTGGTAAAAGAAATTCCGCATTGTCTTAAAAAGCGATTTTGAGTAAGAATTATCATTACTGACTGCAGGTCTGCTGAACGAAGGTACAATTCCAAGTCGTTGCAAGGTTACAAGCATGGTACAACCCTTCCTGGGGGTTGCCGTTGTCTGCATGTGTGATGATTTGATTTCTTTGGATATTTTCGACAATGCAGATAACTTCAATTAAATCAGATGATTTTTCCATAGATTCAGTTTCGTGTAATTCATGTCCCACAATTTTACGTGAAAAAATGTCCATGAATAAATAGAGATAGTAGTAGATGCCAAGGCCTAAAGTAGGCAAGTATGTGATATCCCACTAAAATCATATGATCAAGTTTTGATGAGGTACTCACCGCTTCGATTTTTCTTGGAGGACGACTTTTATCGCGATGCGCTATTCATTTTTCAGATTTAAGTAACGATATATCGTCGATTCAGATCCTAGATACACGCCCCGATCAGCAAGCTCCGGAACATCTGTTGGGGGCTCTTGTCGCAAAATTCGAAGCTTGTTACCACTTTTAAATAGCCTGAAGTTCTTCTTGAGAAAACGAAGAGGCTGGCTGGGATGGGCTCTTACGGCAATCCTCCCTTAATTTTGATAGCTTTCATCGCTGAATAGTTCTTTCGTCTATTCCTGGGGATGCTACAGCCCTTGCTTTGACGAGCCCCCTCTTTCACATTCCTTCATCAGGTCTAAAATCGCGGTACGATCACTTAGCTCCTCTTGCTTTTTCTTCTCAAAGAAAATTTGCTTTTTTTTGAGAACAAGCAACGCTGATAGTTCAGCTAATGCCTTTTCTTAAGATTTCATGTTGGAGTTGCTTAATTTTAGTGTCTCTTGCATCCTGAACGGGCTTCTTGTTCCATGGTAAAGCATTCTCCATGATTGTGCGCCATTTCTCTATTTGAGTTGAATAAAGCCCTCTCATCTGAGACAAAGCCCTCATTCTTCATCTTTTAAATTGGTAGTATCATTAACAGCCTTGATCTCAGCATGAACCCCGCATTCCGCACCAAAAACATAAAAATCAAAAATTAAAAAAAATTAAATTTTTATGGTCGCCGATTCACAAGGGAAGTGCATTGAGATTAATTAAAACCATAGAGTCAAAAAAGACATCTCAGGGCCAGTTCCTCGTGTATAACGTTTGCGTTTTATTTTTGCAATGCTTTCGTAAAAAATGTTTCTGCAATCGAGTATAATCGCAAATGGTAAAAAAAATTGATACAAGAGCACCTCTTGAAGCTGTAACAGAGTCCTCCTTGGATCTCTCTAGGAAGATCCAACAGATAGCCATAACACCTCAAGCTTGTTTAAGAGGCACATTGTAAGAGTTACTCAAAAAAGACAAGAATAAGAAGAAAGTGGGAGCAGGAGTAATTTGGGTAACGCGATGCTTTTTATCCAAATGCTAGCAAAAAGAACGCAAATTCACCCCCCTTTTGCTAGCCTGTCCCCCGATCCAAAGAGTATATTTAACTCGTACGCTCAAAATAAAGAGCTAAACTTCCTCTCAAGTTTTTACTAAAACCTGAGAGATTTGTGAAACAATCGCTTGCACTCACTTTATTGCAAATTTGGGGAACATACGAAATAAAAATTTTTATCGATCTCATGTTAATGCATATTTTGGTGCATCATCATCACTTCCATCGGTGTTTTATAGCCCAAGATCTTGCGTGGTCGGTTATTGAGTTTGTCTTCAATTTCTTGCACCATTTCATCAGAAACTTGGGTGAAATCAGTACTTTTTGGTAAGTATTGGCGAATCAGACCGTTAGTATGCTCGTTGAGTCCACGCTCCCATGCATGGTAGGGTTTAGCAAAGTAAACTTTGGCACCCAATTTATCTGCTATAGTGACGTGATCGGCAAATGCTTTGCCATTGTCAAGGGTGATTGTAATTACAGATAATAATAACGATAATCCCCCTCGTTTTTCAACAGCAGCCTTGGTAAAAGCTTTTGCTGTTTTACGATCGATCTTTTTGAGTACGGTGAATTTTGAACAACGATCTACCAAGGAAACAATAGCGCCTTGGTGCTTCGCTCCAATGATGGTATCACCTTCCCAATCCCCAATACGCGTTTTTTGCTCTACGATTTTTGGACGTTCATCAATATCCACGCGATTAGGTATGTGCCCTCGACCTGCTGCTACTGAGGAACGCTTGTTATATTTTTTTCCAGAATGTCTCAAATGTTTGTAGAGAGAGCCGCCAGAACTTTTGTCTTTCCAAATGTGCCGGTAAATAGTTTCATGACTAATACTATTGCCAGCAAGCTTAAACCGACCTGCGATTTGTTCCGGGCTCCAACCTTCCAGAATCCTTTCTTCAATCATTTCGATTATTTCTTGGTTGAGCTTCTTACAGGCCCCGTGTCTCAGGATAGTTGTCGTGCCAAGTGTTGAAAATAGGGGGGCGAGAAGATAGGGTTTTGAGACATGAAAAATCGTAAAATTTATTCAAAAGAGTTTAAAGAAACTTGAGTAGAAAAGATGCTGAACAGAGGAGATAGAACGATAATATCCATATGTGAAGGAGCTTTTGTATTGCTCGGAACAGGGGCTAAATGGATCTCAGAAGCTCAAGGCAAGACAGACAGGAGCAACAGAAAGAGCTCTAGGATAAGTGTTCAGGCTCAGATCAAGGCTGTTACTACCAACTTAAAAGATGAAGAATAAGGGCTTTATCTCAGACGAGAGGGTTTCTATTCAACGACCCCTTCAACCGCGAACTGCATTATTGAGATATAAATTAAAAAACTAGTTATACTGAGTCAAAAAAATAGGATAGCCTCAAGATTAAAATTGAAGGAGTTTATCATGCCAACAGGTTACAATCACTTGAATTTAGAAAAAAGGTCACAAATTCACGCGCTGAGAGCAACGAAGACATCAACGGCTGAGATTGCCCGAATACTTCAATGCCACCCATCTACCATCACTCGTGAAATAAAACGCAACACTGGAGATAGGGGTTATCGCTATAAACAAGCCAATGGCAAAGCGGTAGAACGTCGATTAAAGGCAAGTCGCACCTGTAAGAAGCTCAACCAAGAAATGATGGAAATGATTGAAGAAAGGATTCTGGAAGGTTGGAGCCCGGAACAAATCGCGGGTCGG
>Ga0208867_1000276_pt1 | contig 15503 bp, 14 predicted proteins | sample CryBogCBE05Oct08_FD_185505 | JGI IMG/M metagenome (GOLD analysis project Ga0208867, IMG submission 185505) | Freshwater microbial communities from Crystal Bog, Wisconsin, USA - CBE05Oct08 (SPAdes) (version 2) | ecosystem: Environmental > Aquatic > Freshwater > Lake | place: Crystal Bog... | reverse complement strand
ATGGTAGGTGGGTGGCATTGAAGTATTCGGGCAATCTCAGCCGTTGATGTCTTCGTTGCTCTCAGCGCGTAAATTTGTGACCTTTTTTCTAAATTCAAGTGATTGTAACCTGTTGGCATGATAAACTTCTTCAATTTTAATCTTGAGGCTATCCTATTTTTTTGACTCAGTATAACTAGTTTTTTAATTTATATCTCAATAATGCAGTTCGCGGTTGAAGGGGCCATGGATAATAATATATCCAAGGATATCTCTGTTTTTACTTACAAAAAAACCCTTTTCATTCTTCGTAAGTTTTTCTCTTGTATCTTACTGCCATGTTAAAAAGATAATTTAGATTTTCAAAAATTAGATATTAAGATTCACTAAAAGAAAGTTTTTTCAATTTATTTTTAGTCTCGATTCTATAATGCATCAAGTCAAAACTCGTCACTCTCAAGTTAATAAAAACTAAAAAATATTTTTAAGAATTTTTGTCTATGGTAGACTGAGGGTACACTTTTTTTTATGAAGGAGAAGTTTTCTATGTTTTTCCCTCCTCTTTTTCTCAGGGCATGTTTAAGCGTTTGGTTTCTTTCTGCTTGTTCAGCGGGGACCCAAAACGCGGGAAGTTTGCTTAATCAGAGTTTACCGAACTCATCTCATTCCTGAAATCCGGAAAATCTTCCTGATGCTGATGGAGAATTGGGGAAGCAGGAGGTGCGGGGTCAGTCAGGGCAGGGCTCTTTGGATCAAGGCTTAGAAGTCGGTCGTAGTTGGTCAGGACTAGAGAAATTTCTACAGGGAGAGCCAGCAGTGGGAAAGTGGTTAGAGGCTACTTTAGGTTTTTCGTTAAGCGATTTGAGAGCGTTCAGTAAAGATCGTTGGATGTTGTGTTACGATCAAGGACAGGCTGATACGGAATGGGATCACTTTCATTGATTGTCGTGAATCAAATGATCCTAGTGATATAGGATCGAAGATTCCACTTTTTTCTCGGGTCATTGAAGGAATACAGTATTTCGTGAAAGATGCTCAGGGGCTTTTTCCTTCTCCTCTAGGTCCATTGGAAGCATTGAAAAATATTACTTTACCAGCAGGTCTTTCGATAGAAAAAAAGGAGTCCTCTAATCTTGATCAGATTTTGCAAGAGGAGAAGAGTTTTAACAAATCCTTGTATTCTTTCTATGGAGAAGATCAAGGCTTGAAAGTTGCTGAAAGTTGGTTATTGCTACAGGTCTTTCTTGTGGGGAAGTCAGGCGTGCGAGAGTGGTTAGAGCTTGCTTTAAATTTTTCGTTGAGTGATTTGAGCGCGTTGAGTCGTACTGATGAGTCAACGCTCACTAGACGATGTACTCAGCTTAAGTATAGTTTGCTGGCGTATGCAATTCCTTTATGTAGTTTACTGGAATCATCTAATCGCAACTCCCAGTCCCTCGCTAAACTTCAATTTTTTTATGATATTGTCAAAGGAATATCTTATTTTGTGATAATAGCTGAAAAACTTTTCCCTTTTTTTTAAAGATGAATGGAAAAAATTCGAGGACCTTGCCGAATCAGAAAAAGATTTTGTTGAGAAGCGACTTGGTCAAGGAGATTCCTAATCATCCGGTGGTGATTGATTTTCCCTAATTCGCCGAAAGATCACTCATTCAGATAGGGTGCTAGCACTTCAGGATTTCCGTCAATTTTGTGAGAAGGGGGAATTTTGAGTAATTGGAGAATGAGGGGGTAGATATGAATATTCCTGAATGGGGGAATTTTTTTCTTTTTTTGAAGATGGGGACCTGAAGCGTAAAAGATGCCCTGCATCGAAGAAGTGGTGTCTGGATCATAGCCATGGTCGCCTTGGGGGAATTTTTTAGGTTCTTTGATAGCAATCCAGTAGGGAGATTGAGCTATGATCACGATGTCTCCTGCTCTTGGGTTTTTGGCATAGTGGTAGCGCGATGGCATTTCTGATCTTAAGAAGGCATGGTAATGACCTTGGGATTTTTGGTTAAGTTTTGCTAACGTCTTGGCAATGGCTTGAGGATGATCGAAATAAAGAAGCATTTGAGTTCCCATACCTTCGATGCGCACGCCTGTGAGATCGATGGATGGATCGAGGTAGACAATTTCTTGGGGATGCTCCATCCCGTGATCAGAAACGACAAAAAGCTCTGCTTGATGCTGGGTGACGAGTGCGCGCAGTTCTCCAATGCTTCGATCAACTCTTGCGATGGGATCTGCTAATTGAGAAGGGCCCTTTCTGTGACTTGCGTCATCTATGTCTGAGAAGTAAAGCAGAATGAGATGGGGTCTTTGGCTTTCGGGGAGTTCTAGCCATTTTTGAACCTGTTGAATTCTTTGTTGGTGGGAGGTGGATTTGTTGTACTGGTACCAGTACGTGGGGCGGATCTCTTGAATAGCGGCTTCAGATGCCGGCCAAAAATAGGTTGCTGTTTTGATGTGATGTTTTTCGGCAGTCACCCAAATGGGTTCTCCTCGGTACCAGGAGCCATCTTTCACTGCCTTGGTGTCGTACATGTGGTAGGCTGCTTTGCGTTCGGGATCATAAAAGGAATTGGCTACAATGCCATGATTTTCTGGATAAAGCCCTGTGGCAATGCTGTAGTGGTTGGTGAATGTTTTGGAGGGGTAGACGGGAAGTAGGGTTGCCTGAAGGCCTTCATTTTTTAAGGCTTCTAAATGAGGGGGGTGGTACAGTTCGGTATAGTCATGGCGGTAACCATCAATTGAGACCAAGACAACGGTAGGAAGATGGCTTCCTTTTTGTAGGGAGGAACATTGGAAAAAATTCAGCGTTACAAGGACTGAAAACAAAGCTCTCTTCTTCATGGAAAAACCTCTTGGATCTGTGTACCACCCTTCGGTTATCCTTTGGGTTTTTTTTGACTGCTCGTAGGCGGGAGAAAAAGTTCTTTTCTGCTTGACGCAAAAAAAGTTCTTCGTTATCTAGAACAGATTCAAGCAGTTGTGCCTTGACAAAAAGGTGCATGCAGATTCGGTTGAAAACAGCGGCTAGGTGGATCCTAGATTTATGCAACGTCTTTCAGAAGGTTCTTCGTTCGGAGGACTCAAAAAGCTTTTTTTTCTCTTTACCTTGATGGGTACGCCTCTTTTAGTGGTGGCTTCCCTTCGTTATTTCCCTACCGCTTCCAATCAAGGGTATGCGCCTGTGCAGCCCATTCCTTTTAATCACGAAAAACATTCCACTCAGTTTAGTATTCCCTGTCTTTATTGCCATTCTTCTGCTGAGAAGTCCCGGCACGCCTCTATCCCTGCTTTGGGAACCTGCATGAATTGTCATTCTATTGTAAAGCTAGATAGTCCTTTGATTCAAACTTTAAGGAGTGCTTATTTTGAGAAAAAGCCCATAGAGTGGGTTCGTGTGCATGAACTTCCTGATTATGTCTATTTTCCCCATAAAAGGCATGTGCTCAAGGGTATCGATTGTCAGGTTTGTCACGGAGATGTACAAAAAATGACGCGTGTTGAGCAAAAATCATCAATGACGATGGGCTGGTGTATGGAATGCCATCGAGGCAAAACAGCTCCTCAGCATGTTCTCAAAGAGGCTTATCCTGGTGTAGAGAATCCTCAAGGACCTGTTGCTCCGACGAGTTGTTCTACTTGCCACCGGTAGTTGTACGAGAACCAGGTGTATGGGAGTAAAAGATGGAAAATGATGAACCTAAGACATTTGTGCCTCCTAGGCACTGGATAGGCGTTGAGCAATTAAATCCGAGTTACTGGGAAGATCCTGAACTGACTGAAAAGCGAGGTCAGGAATTTTTTGATAAACCCATTGAGTATTTAGAGGGTTTAGGGGAGCAGAAAACTTCCATGGCAAGGCGTGAGTTCTTGACCATTATGGGAGCGAGTATGGCTATGGCAGGTTTTTCTTGTGCTCGTAGGCCTGTCCATAAAATCATTCCTTATGTCGTTAAGCCAGAATTCACCACGCCTGGGGTCTCTGATTGGTACGCTTCTACGTGTCGAGAGTGTAGTTCTGGTTGTGGAGTTCTTGTAAAAAATCGAGAGGGGCGTCCTATCAAGTTAGAAGGAAATCCTGATCATCCTTTGAATAGAGGTTCTCTTTGTGCGCGTGGGCAGGCTTCTGTGCTCAATTTATACGATCCTGATCGTTTGAAAGCTCCACTTGCCGTGGCCCGGGGTAAAACGCCTCATGAAGAAATTTCCTGGGAAAAAGTCGATCAAAAGATCCAAGAGGGATTAAAAAAGAGCTCACGTGTGCGTATCTTAAGTGGTGTGATCAATAGCGAGTCTACCCGAGAGTTACTGCAGTCTTTTTTAGCTCCTTGGAAAGCGGCTTTGCATGTGGAGTACGAGCCTATCTCTTTTGAGGTTATTCGCCAAGCCCAGCAGCTTTCGTATGGGACGGCGGTCATTCCGAATTATCGGTTTGATCAAGCGGATATGGTTCTTTCCTTGGGGGCCGATTTTTTGGGGAATTGGGTGTCTCCTGTGGAGCATGCTCGTGATTGGGCATCCAAGCGCAAGCTTTTGAATGAAAATCGGATGTCGCGCCTGATTTGTTTTGAGCCGGGCTTCTCACTGACGGGATCGAATGCAGATGAGCGTTATCCTATTCGTCCGGGAGAAGAGCTTCTGGTAGCTTTGGCGTTGGCACATGAGCTGATCATCAAGCAAAAGCGTGCTTCCTGCGATAAGACTTTAGAAGAGGTTTTAGGGTTTCATACCGTTGAGCGTGTTTCTCAGGGTCTGGGATTGGAGCCTAGCATCCTTCGCAAAGTTGCTTCGGAGCTTTGGGAGCATCGTGGTCGCAGTTTAGTGGTGGCAGGGGGACTTGCTTCTCAGACCTCTCAGGCTCTAGAGCTTCAGCTCGTGGTCAATCTTCTGAATTCGGTGATTCAAAATGAAGGACTCACGATTGATGGGACTTTGAATATTCGGCTTCCTTCCACGTCTGCAACGATTTTTTCTTTGCTTGAGGATATGGAAAAATCTCAAGTGGAGGTTTTGATCGTTTATCGTTCTAACCCAGCTTATACCTTGCCTAGGTTTCAAGAAGCCTTGAAAAAAGTGGGGTTAGTGGTCGTTGTTTCTGATCATTTGGATGAAACGGGCATGCTTGCTGATTACGTGTTACCCGACCATCATTTTTTAGAAAATTGGGGAGATTCTGTCTCACAAAGGGGCTTGTTGAGTTTACAGCAGCCTGCGATCGCGCCTATCCACCAAACGCGTGCTTTTGAAGATCTGCTGATGGGCTGGTCTCGGGCTTTGCAGGGAGAGAAATCAGCCTTAGGGAAATATCCTGATTGGCACATGTACTTAAAGGGGCGTTGGAAAGAAAAGTACTTCCGTATTTCTGGGAAGGGCGGGAATTTTGAGCTATTTTGGGAATCGGTTTTACGACAAGGGGTTTTGGATTTAAGGGTCACTCAGACAAATCCGAAACTCAGGCCTACCGTGAGGACCTTTCGTTCGTCGTGTGTGAAAGGCTTGATTCCTCGGGTACCTTCTCAACAGCCTGAGCACGTGCAGCTTGCGCTTTATGCGAAAGTGAGCATGCATGATGGGCGATCTGCGAATAATTCCTGGTTGCAAGAATTACCTGACCCTCTTTCTTCTGTGACTTGGGATAATTATCTCAATGTTTCTCCATCCTTGGCTAAGAAGCTTTCTTTGAAAGAAAATGATCTGGTAGAAATCAGTTCGCAGGCAGAGAAAGCGCGCTTACCTGTGAGAATTCAGCCGGGGTTACACCCTGAAGTGGTGACAGCTGCGATTGGCTATGGTCGTCGTCAGGGGGGGAAGGTTGCACAGGGCTGTGGGGTTGATATGTACCCTTGGGTGAGTGCGGAGGGAGAACGGTTTGTTTTTTCAGGGAAGGCTGTTCGTTTGAAAAAAACCGGGCAGTTTTATGCTTTAGCAAGTACCCAGTGGCATACCGCAACCGAGCAGCGTCCCGTCATTCGCGATATCACTTTAAAAGAGTACCAAAAAAACCCCCATGCGCTAGGAGTGACGGATCCTGCGTTAAAATCAGAGAGTGTGGCTTCTATTTGGCCCAAGCATGACTATCATGGGGATTACCGTTGGGGTATGGGAATTGACCTGAGCTCTTGCACAGGCTGTGGAGCTTGTGTGATTGCCTGTCAGGCAGAAAACAATGTGCCTGTGGTGGGCAGAGATCAGGTCAGGGTGAGTCGTCAGATGCATTGGATGCGTATTGATCGCTACTACTCGGGTAGTCCAGATAACCCGAGTGTGGTTTTCCAACCGATGCTTTGCCAGCACTGTGAGAATGCTCCTTGTGAGACCGTTTGTCCTGTCGTTGCGACAGTCCATGATGATGAAGGCTTGAATGTTCAGGTGTATAATCGTTGTGTGGGGACCCGGTACTGTCAAAACAATTGTCCTTACAAGGTCAGGAGGTTTAACTTTTTTGATCATTGGAAGTCTTATGAGACTACGATGAACTTACTTTGGAATCCGGATGTCACGGTGAGAACCCGTGGTATCATGGAGAAATGTACTTTTTGTATTCAAAGGATTCACGAGAGTAAAGATCTTGCAAAAGATCGGGGAGAAAAAGTGCAAGAGTCCCAGTTAAAAACCGCCTGTCAGCAGACATGTCCTACCCAGGCCATTGTTTTTGGGAACTTGAATGAGGCTAAAAGCACCGTATCTCGGTGGAAGGAGCATCCTCGAGCATTTAAGGTTTTGGAAGTGCTGAACACAGAGCCGTCTATTTCCTACCTAGCGAAAGTGAGAAACCCATGAATGCTGTGTCAGAGGTTTTAGTTACAGGAAATAAGACTTATTCAGATGTCAATGAAGATGTTGCTCGTCCTTTAGAGCGGTTTCCCACGGCGAAGTGGTGGGTGTGTTTTTCTGTTGCAGTCTTCACTTTTTTGATAGGAGCCTTGTTAAGCACAGATATGTTTTTACGGGGCCTTGGGGTCTTAGGGTTAAACCAGCCTAATGGCTGGGGTATTTTTATTGTGAACTTTGTTTTTTGGGTGGGTATTGGGCATGCAGGGACCTTGATCTCTGCGGTGCTTTTTTTATTCCGTCAGAAATGGCGAACAGCGATCAATCGTTCTGCGGAAGCCATGACCATTTTTGCGGTGATGACTGCGTTGATTTTTCCGGTGATCCATACGGGAAGGCCTTGGTATGCAGCTATTTGGCTTTTGCCCTACCCGAATCAAAGGCAGCTTTGGGTGAATTTTCGTTCTCCGTTGCTTTGGGATGTGTTTGCGGTGGGAACTTATTTTACCATTTCTCTTCTTTTTTGGTACGTGGGACTCTTGCCTGATTTAGCTTCCATTCGAGATCGCGCGAAGAATTCGATTCGTAAGTTTATTTATACCATTTTGTCATTAGGGTGGAGGGGGTCCAATCGGAATTGGAGTCATTACGAGACGGCTTATATGCTATTAGCAGGTCTTTCTACGCCTTTGGTTTTATCTGTGCACAGTGTGGTGTCTTTTGATTTTGCAGTTTCTAATTTACCAGGATGGCACACGACGATTTTTCCTCCTTATTTTGTGGCAGGGGCTATTTTTTCTGGATTTTCTATGGTGGTCACTTTAATGGTGATTGCTCGTGAGATGTTCTCGTTAAAAAATTACATCACTTTGAATCATCTTGAAAAAATGAACAAGATCATCATGGCAACGGGGATGCTGGTGGGCTATGCGTATGCTTGTGAGTTTTTTATTGCATGGTACAGTGGGAGTCCTTTTGAGCGCTTTGCTTTTATCAATCGGGCTTTTGGACCTTATTGGTGGGCTTATTGGACGATGGCTTGTTGTAATGTCCTCATTCCTCAGGTTTTTTGGTGGAAGAAAGCGCGAACGAGTATTCCGGTGATGTTTGTGGTTTCTTTATTTGTGAATATTGGGATGTGGTTTGAGCGATTTGTGATTGTGGTCACGTCTTTGCATCGGGACTTTTTACCTTCTAATTGGAGGTATTATGTTCCCACCTTTTACGATTGGGGGATTACTCTAGGGAGTTTTGGCTGGTTTTTTATTTGGTTTTTACTTTTTTGCCGCATCCTTCCTGTGATTGCTATGGCTGAGGTAAAAGGTGTCATGAATCCCGGAGGTAACCATGGCTGAAAATGGAGTTTTGGGTTTTTTTGACAATCCTCAGTCTCTTTTAGAGGCAGCTCGGAAGGTACGTTTGAATTACCCTGATTTTGAGGCTTTTACGCCCTATCCTGTGCATGGGTTGGATGAGATTCAGGGGTTAAGGCGATCAGCGCTTCCTTTTGTGACGTTTTCTGCGGGATTGACCGGTTGTGTGCTTGGATTTCTGTTTCAGTACTGGACCTCCGTGGTAGATTGGCCTCTGAATGTAGGGGGGAAGCCTTTGAATTCTTGGCCTGCATTTGTTCCGGTGATGTTTGAGCTGACTATTTTATTTGCGGGAGTCTCTACTGTTTTTGGAATGTTTTGGATGAATAAGCTTCCTTGCAAGCAAAAAGCCTGGGATCCTTCTTTGACTTGTGACCAGTTTGCTTTATGGATTGAAACTGCGAATGTGAGAGAAGTTCAGGATATTTTGAAGAAGCTCGGAGCTCAGAGGGTGAGTCATGTGCATGCTCAGAATTGGTTTGAACCATGAGAAATAGCTGGATCGGCATGGTAGTAGTTTTTGCAGCTTGTGTGCATGAGGAGCCGAATGTGATTTACATGCCTGATATGGTATACAGTCCGGCGATCAAAGCGCAAAAAGTGGGTTCTATGCGTATGCCTGTGGAAGGCACTGTTTCTCGAAACTCTGTATCTTATCCTTACGATCGGATTACAGGAGGAGAGCAAGCGGGGAAGGAGTTAAAAAATCCGCTTGAGCCTAGTCCTAAGCATCTTGCGCGTGGGAAGCATGTTTTTGAAACTTTTTGCACCGTTTGTCATGGGGTGAAGGGGCATGGAGATGGATCGATCATCCCGAAATTTCCGATGCCTCCTTCTTTGCATTCTGAGAAGCTTCAAAAATGGCCTGATGGAAGAATTTACCACATTGTGACTTCTGGACAGAACCTGATGCCCAGTTACGCTCCTCAGATTGATTCTGAAGATCGTTGGGCGTTGATTCATTATATTCGACAATTGCAGCGTTCTGAGGCTAAGTAGGAGGTTACATGAATCAAGTGAAGGGTTTTCGATCGAATTTTCATTTTACTTTCTCGGTTAAAACAGTGCTGTGGGGGTTTATTTTCTGTGGTCTTGTGACTTTTTTTCTAGGTCTTTTTTTAGATCCTCAGCGTCTTTGGGCGGGATTTTTACAGAACCACTTTTATTTTATGTCTCTTGCTTTGGGAGGTCTTTTTTTTTCGGTACTTCAATGGACGACAGGGGCTGTTTGGAGTACAGTCATCAGACGTTTTGCGGAGTCGTTTACAGCTTACCTTCCCGTAGTTTTTTTAAGCTTCCTGATTCTTTGTTTAGGGATTTCTCATCTCTACGGATGGAGTCATCCTTCGCATGTTCAGGGAGATCTTGTTTTAGAGGGAAAAGCTTCTTATTTGAATGTTTCTTTTTTCGTTTTGCGTAATCTTTTTGCTATTTTCCTTTGGACTTGGCTGGGACGAAAAATTCTGAGCCATTCTCTTGCACAAGACCGAGATGGGGCTAAAATTTGGACGGAGAAAAATCGTTTTTGGTCCCCGATCTTCCTCATGGTTTTTGCCCTCACGTTTACCATGGCAAGTTTTGATCAGTTGATGTCTTTGGATGCCCATTGGTTCAGCACTATCTACGGGGTTTATTGTTTTTCTGGTCTTTTTTATGCAACGCTTGCGCTTTTATGTCTTTTTGCCTTGTTTTTTCGTACGCGTGTTTTTTTCGAGCATGAGGGTGTTTCAGTACCTATGATTCGGGAGGACCACCTCCATGATTTAGGGAAGTTTCTTTTTGCTTTCAGTATTTTCTGGGCTTACATTGCGTTTTCTCAGTTCATGCTGATTTGGTATGCCAATTTGCCAGAAGAGACAGGGTATTTTATTCGTAGGATACAGGGTTCTTGGATGGGCGTTGGCTATTTCCTTCTTTTGGGGAAATTTTTATTGCCTTTTTTCTTCCTGCTTACACGATCCGCCAAAAGAAATCCTCGTATCTTGGGTTTTGTTGCAAGTTTCATGCTTCTTGCCCATTGGGTAGATGTCCTTTGGTTGATTCAGCCTGAATTTTTTGAGGGTCCCAAGTTTTTAATGGAGTTAGGGCTATTTTTGGGGTTCCTGGGTTTCTTTGGTATTTTTGTTTTGGGTTTTTTAACTAAGCATCCTTGTGTAGTTCAGGGAGATCCGAATCTGATGGCTTCTTTGAAGCACCATCAGTGAGTTTGGTTTGCTTTTCGTCAAGGCCGCATGAAAATATTCCTAATCGGAATAAAAAATAACGAATGAGCCTAAAAACACAAAACAACCTGGATAAAAAAACACTAAAAAGTAGAGATCAGCTTTTTCATTAAAATCTCTGATTGATGAAAAAAAGCATTCCCAATGAAGAAGTATTCGATTAGAAATGCTCCATTAGTCATAGAACTCATGTCAATCAAGAATCATTTTTTTTGGGCGTGGGTTTTTCATCTAGAAGATGATGGAGCAGGCCCCGTGTCTCAGGATAGTTGAATTGCCAAGTGTTGAAAATAGGGGGGCGAGAAGATAGGGTTTTGAGACATGAAAAATCGTAAAATTTATTCAAAAGAGTTTAAAGAAACTTGAGTAGAAAAGATGCTGAACAGAGGAGATAGAACGATAACTTCCCTATGCGAAGAAGATTTTGTATTGCTCGCAACAGGGGCTAAATGGATCTCAGAAGCTCAAGGCAAGACAGACAGGAGCAACAGAAGGAGTTCTAGGATCAGTGTTCAGGCTCAGATCAAGGCTGTTAATGGTACGACCAATTTAAAAGATGAAGAACGAGGGCTTTATCTCAGACGAGAGGGCTTGCCTAGTAAGTAATTACGAATTCAGGACGTAGCTACCCCTGAGCGACGAAGGCGCTCTTTTTTTTATTAATTTTATTTAACTGCTAATCAGGGATTCTAGACCTGATGAAGAAATGTGAACCCGTCAAAGCAAGGCCTGTAGCATCCTAGGAATAGACGAAAGAACTATTCAGCGATGGGGAGCTATCAAAATTAAGGGAGGATTGCCGTAAGGGCCCCCTCAGGCAGCTTCTTCGTTTTCTCAAGAAGAACTTCAGGCTATTTTGAAAGTGGTAACAAGCTCCGAATTTTGCGACAAGAGCCCCCGACAGATAGTTCCGGAGCTTGCTGATTGGGGCGTGTATCTAGGATCTGAATTGACGATATATCGATTACTTAAATCTGAAAAATGAATGAAACATCGAGGTAAAAGTCGTCTTCCAAGAAAAATCGAAGTGGTGAGTACCTCATCAAAACTCGATCATGTGATTTTAGTGGGATATCACCTACTTGCCCCCTCTAGTCCTTGGCATCTACTACTATCTCTATTTAGGACATTTTTTCACGTAAAATTGTGGGACATGCAGTACACGAAACTGAATCTATGGAAAAATCATCTGATTTAATTGAAAATATCTGCATTGTCGAAAATATCCAAAGAAATCAAATCATCACACATGCAGACAACGGCAACCCCCAGGAAGGGCTGTAGCATGCTTGTAACCTTGCAACGACTTGGAATTGTACCTTCGTTCAGCAGACCTGGGGTCAGTCATGATAATGCCTACTCAGAATCGATTTTTAAGACGATGAAGTAAGGTCATACGTATCCCAGCAAACCGTTCCAAAGCCTCGAAAAGATAAGACTTAGGTCAAAGGGTTTGTAGATGGGCAGGGGTTACGCATATGACTTGGGCGGCAGATCAGCAAACAAAATCTTCATCAGGTAGCTATTATCCATGGCAGCCATCTTTTGCTTTCTTCTGATACTTTTCTTTGGGTTCTTTTTTCAAAAGATTCAAAGCCATTTGCCTGAGAAGAGCAAAGTTTTTGGCCGATTCTTCAACCCACTTTTTGTCTCCATCCTCGTTCGTACACAAATCTAAACTCCCATGTAGCTTGTTTTCAATGTGATCTCGGACTTTCTAGTTAAATTCTTTGGCTGATTTTTTTGTGCTCGAGATGTAATAGCGTGTCTGAGTCGAGGTCACTTCAGTGAATCGGATCTTTCTCTCAGAGAGGATCTTAATCAGCGCATGAGTTTCAGGCCATTCTTTCGGGAAAAAACTCACTTCTTTTTCTAGATAAAGAACCCGACAGCATCTGGACTCATCTCGACCGTGGACATTTTCTTTTTTTTCGGTGTGCTCGCTTTGGGGCAATTTATTTTTTTCTCGTGTGGAACTTCTTCTAAACAATTCCTCAGTCGCTTCATAAGCCCTGTCTGATTTTCTTTCACCGCCAAGAGATAATCCCCCTTTTTTTCGATCACCTTTTGAGCAATGGCCTTCTGACAACCCATTGCGTCGATACTCACCAAGCAGCTTCGTAAATCGAGAAGATCTAATAGTTCAGAAATGGCCGTAATCTCATTTCTCCTCTGTAGGCACTTGACCTAAGGACATCGATGCACTCGTTGACCAAGCATTCAACATGTGAATCTATTTAATTGATTTTGATCGATTGAAGCTTCCACGGAAGTATTTTTTCATCCACGCGGATCTTCTTCGAGACCGAGACTTTTTTTCACTTCCTGAGCCCATTCAATAAGAACTCCTTGAAATTTTTCAAAATCTAAAATACAAAAAAGCCTTCTCAATGTTTCATGAGAAGGAATACCACCTTCGAGACTTAAAAAACCTCTCAGCCAGCTTTTTTGCTTTGCCGTAATCTTCAATCTCGGTCCAGCACTCCATACCCACTGATCGCTGTGCATATCGCGATAAAAACGATCTCAATAAATTTATGCCTGGTGTTCTTGCCAGTTCGGGGATCTTCTAACTTAGATAAATAAATCATTAACATTGTTTTTGCTGTGTCTTTCATGATGACAACTCCTTGTTCCAGTGGATTGTCACACAAACTTGCCTGTTATGTGAATTCATCTCGAATAGCGCTGATCCGCCACCCAGGTCATATGCGTAACCCCCTGGTAGATGGGTACTGATCATTGACATAGTGGGATTTCTTTTACCGCACCAAATTCAAGACAAGAAGGCGAGGATTTAGAAATTTTAAAAAGAAGGCATGCTGTTTATCAAGAAGCTCAAAAACAACTCCCCCTTCTCGTTGGTCTGGAAAAACTAGAAATTGGAAAAAAATGGACACCGTTGAATTTCATGGCTTGAAAGTGATGCGTAATTTTGTTAGTTCCAATGATGTAGGGTGACCAAGCGGTCGAGGCGACAACTATCCTGAAACATACCGCAGAAGGCTTGATCTGTTTTTTCTAGAGTTCACTGATGGATTGCTGCAATAGGTTTGTTTTTGATCCTAATTACTATCGATGAAGTTTAGTTGGCTTAGGTAAGAGAAAAAGTTGTAGAAGAGAAGTTTTTCAAGCAATGAGTTTTCTTGGGAGATGCTAGGAATGGTTTTTTTTGCTCATTGCTGAATGCTCAGAGGCTATTTTGTGTGATACGTAAATTTAGGATTGTGCTTAATTTCGGATCCCTACAAGATTTCTTTCTCTCACGTCAAGTCATAAGAAGTTTTTAGGATGTTCCTTAGTGGTTTCACCGTGATTTGGTTTTCAACAGTATTTCCGAGCGATAGTAGACAGTGGCCTGATTCAAGATTGAGCTTTCTTGAACAGCATTTTTAGGATTTTATAAACCTTAAAAATTGATTATCTCTATGCTAGTAGTCTCGAGCATTGAGGTGCTACGAGCAAGAAATTTGGGTCTGAAGCACTTCTCAGGTAAGAACATGAGATGTGAGCATTCTCTCAAGAGAGCTTTTCAAGCTCGTAGGACTGGATTTGAGATTGCCAGATCAAAATGCTGGCAACAAAGGGTTAAGCCAAAGGCTAGGATCCTAGTATCTTAGGAAGGCGCTAAGAGATCACTGGAGAGTCGGGGATTTTGCTATGGGGAAGAACTTGCTCAAGTTCTGTGATTGGTTGAGGAAAGGGCAGGAGGGCGGTTACCGACTTGAAGTGGGTATAAGCTCTTGGTTTTTTCCATGCTGAAGATCTCAGTGAAGGTTCTTTTAGTGAAGAGTCCGTGGGATCTTGGTTTGAGGAGTTCTTGAAGTTGTGGGTTCTTTTTAGGTGGTGCAATGGCGAGTATTCTAAATTATTAAAATTTATTTATAGTCTTTGTGACTTTGTGTTTTTTAAAAATTCAGTTCAATTCTTTTATTTTTAGTATTTTTTTTGGTTTAATTCATGGATATTCTGTATTTTGCAAGAGTTATTTTGGAATTTATGATTATGCTTTATGTTTCTTAGCATCATTTTGGTATTTTTTCTAGATCTGTGATTATTCTCAATAGTATATTTATAAAAAAATCAATCAAATCAAATTATAATTCATTTCTGTTGATTACGAAATAAATAAAAATAGCTTTACAAATATAGGTTTTTTCATTAGTTTAGATCCATTTATAAATTTTTTTAATTAGTTAGATGAGGTTTTTTATGTTTTTGCCTAACCGTCCTGCTAAGACGTTTTTATTGGTTCTTTTGGTTTGTTTGAATACTGCTTGTCCGAGTTCGAAACCGAGTCAAGAAGAGGTAGAGAGCCAGAAGCAAGGACAGCAGAATCTTCCAGGAGAGGGAGGGGGGATTACAGATCAAGACAAAGCAGCAGCAGCGAAGCTAGAGCAAGAGCGAGTAGCGAAAGAGCTTGCGTACAAAGCAGCGCAGGAGCAGGGACAGCAGCAGGATGTTCCTCTAAGTGATGAGGGTAATCAGTCGGATTCTTGGAGTGAAACAGGGGGAGGAGCAGGGGGAAACCAGCCGCTTCTTTCGGATGGAGAGGAAGAGGACAAAGAGAAAGATCAAAGGAAACAGAAGTCGGGTCAGCAGAATCCTCCAGGAGGGGGAGGAGCGGTTACGGAGGAACAGAAAGCAGAAAAAGAGCTTGCAGCGCAGGAATTAGCTAACAAAGAGGAAGATGGATTAGGTGGTGTTTTGTGTCAACTAAATGAAGATAAAAAAGTTTTACAATGCCTAATAGTTGATTCAAGTATTGCGTTCAATTCAGTTCCTGATGAAAATCAATTAGATAGAATGAAAAAAGAGAATGAAGCAGCAATCAAAATTCAAGTAGAGGAAGTAGTAGCGGAAGAAAAGAAGAATAATGATGTAGAACCGAAGACTGATCCCAGCGAAATTCCAGAATCTGAAAGTATGCATTTTAATGACGTCTCAACGCTTAATGAAGCTGCACCTGGAACTCAATCTGAACCCATAAAAAAAGGAAAAAAAGGGAGGAGGAAAAAAGAAAAAAAAGCAAATAAACTTGAGAGTGACGAGTTTTGACTTGATGCATTATAGAATCGAGACTAAAAATAAATTGAAAAAACTTTCTTTTAGTGAATCTTAATATCTCGTTTTTGAAAATCTAAATTATCTTTTTAACATG
>Ga0208867_1000265_pt1 | contig 15813 bp, 27 predicted proteins | sample CryBogCBE05Oct08_FD_185505 | JGI IMG/M metagenome (GOLD analysis project Ga0208867, IMG submission 185505) | Freshwater microbial communities from Crystal Bog, Wisconsin, USA - CBE05Oct08 (SPAdes) (version 2) | ecosystem: Environmental > Aquatic > Freshwater > Lake | place: Crystal Bog... | reverse complement strand
GGGTTAAGTTTATAAGCGAATTCCTAGAGAAGCAGGCTATTAAAAAACAGTTTGCTGGTTACTGCTCTAAAGAAGTTGTACAGATGCTACAACAAGATCCAGACCTAATCAAGCGTGGTGTACGCAAAGACGTATCAGTTATGTTTAGTGACCTGCGTGGATTTACTCCTATCGGTGAACACTACGGCGATGATGTTGCTGGACTAGGCAAATACATGAATGGATACATGGATGCTATCAGCCAACCTATGATGGACAACAAAGGTATGATTATCAAGTATGTGGGAGATGCTAGTATGCATATTCATGGTGCTCCTATCGAAGATCCCAATCATGCCCGCACTATTGTTAGGGTCGGGCTTGAAATGCTAGACAAGGTAGATGAGTATACTAAGATAATGGAAGCACAGGGCTTACCTCCTGCCGCAATGGGATGGGGTTGTAATTCAGGTGTTGGCTTTATTGGCGAGATGGGTTCAACTGAACGACACAGCTATGACATCTTAGGTGACATGGTTTCGACTGCGGCTCGCTTAGAAGCACGTTGTAAAGCCTACGGTGTACTATGTATTATTGGTGCTGAAACATACAATCGTACTAAAGATGATTTCTTTTACCTGCTATTAGATAACCTGCAACCAAAAGGCAAGACAGTAGCAGATTTGATTTATACAGCATTGCGTACTAAGGGCAATGATTATACTAAAGACCGAGAACAACATAATGCTATGCATGCCTTGTACAAACAGAAAAAGTTTGACGAAGCGGCCGCTATGTGTAAGAAACTAATTGGTAATTTCGGCGGACAGATGGACAAATATTATAAGATATGGATTGAACGTTGTGATTTTATGAAACAACAAGACCTACCAGATAACTGGAATGGGGAATTCATAGCTCATGAAAAGTAATTTGACCTATCCATTTATAGATGCTACAATAGATACATGCGTATATACTTTTTTATATTTGTATTTTGCACCTTACTTTGTAATTGGACAACAAGCTATGCCGATTCCAAACTTATGCCTATTACCGCAGACTCCTGGTTGGTCGCCGACGGCGATGGCAGAATTATTCAAAGTCAAAATTCCAAACAACTACACAGTATAGCCAGCATTAGTAAGCTAATGACTGTAATGATTGTACTAGATGCACATCAAGATCTTAATGAGAAAATTGGTTTGTTCACTCGTGGTCAAACTATTCAACTGGCACTGATTAGATCTGATAATCATGCCGCTGAGTTATTATGCAATAACTACCCGGGTGGTAGAACTGCTTGTATACTTGCAATGAATGAAAAGGCAAGATTTTTAAATTTACCAAATACTCACTATGTCGAGCCTACTGGGCTAAGTGTAATGAATACTAGCACAGCAGAAGAATTGGTTACTATTGTAATGGTTGCTTCTACTTATCCAGAGATCGTCGAGTGTGCCAAAATGGCCAACGGTTCGATCAAACAGAAAAAAAGATTATGGACGTTTCGTAATACCAATCCATTAATCGATAAGCACGACTTCATTGTTAGTAAAACTGGATACATTCGGGCTAGCGGAGGTTGCATTGTGATGATGTTAGATGCTAAACTAGGACGTAGGATAGTTATATTGTTAGGCAGTAGGAACACAAGAACACGTGCTCCAGAAGCTATTGCATTGGCAGATAATTACTAAATACTTTTCAAGGAGGACAAAGCCATGAAACAACAAAAGTTAGTTCGTAAGTTGTACAAGGCCTGCTTCCGACACGATGAAGATGCAATTATGGAACTTCGTAAAGAAGAATTCCGTAAGATACTAAAGCACCGCGCCGAAGGCAAACCATTTGATACAAAGTGGACGGTGGTTAGGATTTAAGTGTAACGCACTTGTAATCTTTTGCAACACTATACTGCGATAAATACAGGCATGAAAGCTAAAACTTATCGCAGTATTTTTATTTCAGATGTACACTTAGGCACACGTGACTGTAAAGCGGCCGAACTCAACAACTTCCTCAAACACAATTCCTGCGAAACTCTTTACCTCATAGGGGACATAATTGATGCATGGAAAATCCAACAGAACAAATGGAGATGGAAGCAATCTCATTCTAATGTTGTTCGCCGTATCCTTGGCCACGCTAAACGCGGCACTAGGGTTGTATATGTTGCCGGCAATCACGATGAATTCCTTAGGCCTCTCATACCATATGGTTTGAGCTTTGGCTTGGTAGAGATCAAAAATCAAACAGAACATATTGGAGTGGATGGTAAGCATTATCTAGTAACTCACGGAGATTTGTTTGACGGGATCACCAAATTGGCACCATGGTTAGCCTTTCTGGGTGACAAGATGTATGACTTCGTGCTAGAATTAAACAGCAAATTTAATTTCCTAAGACACAAACTAGGGCTAGGATATTGGAGCCTAAGTAAATTCCTAAAGCACAGAGTCAAAAAGGCCGCAGATTTCATGTTTCAGTTTGAAAAGAACATAGCGGCATACTGTAAAAAAAGAGGCTTTGATGGAGTTATTTGTGGCCACATACACCACGCAGAAATTAAATATGTCAACGACATAATATATATGAATGACGGTGATTGGGTCGAGTCTATGACAGCACTAGTCGAACATCATGATGGTCGTTGGGAAATAATAACTTGGACGAAAGGCCATGACAATGACAGTTCTAATATTGACGAAACTAGATCGTAATGAATACGAATCTAACCGACTCGTAGAAAGTTTTGCACAAAAAGGTATCACGACGCTAATGTGCCACCCGGATGATTTTGACATCATTGTTGACCGTGATATTCGCAAGGGTATAAAATACAAAGGGCAAGATCTAGAACTACCTAAATTGGTTTTAGTTAGGTTAGGGGCAGGCATATTGCCATTCCAATTGGCCGTGGTCAGGCACTTTGAGCAAGCAGGAGTTCCCTGTATCAACGGAAGTTTGCCGATTGAAACAGTTAAAGATAAACTGCGCACCAGTCAAATTCTTAGTCGAGCCGGAATAGCTATTCCAAATACCATGATGGTTCGCATGCCAATCGACGATGGGCTTGTTGAAACTAATATTGGATTTCCGTGTGTGGTCAAAGTTGTTACTGGATCATATGGAGAAGGTGTTTATCTTTGCGAAAAGAAACGTGACTACAAAAAGCTCATGGAGTTCATTGATAATCTTGGCAACAAGAAAACTATGATAGTACAAAAGTATATGGGTGAACGTATCGGAGAAGATCTGCGTGTATTGGTCATTGGAGGTAAAGTACTAGGTGCTATGAAACGTACAGCACCCGAAGGAGACTTCCGTGCTAACATCACCAATGGCGGAACAGGAGAAAACTTTCCGTTGACAGAAGAAATAGAGTTCCTTGCACGTGAAACAGCTCGTGCATTGAGTTTAGATATCGCAGGTGTAGATCTATTATTTGACAAGAATGGATTTGTTGTATGTGAGGCTAATTCAAATCCCGGATTCAGTGGATTCGAAAACTACTGTAAAGTAGATGTAGCAGATGCAATAACAGAATACGTAAAATTTAAGATACACCAATGAAATACTTTGTAATCACTATGTATGCTCTATGGATAGGTCTTACCCTAGCACTATATTTGAAAGAAAGATTAGATGAAAACAATTCTGATAATAACAGATAACTTACCGGATCAAATAAATGGCGTTGTCACTACGTACAAAAATATTGAGGCATGCGCTGTTTTGGACGGTTATAACGTTGTGGTGCTTCATCCCGGGTGGTTCAGCTACATTGATTGTCCTGGCTACAACGAAGTCAAGATTGCCTATCCCAGGAACATGGGCAAGAAGATTGCGTCGGTCAATCCGGATTATATCCATATCGCCACAGAAGGTCCTCTTGGTATGTGGGCTAGAGCATATCTTTCATTGGCTAATATTCCTCACAATACCGCTTATCACACTAAGTTTCCTGAAGGGCTCCGAAAGCTATTTGGCGTACCTGAGTCACTTACCTGGAGATTTGTACGCTGGTTTCATAAGCATAGTGGCAAAGTTTTAACCACTACAGACTCAATGGTTAAGGAATTACAGGCACACGGATTTAGTGGTGAAGTTATTCCTTGGACACGTGGTGTTGACCGTGAAATCTTTACTCCTGATCTTAGAGAAACAGTACCGGCAAAATATCTGTTGTGTGTTAGTCGTGTAAGCAAAGAAAAGAATCTTGAAAAGTTCTTTGAACTCGATTATCCAGGATACTTAAAGATTATGGTAGGCGACGGTCCTATGCTAGAAAAGTATAAGAAGCAGTATCCTGATGTACACTTTACAGGATTTAAGACAGGTGTAGACCTAGCCAAATATTATGCCAATGCCGAAGTATTTGTGTTTCCTAGCATGTGGGAAACATTTGGTATTGTAATGATCGAAGCAATGGCCTGTGGTACACCTGTTGCGGCTTATCCTTGCCAAGGTCCGGAAGATGTCATCGACCAAGGCGTTACCGGATTTATGAATGACAATTTGGAAGATGCTGTTACTGCTTGTTTACAATTAGATAGAGATCGTGTGTATAAAGGTAGTCAACGCTGGACCTGGGCCCGTGCCTGGGAGATTTTTAGAGATAATTTAATACCTGCTAAATAAAGTTAGCAGTTAATGAAAGGTAGTATATGTTCGCTTTGTATTTTGCGGCGGCGGGTTTCTTTACTGTGTTCGGTTGGAACGCAGGTCAAATAGTGTGGGACAAGTACATTGACCCACCTGCAATAGAGCAATCAGTAGATCATGAACACACCAAAAAATAAAACTTGGTTAGATCATGCTGAGCGTATTATCGACAACATACTACGTATCTTGTGGTTAATATTGCTTGTCGGTTGGATTTATAACGGACATCAATTATGAAAAAAACTATTGCCTTATTCTTGTACGATCCTAAGTGTAGTGTGCAAAGTGGTAACGGCATTCTCAAAGCTCTAGAGGATGATTATCATTTTAAAATCTTTGGTAAAAATATCCTAGAAGATAATTTCTTTGATGATGTTGATATGATTGTAGTACCCGGTGGGTTTGGAGATGCTGATACTTTTGATACAGCATTTAAACACAATGCTAAACGTGTTCGTAAATTTATCAATAGGGGTGGCAAGTATTTGGGTATATGTATGGGCGCCTATTGGGCGGGGTCCAATTACCTAGATATATTGGACGGGGTGGATGCTGTGCAATATCTAAAACGTCCCAGGACTGATACCCGTAGACCACACGCCAAAAACATATCAGTAACATGGCAAGGAAAACCCATGAATATGTTTTGGTATGACGGTTGTGCATTAGTCGGAGATCATCGTAAATTTAAAACAGTTGCAACCTATGCCAATGGAGATTCGATGGCTATTATACAAAATAATATTGGCCTAATCGGGTGTCATCCAGAAAGTGAATCATTCTGGTATGATAGTTACAGTTGGATGCGCGGTAAGTATCACAACGGTGAACACCATAAGGTGTTATTAGATTTTGTTAACGCTTTATTTTTGCAAGGCCAATCAAAGAAAATAAACGCAACCACAAGTATCCAATATCAAGTTCAAACCAACGACGACTTAGTTTAGGACTTGCAGGATCTAGATGATGATTGTTATGCAGTTCTTCGCCACCGACGATGATTCCCCAGGGGCTTAGATTACGACTTTGATCACGAGTAGTTCCGTTACGATATCCTACCCAGTGTCCTAGTCCGTTGATAACACCAGCGGCCCAGAACGGAATCCAAATCATTTGAATACCCCAAACTAATAGTCCCCATGGACCAAACACACACAAGTCTATGACTAACATCAACAGAATGCCAAGACGGCTGTGTTTAGAGTATATGTTTTGTTCGACCCAGTCATCTGGTGTGCCTACACCGTACTTGTTGATCATATCTGTATCTTTGGCGCCACGTGCATATAATACTGCACCGTTTGTAAACACAGTCCAGATTCCAAATACATGCGGGCTATGTGGATCGCCTTCCTTATCGCTGTACTGATGATGCTTACGATGTATACCTACCCATTGCTTAGTAACCATACCTGTCGTAAGCCATAACCAAAAACGCATAAAATGTGCTAGGATTGGGTGGAATATGATTCCTTTATGCGCTTGTCCGCGATGCAAAAATAAAGTCACACATACTATGGTAATATGTGTGACTATAAGTGTATATAGTATAATGTTCATTATAGTACTTAGCCCGTACCACCTGACGCTTCTTGTTCATCTGAACTTGTATTTTTATCTACTCGATTAATTGCTTTTTCCGCTTCAACACGTTCATGTTCTATAGTTTTACCTCTTAGATGCAATACTGTGTTAACTTTTTGATTAAGTCTAATTAAATCGTTGTCCAGCATACGGATACGATCAATAAGAGCAATAAGAACTGTGTTAGCATCTGAGATCACAGGTTTAACTTCTTTGGTTGCCCATTCCCAAACATAACGAATAATGAATCCCATACCCACTGCCATAACAATGGGGAACCCAAACTTATTGACTATTTCTACGATATCCATAATTTAGAACCAAAGGAACAGGCCATTAAGGCTTAATATTAATCCTAGACCTGCTACAGCAAAACTTGACCAGAACAACATCATACTGACAGCTAGTATACTTGCCGATAGTATAACGATAGCCATTTGGTACGCTGTTGATGCATAACCGATCCATGGGCTACGTAATTTAGCATCATCACGTTCTGCTTCTAGCTTAGTGGCTTTAGCCAATAATTCTTTTTTACCTTCGCCCGACTTAGGATCGCTTTCATATTTTTCAATCTTAGCCTTCATTTCCTCAGCACGGGCTTTATCTCCGTTCTTTTGAGCTTCGTAAAGGTTCTGTTCTGCCAATGACTGTTTTAGACTTTTTGCTTGATAAAAGTTGTAAACATCGCTAGCTTTGATAGTGTTGTTCATAACTGTACTGGATAGCTTACCACCATACCATACGTTAACGGCTAACAATAAAGCAAACACGTTGATTACCATACCTGCTTTGTCTTTGATCTTTGCTTCACGTTCACTGCGGCTACCAACAGGTGGCTTAGGTGCGTCCGAATCTTTTGGTTGTTTGTTAATTAAATTTAACATTGAATCTAATAATGCCATTGTTTGCTCCTTATGCTATGTATCCAAAGAAAAATCCCACTGCCAGTGCTATGCTGACAAATACGGCAACATCTCTATCTGTCCAGATGGCTTGATATATGCCGTACTCCTTAATACTATTGGGCAGATCGCCCGGCTTCCATTTGCTCACGTGCTCGCTCCCCATTTTTTAAAAATTTAACTAACGGATCGATTTTTTTAAGCATCATTCGTCCGTCCTTGTTTACGAATTCAAATAGATCGCCCGCTTTCCAGCCTAGTGCATCTGTATTAAGTTCGTTGTCTAATAGCAGGTAATTGGGATATAGATCCCATTCGTAATCATAGTGTTTCATTAATAACCTCGCTTAGGCGATCAGCTGATCTTCTAACGTCTTGGCTTAATTGGCCAACACCCAGTTCGCTTTCAATGATTCTAGCTAAGTCATGTAATTTAATTACTGCATCTTCTAGTGTATCATATTTGTAATCAATCATTAATCTCTCCTTGCGTCATTCTTACCATCAGCACGTGCAATACGATCTACATCAGGATGTAATCCTAATGCATTTGATACAACTGCATCAATACGTATAACATCGTGATTCATTGTTTTAACGCGGTTGTCTAAGGCAGTAATGATGCCGGCCATGCCTTTGATACTGCTTAAAACGCCTTGTAGTAGCAATTTGATCGTTAAAAATACAAAATAACCGCCAGCTAAGGCCGCGGCTACTGGCATGCCTAAATCGCCTATAACTTTAAAGATCTCATTCATACTTTGCTCCAAGTAAATTGTAGTGTTTCTAATATTTACCAATATAGCGGGTAATAACTTATGTCCAGATTTGGTTGACTTTTGCCCAAGAAATAATATATAATATAGTATAAAATTCAGTGTAAACACTGAGTAACAGCATTTTCATTATACACACAGGAGATAATATGAAAACAATCGGTAATAAGTTAGAACATTTCGCAGTAACAGGCGTTAAGCCAGGACAACCAGAAGATGCTTTCTTCACAATCGACGAAACCAGTTTCGAAGGCAAGTGGAAAGTAATCGTGTTTTATCCAAAGGACTTTACGTTTGTTTGCCCAACAGAAATCGTAGCATACGATAAGTTGAATCAAGACTTTGAAGATCGTGATGCAGTATTGTTAACAGGTTCAACAGACAATGAGTTCTGCAAAGTAGCATGGCAAAAGAGCCACCCAGACTTGATTAACATCAAGCACAACCAATTTGCTGATACACAGCGTGGCGAGTTGAGCTTGGCAGAACAGTTGGGCGTATTCTATGCTCCAGCAGGTGCGGCACTTCGCGCTACATTCATTGTTGATCCAGACAACACAATCCAACACGTTACTGTAAACAACTTGGACGTAGGCCGTAGCCCAGAAGAAACTTTGCGTATTTTGGACGCACTTCAAACTGGCGAACTATGTGCTTGTAACCGTACAGTAGGCGGCGAGACACTATAATGTTATCAGTTCAAAATTCTATATTAGAAAAACTAGGCTATTATAGTGTACCATGTGATGAGTCAAAACTTAGCGATGACCCAACATATCTTATGGCACCTAATGGGTTTAGCCTTACTGAGTTAGAAGTTGAACTGGTTCGTGCCGCTGGCGGTAGTTTTTACAGCGAAGATGATTTAGCACAAAAGACTAATTGGTTTGCACAAACACCTAACGTTAAAGAAGGTGTAGTTATGAACCATAGTTTTATGCTTTATCGTAGAGCTTATGAAGGCGAAGCCAGCGAACAACTATGGCGCATGTCTGCTACTGATCCTAGAATCCATCGTGTATTACAACAAAGACCACGATGGGGTCTAGATATCAGTTTAGAATATATATCAGCAGATGGTACAATGATTGAAATATTGCATTGGGAATATGATAGTGATCAATGGGAACCTATTGAAGAACTTAGACAGATGTATGAACCAAAGATATTGTCCATTGACTGGGAAGCAGGCGCCCGCGAAATGTTGAAAAGAAAAGACGAGTGGCACCATCTAGGGTGGTTCCCTCAAAGCAAATACAAATGTGATTACTTTGGATTTGTACCGGAAAACTTCGGACAGGTACTTTGGAAATAGGAGATATTATGAGTTTTAATGAATATTTCAGTTGGTTAAAACAATACCATTGCCCAACTTGTAAAGGTGAGTGATTGTGTGGCGTAATATGTTAATCTCAGATTTATCTAGAATTAATAATATTGCTAACCAAATACATACAGATTTTTTTGAGGCACCGGAAGTATTTGAAGAAAAATTAACATTATATCCGCAAGGATGTTTTGTTTTTGAAACAGATCAAGTTGAAGGATACGCATTTACTCATCCTTGGTTTTTAATGAAACCACCTAAATTGAATTCGTTTCTTACAACTATTAACGGTGCTGATACTTACTACATACACGATGTGGTTTTGTTACCAAAGATTAGGGGACAACACAATGTTGAAAAATTGTTTATGTTATTAAACAACATATTTGATACAATGAGCCTTATTTCGGTTAATCAGACTACAAGTTACTGGAACAAGTTTGGGTTTGAAAAGGTTGAATTAGATGTATCTGATTATTCAGATGACGCAATATATATGATAAGGAAAATAAAATGAGTTTTATTGAAACAGTAAAAGGCGCTTTACCAGATTATGCCAAAGACACAAAATTGAATCTGGATGCAGTACTATTGCGTAGCACATTGGATGCAGATGTAGCTATGGGCTGTGCTGTAGCCGCATTGGCCGCTACCGGTAACGGCAAGTTGGTCAGTTTGATCTTGGCTGACGAACCAGCACTGGCCGAGTCAGCAATGACAGCGGCCAGCATCATGTCGCAAAACAATATCTGGTATCCCTATGTTGAAATGGCCGACGATGCTCAACTAAAAGGCTTGCCAGCACAGTTGCGTATGAATGCCATTGCTAGTCATGGTGGTACAACTAAGAGCAACTTTGAAGCATTTAGTTTGGCCGCAAGTATTGTTGGTAAATGTCATTTCTGCGTTAAGGCACATTACGAGACTTTGAAGCAAGAAGGCTACACAGTAGAGAACCTTCGTGACATTGGTCGTATCGCTAGTGTAATGAATTCAGTAGCCAAGGTGTTGAATAGCTGATAGTCATTTAATGATTTTCAGTATGTGATTTAGGGTAATTCTCCTATATAATGTTTATAAGTACTAGTGCAAGATAGTACTTAATTTTATTAACAAAGGAGAATTACTATGTGGACTAAACCAGAAGCAACAGAAATGCGTTACGGTTTTGAAGTTACAATGTACGTAATGAATCGTTAGTATAAAACAAAAAGCCCCGGAAGGGGCTTTTTTATTTGTATCGTTTTAGTGCTTCTTTTAATCCTATTCTAGGATATTCATATTCCAACCAACGATTATAAGCACCTGTATAATTTTTATCACTAATTGATTTTACAATAACTTCTCTATCTAAGTTATGTATTTCACAAAAGTACTTGACTAAGTCTCCCATAAAAAACTTTTCAGGATACACTAGGTTTATACACTTATGTCTTAGGTTGCCTGCAATGGCAAGATCAAATATAGGTAACACATCGTTTAGATAAACAAAATCAAATTTACGATCTGCATCAATGGTAAATGGCCCAGTTCCGCTTTTTAGTTTTTTAAAAATACGAGCATCTGACTCATCTTCATGGAACATGCCAAACAGTCTTAGATTGACCCAATTGTCTGTACCACGTACCATCCGAGACACTACGTTCTTTCCCATACCATAACTTGCTTGTGGCAACACAGATTCTATTTCGTGTTCGTGAACTAGGTCGATATTTTTGTTAATGTGATCAAATTCATATCCGCTAGCAACGTTAACTAATCTAGAAAATTTGTGTTTGTTTCTATACAAGTTGGAGATCATGATAACGTTCTCTCCACTGATTGCAAGATCCTGTCCAGTCATGTTAGTACGACCGGCTACTGCACAATGGACAACAACATCAATAGCATTGTCATCAAAAAACTTATCTACTTGAACAAAGTCTGCTAGATTAAGTTCTGCCCGAACAGGATGCAACACTTCGTGCCCATTAGACTCAAAGTGTTTTACTAGTTTACTACCAACAAACCCTGCACTACCGGTCACAAATATCTTCATCGGATGACCATCTGCATAAACTGTGGAATCATAGCCATACGCAACTGCATCGGAGTGCCTGGGAAATGCAATAGGAAATCACCAGGTTGCCATTGGCCATCGTTACCCAAATAGTCATGTGTTCCTGTAATATAGTGCTGTGGATAAACTTCACGGTACAAGTAGCTGTTCATATGGCGTTGTGGAACAAACTTCCAAAGATGACGATATTCAGCGATAGTATCGATAAGAGCCTGTTGCTCCCATGTTCCGCTTGGGTGGTTATTATACTTGGGTGCTAGGTCACAAATATGTTTCCAGTAAGCACGTGCCTCTGGTGAATTCCTAATGACATAGCTATCTGCGTTAATGTTCAAACGATCGGTAGCCATAACGATATGATAACGATCATCAATGAATGTTTCTAAAGGAATGTTAAAGTTAGTGATAAGACTATCAGCGCCTGACCAATACAACCATTCGTGTTCTGGATGCTCTTCTAATAGTTGTAGTTGGAAAAAAATCTTTTCGTAACTAGGATGCCATTGCATGGTGCTTTCTGTACGGACATAAGTATCATATCCCCACTTGTCAGCATACTGTAATTTATTTCCTTCCCATGTCATATCGCTCATTGCTTTGATATGATGCGTATGGATTGCTGTCATTGCTATTTTGCTAGCCATATTATTCCTTTAAAATTTAGTTGCATTTGCCCAAGATTTTTGAGCTTTATCTTTTTCGCTGATAGTGATTTCGTTTAGATTAACTCCCCAGCGATCGTAATCGATTGCAACAGTCGGATCATCAAACGCCAATCCATGTTCATTTGTGCTGTCAAAGAAGTTGTCCTGCTGATAGTGTACAAGTGCATTGTCTGTCAGCGTAACGTATCCATGGTAAAATCCTCTGGGTATGTAGATTAATTGTGGTTGTCCTTCTGTTAGATGAACAGCTTCCCATTGCCCAAAAGTTTCTGATTCTTGACGTGCATCTACAAATACGTCTAGGATTTCTCCCTTAACGACTTGTAGCATTTTAGCCACAGCACCTGTACCGCCCTGTGCATGTAGTCCTCTGACAGTAAATGCTTTTTCTGTCCAAACTATGTTACTTTGTACAAAAGGTAGTATAATACCTGTTTGTTGTTGCCACTTATCGCTCCAGCACTCACTGAACCAACCTCTGTTGTCAGGGAACCGCTTGTAGTCGATGAGTTTGGCGCCTGTTGCCAATTGTGTAATATTCATTTTTTCTCTCTAACAAATGGTGGGCATAATACTTCGTGTCGTTTGCTGTATTTTGGTCCCGGGGGCATACCTATTGCTGATCTACGTAGATCTATTAAAAAACATAGTCTGTATTCATTAGTATAATTATGTGCGCTGTGTGGCAGTTGATTATTAAATGACCAAATATCATCCCATGTTATTTCTTCGCCTGCACACTCAAAGAACACATCTCCTTTTGGAATGATCAAGGGAATGTGTATTCTTACAAATTCCCCGTCTCTGTTTTCTGGTCCTGTATGACGTTCGATGACAGAATTAGGAGCAAGACAAGAATAGTTTGCAATCGGACAATCGTCTCCGTATTCTTTTACCAATTTATAAGCAGTAGGATACTTGCTAGCATCTGCTTCTGTAACCATTTGGAATATGTTTGCTGGCTTGTTTTCGTACTTTAGGCTGATGTTCTTCCAGCTTTCTAATGATGGTTTAAGTTGTCCGGAATCATCTTTAGTTCTTATAAACTGTGCGGCCATCTCAGGATCTTGATCTGGACGATCTAATGTGTTTCGACCTTGTGCCTTGATAGCTTCTTCTAGTGTGTCAAAGCCCGCCATGAATTCATCCCTTAGCGATTGCTGATGACTCATCAGATAGTCAGCAACAGGAATTTCATCTCTACGCCAGTATCTTTGCGGATATTCTAATTGTCGTGCCATACGTGATTTCCCTTTGTTGTTTATTTACAATAGCAGGTATTGACAACCCGCAATCTTGACGCTATACTATGTCTATAGTAAACATTGTACACGATGTGTAGCAGAAAAGCAACAATTATAAAAAAATTGTTGACAGACCAAAACACTGGTGTTACACTAGTTGAACTGTTAAATATTGTAGATGAAATGCAGTTGAAAAGAAAAGATTTGTATTTTAGCCACAAACTAAAATAATTCTTGACAACAGACTAAATAGAATATACAATAGATGCATAGGTTGTAAAAACAGCCTGTGTAAATTTTAAAGGTAAAAAGAGAAAGAAAATGCAATCAAACGTTAGACATCAACAATTTAATACGATGCCCAAATTGGCAGGCGTGATAGCCTCTAATTGGTCAGCGATTAATGGCGGAAGTCTATCATTAGATCGCACACCAGAGATTTATACCAGGGTCCGGGAGGGCTGGGATGATTAAGTAACAAACTTAAAATTCCAAAACTTCAAAGGACCCTAGGATTAAAAACCCTGGGGTTTTTTGTTTTTAGACTTTCGAAATAGTGTGTATAGGGAACGCGACCCTGCTGGCACTCAAAACATCAGCTTAATGTGGGCGGCCTACCGGATGGTAAGTTCTAGGCGGAAACTAGAATTGTAAAATGGTAGCGTATAAAGTACACTCGGGCCTTAGGGCAAGTGGGTTCATCCATGTAGTGTACTTTATACGACACATTCGAAAGAGTGTGTGAATAATTATGGACTTTGTTCCCTACGGGAGACTGTAAATCTCTTGCCATAATATGTAGGGTGGCGGCAGTTAGGTTCGATTCCTTCAAGGTCCACCACTTATGCCCCGTTCGTCTAATGGTAGGGCCGCGTCTTTACACGGCGCAGACGGCAGTTCGATTCTGTCACGGGGTACCAAGTTTGAGGATACTAACAGCAACTAAAAAACTTTTATTGTCAAAAAGAAAAATGTATCCTGTTGTTTTATATGGCGTTGGACTTCTGGGTAGGTCCTTGGCCCTTCAAGCCAAAGAGACGGGTTCGATTCCCGTACGCCATACCAATTTTGCCTCGTTCATATAACGGTCTATTATGCCCGCCTGTCTAGCGGAACACAGGGGTTCGACTCCCCTACGAGGCGCCAAGTTTTTACCCGGATAGTTAAATGGTATAACGGTCGGCTGATAACCGGCTATTACAAGTTCGATTCTTGTTCTGGGTACCAATTGAAAGTATAAGTATTAATCTATTCCCCAGTAGCACAGAGGTAGTTGCACTTGACTGTTAATCAAGGTGTCGTACGTTCGATCCGTACCTGGGGAGCCAAAACAATAGCGGGATGGAGAAGGAGTATCTCGAGAGTCTCATAAGCTCTAGTCCCTGGTGCGATTCCAGGTCCCGCAACCAATATGGGCTGTTAGTGATAATGGGAGCACGGGGGCTTTGCAAGCCTTAGGTGGGAGTTCGATCCTCCCACGGTCCACCAATATAGTGAGTAAATACTAGCATGGATTTAACAAAATTAATATATCATAAGAAACAAGCGTTCACTAAAGAAGAATGTCAGTTCCTTATTGAAGAACATGCTAGACTAAACGACAACAATGTATTAGAACATTGTCCAGATGCAACTACAGGTGTAGATACATATTCTACATTTAAACGTGCATCGTTACAAGAAGGCACAGAAGCATACAATCTAGTGTTTCGTGCAAATGAAAATCTTATCAATGAGTACATGGACTATCTAGATAGTTTTGGAATGTTCCATGTTTCAATAAGAGAGACCATGAAGTTTAGTCATATGTTTCGTTTATTAAAATATGAAACAGGTGCAAAAATCCATCCACACAGTGATCACGTGCCGTTTGTATACGGTAGTGCAACATTTAATTTAAATGATGAATACACTGGCGGAGACTTTGTTTTCTGGAATGGGAAACATCGCGTGAGATTAGATGCAGGCGAAGCAATGATTTGGCCTGCAGACTATTTTTGGGTTCACGAAGTAGAAACAATAACATCAGGTACCAGGTATGCAACTAATAGTTTCTTACTCAGCGTACCACAGCAAGTAATCGACGGGATCACGAGAATCATGATAAAAGAAGAAAGTAATCCCGCATATCAAGATCTAGTACGTAACACTAGTTACAACATTAGAAACACCTAATTTCGGAGTGTGGCGCAGTCTGGCTAGCGCACCTGGTTTGGGACCAGGGGGTCCTAGGTTCGAATCCTAGTACTCCGACCAATTTTGCCCTATTAGTTAAATGGTAGAACACCTGTTTTGTAATCAGGGGATGGCAGTTCGATTCTGTCATGGGGCACCAAGTTTGAGGATGCGTCCAGCAAATTTTATACATTAGACTTTTAATCTAAACCGTAAAAAAGCATCCTGTTTTATAGTAAGGAAATCCCATGGCAAATGTCAAAAAAGGTAACCTAACAGCGCCTCCACAATGGTGGAAGCATTTGAAAGATTGGAAACGAGTGTTCTGGAAATCAGAACGCCAAGCCCAAAAGCGTAATATCAACAAAGGAGAATGACATGAAACGTGCTAAACGTTAGTGTCGCTCTAGATCCCGTATTGGTCTAGGGTT
>Ga0208867_1000258_pt1 | contig 16125 bp, 22 predicted proteins | sample CryBogCBE05Oct08_FD_185505 | JGI IMG/M metagenome (GOLD analysis project Ga0208867, IMG submission 185505) | Freshwater microbial communities from Crystal Bog, Wisconsin, USA - CBE05Oct08 (SPAdes) (version 2) | ecosystem: Environmental > Aquatic > Freshwater > Lake | place: Crystal Bog... | reverse complement strand
GCTCCCTGAACATTTCTTTTGGATTGCCGAGCCGCTCAGTACACGGTGGCTCGACGTGCACGAAATCATCTTTGTGGCTGGACGCCTGGCGCGCTTGTTGGCTCCCGCACTCTGGTACTTCGCCCTCGCCGCGCACTGACTCTGCACCTTCGCGCACCTCGCTCAGATGGCTACGCTTCGAGGGAATACTCTGGCGTGGGACTACGCCAAGGTGCGGACGCTTGCTCGGATCGCGGAGGACTACTTCACCACGCTGCTCATCGACGCTCGTGGAACGAACCCGCTCTTGCGTGGCTACGAGTTCCACAAGCTCATCACCAACGACATTCCGTCATTCGAGTCACTGCTCGCTACGAGCTCTGGCACACTTGCGCGCTCGGGCAACGCGGTGATCTACACGCAGTCTGTAAAACCAGCCGGCACCCCGTACCTCACATTGCGCCTCACGCCCAGTGCGCCTAAGCAGGTTGCCTCGCCCGGCACGCTGACCTACGCCCAGGTTGTAAAAAACGACCTTCAGCACTAGTCGCTTCGCGTACCAAGCCACCCTTCCCTACGGTCTACGGTTGTCCGACCAGTTACTCGCCAAACAACAAATCGCCGGACTCGAGATAACTCAAGTCCGGCGATTTCAATGTTTGTTGTTGTCCGCTAAGCGGGTTTGCACAAAGTGCTTACATCCAACGACCAGTGTGGTCGTAGTAGTAGTCAGCCAGCCACCAAAAGATGACACTGCCACTAACAACGGTCCACACCGTGGTCAGGGTTAAGAACACCGCGAGGGCGTTCTCACCAGCCGAACCCTTAAGAGACGGCAGGCCGAGGAGCAGAGCTCCGGCGGCCAGTACAGCCAGGCCCAAAAGGCCGATGACTCCAGCCGAGTAGGCGCTGTACTTTGCTGCAAAGAGCATGAACTTGCTCATTTTTGATGTGCTCGTTTCCGAGTTTAAAGTTTTCATACATCCTCCAATGTGAAATGCGAAGAGAAGTTCTCCGCTGGGTAGTACCGTCAGTGCCCAGAGCTCGTGCGCAAGGTCACTTCGTCTACGTCGCTCGTCCCCACAGCGCTCTCCCCGAGCACCTCAAGGACGTGCCGAGCAGCCACGTCGATCTGGCCGCGTTCGATCTCGACGTCACTGTCTCCCAGGGCCCTTAAGGGAGCTTCTCGCACCCGGATCACCCGCCAGCCGTCAGCCCGCAAAGCCCGCGTTTTGCGCAGGTCAACCTCTTTACGGCCCGGATGCCCGTGGAAGTAGCCGTCGTACTCGATGACGACCCGCTCTACCGCTAACACGAGGTCTACCTCCCACGTACTTCCGCGCTTCGGTCGCTCGCGCGTTTCGATCCGTACATTGGACTCAACCGAGAGACCCTGTGCTTCTAACGCGTCACGTAGTGCTTCGTGGGCACTCGACACGCTCACCTGGACACAAGAACTGTCCGGGCAGCCATGCCCCGCGATACGGTGACTCAGACGCTGGATAAATGAGTGCCCCGCCGCACAGCGCCACACGTACTTCTTCACGCTCTTTGCGCCAATGACCGTCTCTGGCGTAAGAGGGAAGTTGGCTTCGCGGTCAAACTCCGCCGCGAGCTTGGAATAGCGCGCTGCGAGTGAGTTACTCGGACACAAACGCCGGTTCGTACAAAACGGACACAGCGCTAAGTCGAGTCGCCCCGATCCTCTATACCCAGCCGTGCGGTGATCGGGCGAGTCTTCCCAGGTGTGTTCGCCATTCAGCGCGCATTGCCACACCATCTGCCGGTTCGACCCAGCCGTCACCTCTTCGACCGTCAGGTCGTTGCGGTCGGCTGCGTACTGGCGAGCAGTGTTCGGAAAGTGCAAAGCAAGCGAGAGATCCACCCGCTCGACCGTTCAGAACCGGCCCGTCGATGCACACTGCTGCCCGCGCGGCTACGGCTACACAGCTGTCAAGAGTTGGTGAGCACCCGCTAGTGCAAAGAGTTCCTCCAGCGTCCCCACTCGCAGCGATTCAGCCACCCACGCCTCGGTAACCCCCGAGAACTTGCCGTGCACTTGCACACTCGCCATCTGAGCTACTTCGCGCAGGTACGACAACACGGTCCGCTCGACGAGTACAACCTGGTCACCATCAATGTCGTTGCTCGTGCAGTCGAGTACTCGCCACCCGCCCCGCGCGTGCTCTTTCAATCGCCGCTTTAGGTCATTCGAGATGCCCACTTGCAACAAGCCCTTTTCCTCGTGGGCAATCAAGTAGAGACCGCCGGGTAGGCCAGGGGAGAAGCCGTGCGGTGCGCACGAGGGGCACAGTGCCAGCCGACTACGCGACCGGTTCTTTACCGGAGCTTGCCAGTCAGGGTGCCCCGGCACGTCACAACGCCACGTAGCGCAATACGCCGAACCATCAGTAACGCTGTAGGGGGTTGTGTCACCATTCTTGGTCGGGTGCCACTGTGCCGCAAGGTCGGGTCGCGTGGTCGCGAGACAGTTGGAAAGCACCACAACGTGCCCTAGGCAACACGGGCAGCCACCCTTGCTTCGGGTGCGGTCCTGGGGTGTCGCCTCCCACACGTGATCGTCGACCACCGAACAGCGCCAGTGCACCCTTTTGTTTGACTGAGCCTTCAGGTCATACGGCGTCAGCTTCCCGTTCTTGTCTGAATCCCACTGCGCCGCGATGTGCGGATGCGTTATGGCCAGGCTGTCTTTGGGCATCGTTAGATACCCAGAGCAATACGGACAACCCGAACCGCCCGTGCGGCTCTGCACCGTGGTTTCCCACTGATGTTTCGGGTCGAGTGAACAGCGCCAAAAGAATTTCTTTGACGACCCGGCCAAAATCGTCGTCAAGTCACGCTCACCGTTTTCCGCAACGTCGTAGCTCTTGGCAACGTCGGGAAAGTCCGCCAGGGTCTTTTTCGGTCTGGTTTTAGGTGCTGCGGCCACCCAAGCGACCGTGAGGCCACCTCAACTGGCTGCACACAACCCAACCCAAAGCACCAGCGAGCCCGCCGCGTCTGTTACTGCAAAACAACCCAGCCGAGCCTCAGTGCTGCTTCGCCGGCGATTGCCAAAGCCACCACTGACCAGAAAGCGGCCTTTAGCTCCTTCACGTCGGCGTGGCGCCTGGTAGTGCCCTTCATTGATACTGCGTGCGCCACCTGGGCCAAGTTCTCAACCGTGGCCATGGACGTGGCGAACGCCGCTGGGACACTAGCCGGGGCCACAACGCCCACTGCCCACGATCTCGCCACCGCTGCCGCAAAACAAAAGAGTGTTCGGGTACTAAGCGCGACTCTTCGTACCGGTCGTGGCGGGCACGTCGCCATGTCGGTCACCATTGCCCAGGCGACCTACGACGTCTGTGTTCTCATTCCCGCCAAGGGCACGCAGTCCCCAACCCCCGCTACTTGTTAGCAACGCAGATAGAAACGAGCACGGAACAAAAAAGTGGTGTCGCTGGATATTTCTCAGCGACACCACTTTTGTTTCTGCACCCAAGAGATGCTCAGAGTTTAACTACCTAGAAACTGGATCAAACAAAGATCGGGTTCTACGGCCGCATCTTGTAGAGCATGCCGTCACCTTGGTTGTCGTCACCTTCCAGCCAGACGTAGTTGGCGTCGGTGACGACGTACGTCAAAGAGGTCGCGTTGGTGAAGTAGCTCATCGGGAAGGTCTGAATGACCGATCCAGTAGTTGCACTCAACTGGATAAGCGAAGACCCAGCCGTGAGCACCCACACGTTTGTGCCATCCGAGGCGGCAACGTATGTCGGCGCACCGCCCAATGAGATCGTAGCCACCACCGCTCCGGTCGCCGCGTTGATCTCCGTGATCGACGACGAGCCCGTGTTGGTCACCCATACGTGCGTACCGTCGTCCGCCATCGGTCCCGGGTGAGTACCAACGTTAATGGTCGCGACAATGGCTGCCGTAGCGGGGTTGATCTCACTGACCGTACCGGCGTTGTAGTTAGCGGCCCACACGTGCGAAGCGTCCATGACGATACTGTTCGCCGAGGTGAGCGACCCAATCGTGTTTAGCAGTGTGCCTGACGTGGCGCTGTACTCGTACACACCGCCCGTAGCCGACACCCACACGGTCGTCCCGTTGGTGGCCAAGATGTTGCAGCGCCCGTCGTAACAGAACGGGGGATTGGTGGGGGTCGTGATGGTGCGAACAAGTGCTCCGGAGCTGGTGTTAACTTCGTAGATCTTCGAGTATTGGTAGTCGGGAATCCACGCAAATCCCCCCCGCCACCTGCAAGTCGGCGTAGCCCACGCCGCTCCACTCGCTGACTGGCGTCACCAGGAAGGTGTTCACACCCGAAGCGATGGAGAAAGAAGACAGACCACCGAGCGAATCTGCGTTGTAGACATTGGTGCCGTCTGACGCAATCTGACCACCCTGGCCTGGGACTCCGGAGTAGTAGTTGAGCAACGCCGCCGCGCCCGCCGAGTAGCCGGGGTTGGGCAGTGTTGGGCCAGATAGCGCGAGCGTGCCATTGCAGTTAGCGCCCAGTGACGAAGCGTAAAACCAACCAGAGACCTTTGAACCAGAAAGCAAACTCATCACGCATCCGCCCGACGGGCTCATGAGAGCCAGGCCCACCGACCCCGTCGACACGTCAGCTGAAAGCACCGTAGTCGAAGTCGATGCCGCTGTCGATGCCGCTGTCGATGCCGTTACCGTTACCGCAGAGGCAGCTGCGAGGCCCGCGGCTGCGCCAAAGGTTGGGGTGTCATTTAGAGCTGTCGCGATGTCAGCCGTAGTCGGCACGCTGCGACCAGCCGCGGTAGCAATCGAAAGGGCCTCTTTGTTGATGTTTGCGAGCTGAGAGGCTTCAGCGGAGAGCTGCGACGACGTGCGAAGTGAGTTGTAGACCGGCAACGCGATAGCGGAAATCACGGCGAGGATGACGACGGCGATGACGAGTTCGAGCAGGGTAAAGCCACGACGGCGCGGCTTTGATGTAGGGGGTGTGGAGAAAACCATGACCTCTATCGTGAAGACCTACTTGGAATTCGTAACACTACGTCCCAGAAGTTCATTGGCTAACAAGTGTTGCTGGCGCAGTCTCCACGGCCACCCTGGCTGTCTTTCATAATGAAGTAGTGCTACGCGCTAAAGCGTGAGAGATCTGCGCGCCGCACCGAGTACCACTCGCCAAGGATCCGACTCGACGTCACCCACGAACCTCCTACCGGGTTGGCGCTGTGAACAAAGATCTGGCCAATCGGAAGTGGGGTGCCCATAAAGCAGCGCTCTTCTAAGTACCGAACCACGGGGCGGATCGTGTCGTCGCCGCCAAGATCGTGGTCTAACCACAGCTCGTCAATCGTCTTGTGCTCGTTAGCTGCCAACCACGCGAGAGCCTCTACAGAACTGCGCAAGTGCAAAGCGTCGCCCGAGTAGGTACGTAGGTCGTCGATAACCACTCTCATTGGTCGCTCCTCTTTGTCGCGTGTCGTGTTCAAAGAGTTGTGTCGACGCGCGACCGAGAAGCACACGGGCGACTTACTCGAGACCACGGGCACACCGCGCACCCCGCACGGCGAAGAAATTTCATCCCCGTGTGCACGCCCCTTGCGCATCGACAAAGTACTAACGACCGCTTCTACACGCCCGTACCGGAGACATCATGCCCCAGACATCAAACCCTAAAGACACCACTGCCGCCCCCTACACCCCACTACAAGCTCACCGCTCGGGTCTTGTCGACGCCGCCAAAGCCTCGCCCAGTCGGGCCGTCACCAGGCGTCTGCGTCACGTCGAACGCACGCACGCTCACTACAACAAACTCACAGCCCTCGCTGACTTACTGGTAACGCATCCATCCGAGAGCTACACCTCACCCGCCGCACTACTGCAGTGGCGTTGTCAAAGCTGCTCGCAGTTAGAACAGCAGTGTGCGTCTTTAGAGGCGTCTCTCGCCCGAGCCTACGCCCGCTTAGAAAAGGCCCTGACCAAGTAGTCCGACCAGGACCACGTCGACAATCTCTTCTGGTGTGCGGACCCAGTCGATTGCCCTGCCTTCTCGTTTTATTCCCGCGGAGGCGAATCAAACAACTCAACACACTCTGTATCGACTGTGTTAGATGCGGGCGCCACCACGCTCACCTCTCACCATTTTCTTCGTGCCCGCTTCTTCGCCCGCCCCACTCGCCTTGTCCTCCAGAAACGCCTGGCTGGCTGAATTGCAGATGAGCGGCGCGAGTCCGCACACCCTTAGTGGCTACCGGCGTCTCACCAGTGAAGCGCTCGCGCACGTAAGCACACTTCACGGCACGCCACTTGAGAAACTGCGTCTCTCCTCGATCACCCGTGACGACGTCGCGTCGGCCATGGCTGCCTACCAGTCGCGCCCCGACGCACGCAGCGGCGCTGCCACTGCGCGGGCCACCTCGACGCTGCACCGTTTCTACAGCTGCTTGCACTCGTTCTTTGCGTGGTGCGTGACAACGGAGAAGATCGCAAAGAACCCCGTCGCCAAGATCAAAGCGCCCAAGGTCCCAAGTCGCGTCCCCAAGGCCATGAGCAAAGAAGAGTGCGAACTACTCCTCGCCACTGCGAGCCGCTCGGCTTTTCCTGAACGAGACACTCTGGCGCTGTTGCTAACGCTCACCGCCGGCCTTCGCCTCGCCGAGATCGCGGGCCTGACGCTGTCGAGTATCATCTACCAAGACGGCGCGCTCACACATCTGCTCGTTCTCGGCAAGGGCAACAAAGAACGCGTGGTGCCCACGAACGAGCGACTGAACCAAGCACTGGACGCCTACTTGCCCGAAAGAGCCACTAAGGCGCAGTCTCTCCTACAGCCAAGTGAAGCTCTCTTGCTTTCTCAGCGTGGCCCCTTTAGCCGTGACGGACTCAGTCAACTCTTTGACACGCTCGTGAAGCGCGCGGGCTTAAAAGTACCGGGCCGGCGCGCCCACGCCTGTCGTCACAGCTTTGCCACGCACGTACTCGCCGCCGGAGCAGACATTCTGAGTGTCTCTGAGCTCATGGGCCACTCGAGTGTCTCGACGACCCAGGTCTACTTGCGCGTCGATTCCGCTCGACTGTCAGCTGCCGTAGCCGCAAGTCCGCTCGCCCAGGTCTAAGTTCCAGCAAATCCGGCGACACGCGCCACGCCGTTCAAGCACCAAGACCACTGCCCGCGACACCGAATGCACCCTTTCGCCCTCTTCGAACCGTGAGCAAGAGAAAGGACCCGTATGTCAACTACTGAACAAATGAGCACGCACCACGAACTTCGCCGCCGACCGTTAGATCCCCGGCGCGTAAAAGTAAACCCTCTCGTCGCCCTCGCCACCTTGCTCGGCTTCGTAGAAGCGCTCTTCGTGGTGGCCATCTTTGCTCTTCGAGCCAAGGGGTTTTGATGTTCCCACGCTTTTCGCCCCGCGTGACCCCGTGTGCACACTGTGAGCTCCCTGACACCATCATTTTCATGAACCAACGAGGTCACCAGTGAGCGAAAAAGAAGAAACCTTTGTCCTAGAGGGTGTCGTCGACGAAGCCCTTTCTAACGCCATGTTCCGAGTGACCTTGGAAAACGGTGTCCAGATCCTCGCTTACGGGTCAGGCAAGATGAAGCAGCACCGCATCCGCATTCTGCCCGGCGACCGCGTGCAGGTCGAGATGACTCCCTACGACATGCAAAAGGGTCGCATCACCTACCGCTTCAAGTAGTCCTACTTAGCGTCGCGCACGATGTACGACGTCATCGAAAGCGACCCGAGACTGCAACCCTCTACGAACTTTTCGGGCCGGCCCGCGCTCGCAGTCGCGATCCCCGCGATGTAGCCCAGGGGCAAGAAGTGATCGGGCGTCGGCACGCTGAGGGCGTAGTCGTCTGACGCCAGCATCAAATACCGCCACCAAAGGCAGGCCGACGCGGAACTACAGAGCGCTCGCGGCCAGTGTGCGCAGCTTCGCACCGGAGGTCGCATCGAAAGCCACAACACCACTCGTCGTAGCAACGAAAATCGTCGAGCCCTCGATCGAAACACTAGATGGGCTGCTAGAGAGTCCCGAACCCAGATTCAAAACGTGCAGCAGGGCTCCCGTCTTAGCGTTGATTTCGCTAACGTGCGTAGTGTTCGACGAATAGGCAAGCGCAATGTTGCCACTCGCGTACACCTGGCCGCCTGACCACCCGCCCTCGGCCTGCGAGGGGAACTGGTAGTTCGCGCCACTAAGTGTGGTGACACTTCCGGTCGTTGCAGAGATCATCTCGAGCACGCTCGCGCCCGATGACAAAGTCTGGGTGGTGAACAAGTTGCCACCCCCAACCGCCAAGTTGCTGAGTGGACCCGGCAGGGCTTTGGCTACGGGAATAACCACGCTGGGACTAGTGAAGCTGGTGCACCATCCCGTCAGAGGTTGACCGAGCAGGCCGTAGAGGTAGAAGACGCTGTTGCCATCGCTGCTTTCACGCAGCGACAACCCAGTCGCGTGAATGTTGACGCTCTGAATAGTCATGCTCGCGGTCTTAGAACCGTTAGCCAGTGAGTACAGGTTCGTGGTGAGACCGTTGCTCTTCCAGCTGTATACCGAAGCGGCGATGCTATTTCCACTGGCGTAAACGTGACTGCACCAGGTGAGGCCATCGCTGGTGCCACATACGTGTGACCACAGCAACGCGCCACTCGACTGGGAGTAAACGCTCAGCGTGGCGAGGTTCGGCACCACATTCTTGCCCGACACCGTGCGCGCAGAAAGCAACCGGTCCTCGAGAACAACGATGTCACTGCCGACGGGAACTACCGAGATTGGCGTGGAGGCGTTCTTCGCATCTGGCGTAGTGATTTCGTAACTAACCGCACCAGTGGTCTCGTTGAGGCCAACTAACTTCCAGCTGGGGTTACTACCAGACAGTAAAGCTGCCGCCCATACGTGACCGTTAGCACTCGCCAGTGAAGAGATGGCGTAAGGCGGGTGAATACTACTCGCAGCCCCTGCTCCGGCGACCGGCAACGCCGCCAGACCAACGGCAGAGATCGCGACAATGCGCAGAGCAGTCTTGCGAACAGGAGAGAACAACTTGAACGTAAACATGGGTAACCTTTCGTAGCGTACAAAAGAGCGTTCTCCCACTTGGCACAATTGCCAGTTTTTTTGCACCTACACCAGATCCCTAAAAGACCACCAACTCCCGGGTCCCGTCAGTTCATCGACTACTCCGCGCCGGGGGAGTAGCTCACTTGCCCGCAGCCACCAACGCACCTCGTGTCCGGTTAAGAAATCAGGTGCGTCACGCAGCCGCAAGAAGTACTGAGATCTACCCTCACCCGGACACTGGGGCACTTCGCCTACTTCGCGCACCACCGCGTCAGCCATCTCTTCTACCGCTCCTACGCGACCGCGCCACCAAGGATGAAAGAACCACTGCAACCCCTCGCGAAGCCCTAAGACCGCTACCCACCAGAGCGTTTCTTGGCCTCCAACCGCCACTCTCATTTCGCCCAAGCGTTCGATCTTCTTGGCCAGTTGCTTGGCAAGACCTTCAAGTACCTCGCTCGGCACCAGCCGGTCCACGCTCAAAGAGCACTCACCGATGGTCACTGCCCGCTTCTTGTCCGAGAAGTACGAGTACGCGACCGTGAGAACCTCGCCCATCTCAATGTTCGAAGAAACCTCTCCGAACGCGCCCCGTAGCTCGCGGCACATAGCAACATTCACGCGCAGCCGCACGTCGTCGGGCAGGGGGTAGCCCCGCACCGCTCGAAGAGCCACTGCTCGAGTGCGCTCGACGTCGGACGCTGTGTCTCGCCCACTCGGCAACAGAGCTTGTTGGCTAAAGGCCTCTTCGCGAAGTCGGGCTGCTGCTTGCGCGCTGAGATCGGGCGGCACGAAGAAGTAATCGCCGTCCCAGGAAGCACTCACGCGCGAGTTTCGCCACAGACTCGCAAAGAGACCGAGAGTCAAGGCGTCGAGTAGCTGCTCGGGGTCGAAAAGATCACAGCCGAAACTTTGCGCCATGCGCACCAGCACCTGTGCGTCAAACAACTCCTCCACGTAGCACTCGTTCCTTTCGCACTCTTTGGCTGACTACTGCCAAGCCTTTCACCGCTTGGGGTGTGTGCGTGTCTTGGGCCCTTTCGCACAGTCATTTTCATGGCAAAGAGCAAGGGCAACACCCGAAAGACCGGGCTGGAACAGTGCTACACGCCTGTCTCGGTAGCCGCCGAGCTTGTTTCCGTGATGGTCGACGAGCTGGGCATTCCCCTCACTCGTGACTGGTTAGAGCCCGCGGCGGGCACTGGCAACTTCGTCACCGCTCTCGCGGCGCGCGGAGCTACGAGCTGCCTCGCTATCGACATCGACCCACAGGCTCCCGGTATTGCCAAGCAAGACTTTCTCACCTCAACGCTGTCACTGAGCGACGCGGTCTGTCTTACCAATCCACCCTTTGGCCGCAACCACGCCCTCTCGGTGCCCTTCTTCAACCACTCGGCGAAGTACTGCGAGTACATCGCCTTCATCGTGCCGCGCTCGTGGCGCAAGTGGAGCATCGTCAATCGACTCGACCGCCGCTTCCACAAGATCTACGACGCCGACCTCGAGACCTCCTACGTCGACAAAGATGGCAACCCCCTGACCGACTCAACGGAACTAAACACCATCTTTCAAGTCTGGCAACGCCGCGACGAAGAGCGCGAACTCTTTCCTGGTCCCCTCACCAAGCACTTCGAAGTCGTCAAGCCAAACGAGGCCAACGGCTCACTCACCGTCTTTGGTCGGGGGTGCGGCACCTTGAAGACGACCTTTGCTCCTGTTCCCAACACCACACAGATGTTCATAAAGGCCTCTGATGAGGTCTTGCGGGCATTGGCACAAGTAGACCTCTCCGAGTTCTTTACCCAGGTCGCCTACACCGAAGCTTTGTCACGCGTGGAGATTGACTACGCCCTGACTAACTGGCTCGCCAACAAGACGCAGCTGCCCGCAGGGTTCTTGCGAGCCTCGACGCTTAGCTGAGAATCACGCGCGTCGTCGTCTCGCACAGTGCGAGCAAATCGCGGCGGTTGATCAAGCGCGGGTCGTCTTTGGACAACAACTCAAGCACCGTCGCCACAGGCAGTACCATGAAGCGAAGCGGCACTGAAGGGTCGTATTTCGAGGTGTTGGTGTAGATGTAGAAGTCGTTCTTGTCAAAGCCCGTACGCCGACATAGCACCAAAGCCTCGTCGTACTTGCCGGCCGCCAGCAGCGCCTTTACTTCGGGCCCTAAGTTGTTCGCCGGAAAAGTACTCGACGCTGCCGTATGAAAGAGGTCGTCTTTGTCGCGAGGATGCAGTTCGACATCCGGGTAGGCCTTGACTTCGTAGCTGCCCTCTGTGCCCATCAGGTCCGAATCACCACCCTCGGAGTTCGATGACAATCCCAGGCACATTCCCACGATGCGCTGAAAGATGGTGTACGTAGCTCGGCCGTTGGACAACAACTCAGAGATGTCCAACGAGAGCCCACCCACATCAATCGATAACTGGCCGACCGGTAACTCGTAGAGAACAAAGGGGACTGGTCCAACAACACTGCTGGCGACTGAGGTCATGGCAAAAACCGTCCGCCGAGCGTGAAGCTCTGCACACGCCACCACGCATCACCAGGTGCACAGCCCTAAAGAGCCCCTCGACTACCCCCTCGCAAATTTCCTGGGCGTGGTCTGGGAATTTGCACTATTCACGTGCTTTCGCCCTGGCGCGCCGCACGATACGTAGCACCATGACTTCTCGTACACCCGTCGCCAGCAAAAAACGCAAAGGCTTCACCATGCTCGAGCTGATCACAGCCGTTGTCATCTTGGCCATTCTCTCGGCTGTCGCCCTGCCCGTTTGGACGAGCCTGCAGAACTCTTCGCAGCTCTCGGCTACCGCTTCCCAGCTCGCCGCTCTCGGCTCTGACGCTCGTGCGAACGCCATCGCAAATGGCCGTACGCTCCCGAACGCCGCTGACCTTGCCACGGCCGCCGCGGAAGTACCCAGCCTCGCTGCTGTTGCCGGCCTCGAGGCCACCGGTGCCCCCACCATCGTCACCAGTACCTCGGCTTCCCCAGTGGCCTCGACGGTTTCCGGCACCGTCTCGGCTGACGTCTCGTCGGGATCTTCGGTTGGCCTCTCGATGGCTGCCAAATCTGGTGGCTGTGTCATGGCCCTCGTGACTACCACCAAGATCTCATCGTGGTTCTACCAAAACGCTCTCGGCACCGCTTGCTCGGGCACCCAGGCCACGCAGGGCCCGAACCAGGCCAACCCCGGTCTACTCTCTGCTCCGGTCATCACGAGTGTGGTGGGTGTCAACTCGAACGCTGTTGGTACCGGCGGCGCGCAGGTCACATGGACGGCCCCCACCTCTCTCGGTGGATCAACGGTGACCTCGTACGTGGTTAGCTACACCGACTCAACCGAGTCCGCTTGGCCCGCCAACACTTCAATGTGCGTCACCCCGGCTCAAGAGGCCACTGCCCCCAACGGTCCGAACAACTCTCTCTACTCTGGCGCTTCCGCTGCGGCCTGCACGACGACCGCAACGACGCTTGGTTTCTACCCGGGCTGGTACACCGCAGGCAACGACAGTTGCACCACCGCAGGCAACCTGTGGTTCTTTGCTGACAACATCACCTTCTACGTGACCGTCTACATGGCTAACGGCCAGTCGGCCCGCTCTGCCGGATTTAGCGTGCCGAGCAATACAACTTGGCAGGCCAGCTACAGCGGCTGCTAACCCCAAACATCCCCGGAGTACCGCTCCTCGCCATAGGTATAGTTGTGACACAACCACTAGCAGAAAGCCTCACGCAACCATCAATGGGTGCCAGGCGCCCGGACGATAACGCTACACATAGCGATCACTAAACCCGCTTGTGTTGCGTACAGCGATCATTACCGCCGCCAACGATGCATGCAGCAACCAGTATCACGGCTGTCCGCGCCCGCGGTGGTGCCCATCGCCTCTCGCCACGCCCGGCGCGAGAAAGTAGTTAGAGACTGCCGCCCGCGACTGCTGGAAGCAGGGTCACGACATCGCCCGCACTCAGCGCAGCGTTAAGTCCGCCGATGTAGCGCACGTCGTCGTCATTCACGTAGACGTTCAAGAAGCGGTGTAGCGCCCCGTCAGCACCAAGAACCTGGGGCCCAACGTTCGGGTAGCGCGTCGTTAGCTCGCCGAGCAGCTCGCCAATCGTGCTGGCCTCGATCTCAAGTGAGCTCTGCCCGCCAACGGCTGGGCGAAGGACGGTGGGAATACGAAGCTGGGCCATGGGTCTCCTGGTGGTTAGGTGCTAACTCTCACTGTTCTTCAACAGCCCCACCCGTCCACTATGCCGGTCAGGAAAGCAACCAGGTCAGGCCCTACCTGGGCTTTAAGTCCAGCTACTCGTTCGCCGTTCGGCGCTTGTCAATGCGGCGAAGTTTTTGCCGTTCGGGGTGCTTGCGGCTCTCTTCGACCAAGGCCACAATGCCACCGTCTTCCAAAAGGGCCGTCTCCGTGCGCAAGGTCGACACCACGAAGTCGTGGTCGACAAGAGCCTGCTCTTCACTCGCGGCAAAGATCTCGCTTTCTGACAAGTACGCATCTCCACGTCGCACGATCGTGCCGAAGATCAGAGGCTTCTCGTTGGCAAAGCCAAATCCCTGGTCGCCACCCAACCACGCCGTCACGACCGAGAGATCGCCGACCTCACTGCGGCGAAGGACTTTGTACCGAGCGTCACTCGCGAGCGCGCGAAAGCGACTCCAGCTAATGGGATGTCCCTCGCGGTCGAAGTAGCGACCAGCGAAGTGTTCGTTCAAGAAGGCCTCTGAAGTTCCAGGGGTGATCGGCGCGGGGAAAGTCTCGTACTCAGCCATGCCCCTAACCGTCCGGCGCGGGTGCTACCAAGCCCGGTGCTGCGAGATTCTCGGGTGCCCAAAGAGCCAAAAGAAACTTGCGACACGAAGACGTACTGGCGGACATCTATAGGTAGAAACAGAAAGGCCCCACATGTCCACCGACCCTCTCGAGCGCCTGCGCGCCGCCAATCCCACCACCGCCCACGAGGTGCCCAACCTTGACGCCCTGCTCACTCGGGCGATGGCAACCACTCCTAAAAACTCGGTGTGGCGATCTTTCAAGGTGAAGATGGCCGCCGCCGCGTCGTCAGCCGCAGCACTGACCGTCGGGGTGATCACTCTGATCTCGTCGCTCGCTGGTCCGAGTACCGCCCCTCTCGCACTCTCGGCCAGCTCCGCGTCTCGTCCCGGTTCGGCCACGTCGGCCATGGTCATCTGCCAGGTTTGCATGCTCGCGCCCTACCACTTCGTCGCGAGTGGACTTTCATCGAACAGCACCGAGGCTCCGGTCTACCTGCTCTCCTCGCCCGACCCCACGACAGCCGCGACCGCGCTGGCTACCTACTTAGGGTTGTCGGTCGGTACCTCTTCGCCCGCGGCCGGAGTCGTAGAGATCACGGACGCGAATACCACACTCGACGTAGCCGCCCAAGCCCTGGGCTCGTTGTCGATCTCGAGCACCCAAGGTCTCGCTCTTCCTGGTGTCTCGAGCACCGACGCGCCAACTCTCGAACAAGCCACCCGTCAGCTCATCGCCGCCACGCCGGCCGGCTATCAGTTGGTGAACCCGCAGTTCTCCACCACCCCAGCCGACGCCACCACGGGATTTGGTGGAGAAGAGTTCGTGAGTTTCGACATCTCCGTTGACGGGCACGTCGTTTCTGATCTCTCCCTCGACGCCCAGTTCGACACGAGTGGGAATCTGCTCTCACTAAACGCTCCGCTCTTTGACGTCGCGTCACAGACCACGTACCCCTTGGCCTCGCCGGCCGCCGGAGTCAATACTCTCAACGCAAAGGCCGATGCGTACCGGACGGCGGTGGAGAACTCTCAGCCAACCACGGACCCCGCCAACCAGCAGACCGGCTCGGTGCCGCCAGTTTCTGGAACGGACCCCACAACCACTACGACCGCGCCCACGGATGTGCCCCTGACAGACGTGTCTACGCTCTGGGAACTTTCGGCCTTGGCCGGTGGCAACGTAGCCCTCATTCCGGTCTACTCCTACTCCGGCGCAGTGCCGGGTACGACCGACTCTCTCAGTTGGCAGTTGCCCGCGCTGGATCCGAGCGCGGTGAGCATTCCAAGCGACTGGACCGCCTACTCGTTCTTTGCCTGGGGACACGTCATGCCCATGGTCGCCCAAGTCGCACCCAGCCCTTCAGTACCGGGCGCGACTAAATGACGCTCGCCGCTACGCAACAAAGCAAGGAGTCCCAGTTCGAAGAACTCGTACGACAAAACGCGCCGGCCGTTGCCGCGTACTTGCGCCGGCGCATTTATCCGCTCGATCTATCTGACGTCGATGACGTCCTGGCTGAGACTCTGGTGACCACGTGGCGACGCTTTGACGCCATTCCTAAAGACGCCGCTTTGCCCTGGATGCTTGGTGTCGCCCGGCGAACCCTCGCCAATACCAAGCGCGCGGCTGAGAGAAAATCTCGCCGAGACCGCCAGGTCTCGCTCCCGGCCACGCCGTCGGCTGAATCTCTCGCCGTAGCGGACCTCTCCCTGGCCGCAGCTCTTAGCCACCTCAGTGACGACGAGCGAGAGATACTGCTCGCCTCGGTGTGGGACGGCCTCGAAGTGGCTGATCTTGCCGCTCTCTACGAGATCTCGCACAACGCCGCCGCGCTACGCCTTTCACGGGCCAAGGCACGATTTCTCGCCGCCTTTCACGAGTAGTTGCTCGCCTCCGCCCTCTCCTGTGGTACTCGATCAAAACCGCGGGACGTATCCGCCGCGACCTAACTCGAAGCTGTCTTCAAAGCCCAAAGAGTCGTCTACGAACGAGCGGACCTCTCTCACCCACTCCAAGCGATCGAGCAAGATCCGTTCGACTCCACCACGCAGTGTTTCAGCCGATAGAGCACACGACGAACACGCGCCCGACAACTCGACCTCGACGATTCCGTCTGCCGGGTCCACGCTGCGCAGCCGCAGCACTCCACCATCGCGTTCAATCATCTCCGACATGCGAAAGATGAGGTCATCGAGTGCCGCCCTATGAGCAAAGTTCTCGTCGGCTGGTACTTCGAGTTCTACGGAGCTGTTGTCGGTCACCTTACTCACCGTCCAGCCGCTG
>Ga0208867_1000255_pt1 | contig 16242 bp, 19 predicted proteins | sample CryBogCBE05Oct08_FD_185505 | JGI IMG/M metagenome (GOLD analysis project Ga0208867, IMG submission 185505) | Freshwater microbial communities from Crystal Bog, Wisconsin, USA - CBE05Oct08 (SPAdes) (version 2) | ecosystem: Environmental > Aquatic > Freshwater > Lake | place: Crystal Bog... | reverse complement strand
GCTTATCTGGCTTTTGGGTAATGATTGATTTTTTAATAGAATTGAGTATTGGTTTAATATATGCTTGGAAAGTAGGAAGTTTAGAATGGGAATAGATAATTAAAATTATATATTTTTTTAATTGAATTTTTTTATATACTAGTACTATAATTCTTTTTTATAATTTTTTTAATTAAATGTATTTAATTATTGTTTTTTTACCATTAATTAGTGCATTACTTTCTGGATTTTTTGGTAGAAAATTAGGCTCCTATGGATCATCTATATTTACAAGTAGTTGTATCGGTTTTACTTCTTTTCTTTCTTTTATAGTATTTTATGAAGTTGGATTAGAAGGAAGTCCAACTTACATACATCTAATAAATTGGATTGATTTTGAATTTTTTTCAATTTCATGGGGATTTTTATTTGATAGTCTAACAGCAGTAATGCTTTGTATTATTACTTTTATTTCTACTATTGTTCATATTTATTCAACAGAATATATGTCAAAAGATCCTCATTTACCTAGATTTATGTGCTACTTATCTTTGTTTACTTTTTTTATGTTAATTTTAGTAACCGCTGATAATTTTATTCAAATGTTTGTTGGATGGGAAGGTGTGGGATTATCATCTTATCTTTTAATAAATTTTTGGTTTACTAGATTACAAGCAAATAAAGCTGCTATAAAAGCCATGTTAGTAAATCGAATAGGAGACTTTGGTTTAAGTTTAGGTATTTTTACAATTTATTATATTTTTAATTCTACTAACTATTCTGTTGTTTTTAGTTTAATAAATAATTTTGTAAATAATAAAATTATTTTTTTTAATATTGAAATTTATTCAATTACTCTTATTTGTATTTTATTACTTATAGGAGCAATAGGAAAATCTGCACAATTAGGTTTGCACGTATGGTTACCTGACGCAATGGAGGGACCCACACCTGTATCTGCTTTAATTCATGCCGCAACAATGGTAACTGCAGGAGTTTTTTTAATAGGTCGTTCTTCTCCATTATTTGAATATGCACCATTTAGTCTCGCTATTGTAACTATTTTTGGAGGTTTAACTTGTTTATTCGCTGCTAGTATTGGTTTAGTACAAAATGATTTAAAAAAGGTTATTGCTTATTCTACTTGTAGTCAATTAGGTTATATGATTTTTGCATGTGGTTTATCAAATTACTCAGTAGGAATATTTCATTTAGCAAATCATGCTTTTTTTAAAGCTTTATTATTTTTAGGAGCTGGTTCTGTTATTCATAGCGTTGGTGATGAACAAGATATGCGAAAAATGGGTGGCTTAAGAAAATTAATTCCTTTTACATATGGAATTATGTTAATAGGTTCTCTTTCCTTAATGGGAATACCATTTTTAACTGGATTTTACTCAAAAGATGTTATTTTAGAAGTTGCTTATGCTAAATTTACAACATATAGTCATTTTGTTTACATATTAGGGTCTTTAGGAGCTTTTTGTACTAGTTTTTATTCTATACGTTTAATTTATTTAACTTTTTTAAATGAATCAAATGGTTATAAATTTTCAATAATAAATATTCATGATAGTCCAATAAAAATGGGTTTACCTTTAGCTATTTTAGTTTTCCCGAGTATTTTTATAGGTTATATATTAAAAGATATGATTATTGGATTTGGAACAAATTTTTGGGGCAACGCTTTATTTGTTCATCCCCAAAATTTAGTTTTAATTGATTCTGAATTTATTTCTATATTTACTAAATTGTTACCAGTAATATTTAGTATTATAGGTGGTTCATTATCATATTTTTTATATAAATATAATTTTAAATCAATTTATACTTTTAAAATTAGTATATTAGGACGAAAATTATATAAATTTTTAAATAAAAAATGGTTTTTTGATAAAATTTATAATGAGTATATAAATCAAATTTTATTAAATTTTAGTTATTTTATAACTTATAAGATGATAGATCGAGGTTTAATTGAAATGATAGGTCCTTATGGTTTATCTAAAACTGTTTATGATAATTCTATAATATTAAGAAAGTCTCAAAGTGGTTTAACTTTTCAATATATATTAATTTTTGTTTTAAGTAGTACTTTTATTATTTTATTTTATTTATATAATAGTTTTTTATAATAAAAAAATATAAAATTATTATAATTATCGGGACGTGGCGTAACTAGGTTAGCGCGCCTGTTTTGGGAATAGGAAGTTATGTGTTCAAATCACATCGTCCTGATATAGAGAGAGATGGCTGAGTGGTTTAAAGCATTGGTTTGCTAAATCAACATAGATTTATATCTATCATGGGTTCAAATCCCATTCTCTCTGTCAATTATTAATGATTCAAGTTCAAAGTATTCTAAACATTGCCGATAATTCAGGTTGTAGAATAGGACGATGTATAAAAATTATACATGGTTTTAAAAATAGATGGAGTTCGTGTGGGGATTTAATTTTAGTTTCTATTCAAAAAATGAAAAAAAAACGAACTTTAAAAACAAAAATTGAAAAGGGTGATATGACATTAGCTGTTATATTACGTACTAAAGCTAAATATAAACGAAAACATTCAAAACTTATAAATTTTAATAGTAACACTATTGGATTATTAAACAAGCAATATCGCCCTTTAGGAACTAGAATAAAAGGTCCTGTTCTTAGGGAATTAAGGAAAAGTAAATTTATGAAACTTGCAATTATATCACAAGGTTTTGTTTAATTAAAAAATGAATTTATATCAAAAACATTATAAAAAAATTGTTTTAAAAGATTTAAGTTCACGATTTTTATACTTAAATTGTAATCAACTTCCAAAATTAGAAAAAATAAGTATAAATATTGGTGTAAAAGATTTTATACTAAAAAAACACATAACAAATGCTTTAGCATTAGAATTTATTTCATTGAATTCTCCAATATTAACTAAAGCTACAAAAAATACAATTTTTTTAAATTTAAAAAAAAATTCACCCAATGGTTTTAAATTAAATTTGAATAAAACTAAAGCTTATGATATTTTTCAAAAATTAGGTTTTTATGTTTTTCCAAATTTTAAAGCAAATAAAAAATTTTTAAATATTTCAAATAATAATTCATTATCTTTTTCCATAAGAGAAATTGATAGTTTTCAAGAATTAACATTTTTTTATTCTTTTTTCAAAAATATTTTTTCTATAGATATTAATATAAAATTAAAAAATAATGATTTTTATAATACTATTGAAACATTATTTTTTTTAACTTCTTTTAAATTACCTATTTTAATATTGCGAAAGTAACTTAAATGGTAAAGTGTAATCTTGCCAAGATTAATTATGAGAGTTCAAGTCTCTTCTTTCGCTTGTATAATTAAAATAAAAATATTTAAAAAGAGAAATGTCCGAGTGGTTTATGGTATCAGTTTTGAAAACTGACATACTTTAAAAGTATCGTGGGTTCAAATCCCACTTTCTCTGTTAAAATATTTTATTAAGCATTGATAATATAATTTTAATATTATATTGTAAGTATAATAATTATATTAAATTTTAAATTATTTAAAAAAATATTAACAAACCTAAGTTAAAAGAATTTAAAAATAAAACTGTTTGGTTAAAAAAAAATTTAGATAAACCATTATCAAAAATTACTAAATTAAAAAAATTAAAAATTAAAAAAAAGCGTCCTGATAGTTTTTTATATTGTTTATTTTCAAAACAAAATAGTATTTTTACTTTAACTAATTATTATAAACAACCAAAAATTACTTTTTCAACAGGAACTTGTGGATTTCACAATAGTAAAAGTAAAACAAAATATGCAACTCAAATAACAGCTGAAATGATTAGTAAAAAAGCTTGTGAATTAGGATATAAAAAATGTATTTTAATATTACGAGGAAGAAATAAAGGACGTATAAAAATTGCTCGATTTATAAGAAAAGGTAAATTAAAAATAACTAAAAAAGTATTTGAATTTACCTCAATTTCTCATAATGGTTGTAGACCTCAAAAAAAACCTAGAATATAAAAAAAGAAGAAATGACCGAGTGGCTAATGGTGGCAGACTGTAAATTTGTTGGAATTTTCCTACGTAGGTTCGAATCCTACTTTCTTCAACTTTTTACTTTTTTAAAGGCCTATAACTCAGAGGTTAGAGTGTACGCCTGATAAGCGTAAAGTCAATGGTTCAAGTCCATTTAGGCCTAATTAATTTTATAAATATAAAAATTTATATTAACAATAATGAGATAGAAGTTTTGCAAAATTGTACTATCTTTGAAGCTTGTTCTTCTATTGGTATAAATTTACCGCGATTTTGTTATCATAAAGAATTATCAATTGCTGGAAATTGTCGAATGTGTCTCGTTGAAATTGAAAAATTATCGAAACCAATTGCAGCATGTGCAATGCCAATTAGTCAAAATATGAAAATTTTTACAGATACGCCTTTAATTAAAAAAGCAAGAGAAGGAATTTTAGAATTAATATTACTTAATCATCCTTTAGATTGTCCTATCTGTGATCAAGGAGGAGAATGTGATTTACAAGATCAAGTTATGACTTTTGGTTCAGATACAACTAGATTTTATGAAAAAAAACGTAAGGTGGAAGATAAAAATTTTAATCCTTTAATAAAAACAATTATGACTCGATGTATTCATTGTACTAGATGTGAACGTTTTGTTTCTGAAATAATAGGAACAGATGTATTGGGTACAGTGAATAGGGGTCAACAAACCGAAATAACTAATTATATTGATACACTGATTTTTAGTGAACTTTCAGGTAATTTGATTGATTTATGTCCAGTTGGTGCTTTAACATCTAAGCCTTATTCTTATAATGCTCGTCCATGGGAATTAAAATCTGCAGAATCTATTGATATTTTTGATGCATTAGGTACTTTAATTCGAGTTGATTATAAAGAGTCTAAAATTATACGTATTTTACCAAAGTGTAATCAAGAATTAATTACAGATAAAATACGATTTTCTTATGATGGTTTATTTAATAATAGATTAACTCAACCTTTGGAAAAAGATATTAATAATAAATTAAAACCTATTTTATGGTATCAGGCTATAAAAAAACTTTTAATAAATTTAAAATCAACAAATCCTAAAAAAGTTTGTTTTATTTTAGGAAATAATTTAGATTCTGAAAGTATTATAGCAGCTAAATTATTAACAAATAATTATGGTATTTCTAAAATTGTTCATGACCGTTTTATTCAACTTTCTCCTACTTTTTTAAGTAATTATACTTTTACTTTAGAAAATATTAATAAAGCTGATTTTTTTTTATTTATTAATATTAACGCACGAATAGAAGCTGCATTATTAAATTTACAAATACAAAAAAATGTAGTTAAAAAAAATATAACAAGTTTATCTATAGGTTCTATATTTAATTCTACGTATAAATCCAATAAATATATAAGTTTAAATTTATTTAATTGTATAGCAATTTTAGAAAGTAAGAGTATAAATTCAAAAACATTAAAAATTTCCAAATCACCATTATTATTATATGGTTCAGGATTATTAGAAAGAATTGATTCTTTTAAATTTTTATCAACTATTTATTTTTATAATAAAAATATTAAAGTTTTTAATCAAGATTTTATAAATTTATTAGTTTCTGATTCAAATTTTGTTGGAAATAATAATATTGGTATTAATTATTTTTTTCCTGAATTATTGAATTCTATGAAAATTTTATATTTTATACAACCTAATAAAGAAATTTTAAATTATATCAATAATTATATAAATTTTAATAATGAAAAAGTATTATTTAATAATAATAAATCTAATTTAAATTTATTTTATAATAATCCTACTATAATTTATCAAAGTTCTCATTTTCCGATACTAAATAATAATTTAATTAATTATTTTATTCCAGGAAAAACTTTTGTTGAAAAAGAAGGACAATTTTTTAATGTAGAAAATAAATGTCAAATAACATCAAAAATTATTAATAATGTTAACAATTTACAAAATAGAGATGATTCGCAATTATTACAAGTACTTAATAATAAATATATAATAAATTTTAATGATAAATTATTAGAACTAATACCATCAATTTTAGGTTTATCAACTTATTTTATAAATTTATATTTTTTTAAAAAAATAAAATTTATAAAATCTTATTTAAAACCAATTATGAATGATTTTTATTGTAATGATGAAATTACTTTTAATTCTATTATTATGGGAAAAATGTCTATTATTAAAAAAAAAACATTTAAAAATTTTTTATAATTACAAACCGGATATAAATTAATTATGATTACTTCTAATTCTATATATGATATGTTAATAAGAATAAAAAATGGTATTTTAGCAAAAAAACTTTTTGTTGTTATATCAAATACTAAATTAAATTTAAAAATTTTAAATATAATTTATAAAGAAAATTTTATAAAACATTATGTTTTAATAAGTAATAATGAAATTAAAGTCTTTTTAAAATATAATAATAATATTTCTTTTATAAAAAGTTTAAAATTTTTTCCATTACAAAAAAATACTACTTTTTTATCTATTTCTAAATTATGGAAATTAGATTTATTAGATAAACTTGTTATATTATCTACTTCAAAAGGTTTTTTAACAGGAAAAATGAGTAAAAAAAAAAAAATAGGAGGTAAACTTATTTGTATTATTGAATAAATAAAATGAATAATTATATTATACAATTTCCAGAAAATTTAAAAATATCTTTAAAAAATTCTAAAATTTTTTTTGAAGGTAATTTAGGTATTGAATCAGTTTCATATTATCCTTTATTTATAAAAATTATAGATAAAAATAAATTAGAAATTTCTAAAATTTCATTAAATAATCTTTTTTATGCTAGAACTATTATTAATTTAATAAATCAAGCTATTAGAGGTGTCGATTCAGGTTATAAGTTTCAGTTAAACTTAATTGGTCTTGGTTACACTTGTAAATTAATCGATGATAAAATTGAATTAAAATTAGGTTTTAGTCACTTAATAAGTAAAAAAATTCCTTCTTATCTTAAAGTTTCTTGTTTTAATACTAAAAAAAGAAAACAAACAATTATTGTTCAAGGTAGTAATAAACAAAAAGTAATGGAATTTATTAGTTTATTACAAAATTTAAAATATCCAGAACCTTATAAGGGAAAAGGTATTTTTTTAAAACATCAAAAAATTATACGAAAACAAGGTAAAAAAGTTTAATGAAACTACAAAATTATAAATTTTCTAAAAATATAATTAAATATTTATTAGATTCTAAAGTTCATGTAGGATTAATAAATTATTTTGTTAAAACTGACATTAACTTCTATCTTTATGGTTTTAGAAATAAAGTTTGTATATTTAATATATTTTCTACTTATGATTCTTTAAAACAACTATTTTGTTTATTTATTAATACTTTAAAAAATGATAAAAAAATTGTATTTGTTTTTTCACCTATTTTATTACGAAAACATTTTTATTATTTAAAATTAATTTCAAATAATAAATATATTTTTTTAGAAAATAATAGAGAAAAAAATGTTTTTTATTTAACAAAAAATGCTTATAGAATTGGTTTGATTTTTCTTTTTAATAATTTGGATAGACGTTATATTATTACTTTGAATAAATTATTACACATACCTTTAATTGGTTTTACATCTAACACAATAAAATGTTTTGATTATCCTATAGTAGGTAATTTTCAATCACTAAAAAGTAATTTATATTTTTATCGTTTATTATTTTATATTGTTAAAATAGTTGAATTATGGAAAAGAACTGCTTTATTAAATGTTAAAAAAAAAAATAAATTAAAAAATATAAAATTTTTATTTCATAAACTAAAAATTTCTAAAAATTAATATGACTTTAAAATTTCAAAAACCACGATATAAAATTTATACGCGTTTTTTAGAAGATGTAAGAAATGATTTTAAATTAGAAAAATTTAATAATCAAAAGTGGAATAAATTAAAAAAAATACTTAGATTTAATTCAAGAGCATGGGAAACTGTTCGTTTAAAAAAAACAAAATTTAATAAATATAATCATTTATTAAAATATCAATTTGGTTATTATAAAAAGCTTAAATTTTTTTTTTTATCTAATACTAAAGTTTTTACTAAACCTAATAGTATTGTTCCATTAAAAAAAATATCATCAATTTTTTCATTTTTTGAACAAAAACGATACAAAAGAAGATTTAAATTTAATTTATTAAATAAACAAAAACTATGTTATTTCTATAAAATTCAAGATTATAAATTAAAAAATTTAGTTAGTTTATATAACACAGAAAAAAAAAATTTTTTTACTTTAAATTTTAGTTTTATTAAAATTTTAGAAAGAAGATTAGATAATATTTTATATAAATCAGGTTTTGTTAAAAATATTTCTCAAAGTCGTCAATTAATAAATCATAAAAAAGTTTTAGTTAATCAAGTTATTCAGTCTAAAATTGATTATAAAGTTAAGACTTTAGATATTATAGAATTAGTTAATGTTCCTATCAATTATATTCAAAAAAATTTAATAAATAATTATAAAAAAAAAAAAAAATTTGTTAAATATCGTTTAAAAAAAAAAATTAAAATAAAAAATAAAATTTTTTTAAAAAATTCTAATAATTTATATTTTTTTTTTAAAAAATTTAAAAGTTTAACTTTTAAATTTTTTAAAAAAAAATATAAACCTAAAAGAAATAAATTCTTTTTATTATTTTTTTTACCTCATTTAGAAGTAAATTATAAAACTTTTTGTATTAGTTATATTGGAGATGTTGATATTACTAAATCTTCTAAATATAATTTAGAACTTCCATCTGTATATAATTATTATTTAAGAAAATAATAATTATATTTATTTAGCATCTTTAACTTAATTGGATAAAGTAGTGGCCTTCTAAGCTAAAAAGTACAGGTTCGACTCCTGTAAGATGTAAATAAAAAACATAAGCTTATAGTTTAATTGGTTAGAACATACCGCTCATAACGGTAAAGGTTGTAGGTTCAAGTCCTACTAAGCTTAATTTAACTTAAAAATTATGTTTCTATTAAAAACTGAATTAAATGATAGTAAAAAAATTAAAACCGAATTTTTAAAAATTTATGGTTTTAATTTTTTTATTATTCAGAAATTATGTAAATATTTAGGTTTAAATCCTATAAGTAACGTTAAAGAATTAACTATAAAACATTTAAATTTAATAAATACTTGGGTTTCTAAAAATAATATTTTAATAAACGATGATATAAAAAAATTATTTTTAGACAACAAAAAAAAATTTATTTTAATAAAATGTTATAAAGGTTTTCGTCATGAAGAAGGATTACCAGTTAGAGGTCAACGAACTCGAACTAATTCAAAAACTCAAAAACGATTAAATAATGTTATAATTAAAAAAAAACCTATTATAAAAAAAAAAATAGTTAAAAAAAAATCTCCAATAAAAAAAATTCAAGTTAAAAAAAAAAAATGATTTTTAAAAATATTAAACCTATAACATCTTCATTACGTCATGTAAAATTATTAAAAAAATCAAAAAATTTTTCATTAAATTTACCTTTAAAAAATAAAACTTTTTTTATAAAAAATTCTGGAGGAAGAAACAATCAAGGTAAAATAACTTCTTATCAAAAAGGAGGTGGAGTGAAAAATTTATATAGAAATATTGATTTTTTAAGAAAAGATCAAGAAGGAGTTGTTGAAAAAATAGAATATGATCCAAATCGAACTGGTTTTATTGGTCGAATTTATAATTATAAATTAAAACAACATTTTTACGTATTAGCACCTCATAATTTAAAGAGAGGGGATTATATTAAATCTGGTGAAAATGTACCAATACGTATTGGAAATTCTTCAACTCTTACTAATATACCAGTTGGTTCTATTATTCATAATATTTCAATAAACTTAGGATTAAAAGGTCAATTTGCTAGATCAGCTGGAGCTTTTGGTCAACTTATTCAAAAAAATGATATATTTGCCAGAATAAAATTACCTTCAGGTGAACAACGATTAGTTTTACTAAATAATCAAGCAACATTAGGTTCTGTTTCAAATATAAATCATCGTTATATTGTATTAGGAAAAGCTGGAAGAGCAAGATGGAAGAATAAACGTCCTATTGTACGAGGTGTAGCTATGAATCCTGTAGATCATCCTCATGGTGGTGGTGAAGGAAAAACTTCAGGTGGTCGTCCTTCTGTAACTCCTTGGGGTAAACCAACAAAAGGTCAGTCTACTTCTAAATTTAAAAATAAACGCCCTTATATATTAATTTCTTATAAAAATAAAAAATTAATTAAAAATGTTACTTAATAAATTACATAAAAAAAATATTTATTTGAGATCATTACTTATAATACCTGGTTATGAAAACAAAGAATTTTCTATTCATAACGGTATATCTTTTAAAAAAATTTTAATAACAAGTAATATGGTTGGTCATAAATTAGGTGAATTTTTTTTTACAAAAAAACGTCCTATTTTTAAGGCTAAAAAAAAGAAATTTTAAATGGGTCAAAAAGTACACCCTGTTGGATTACGATTAATAAAACAGTTAAAATGGGATAATGAATGGTATACTAAAAATAGTAGAATTAGTTCTAAATTATTTTATCAATCATATCAATTAAAATATTTTTTAATTTCTTATTTATTTAATAAAGAAATATTAGTTCATTCTTTTTCTTCTAAGTATATAGGAAATACTTTATACATAAATATAAGTATTGTTCCAACTTATAATTATTATAAGTATTTAATTCTTAGATTTTATAAAAAGTATTTATTAAAAATTTTTTATAAAAGATTGTATCTATTAAAATTTTATTGTTTTTATTTAAAATTTAATAAAAAATATTATAATAAAGTTTTAACAAATAAAAAAATTAAAAATATTAATAAAAAAATAATTAAAAAAAAAAAAAAGAGATTTAAAATAAGTATTTATGTAAATAATAATAAGAAGTCTCAATTTAAACTTAAAAATAATTTAAAATATTTTAAAAAAAAAAAGTTTAATAAAGTTAACGCATATTTAAAACTATATCTTTATTACAAATATTTAATAAAATATAGTTTTAAATATTCAAAAATACCTATTTTTAATATATCTAATTATTACAAAGATTTTAGAAAATTTCAATTATTTTTTGTTGAACCCACATTGCTTCCTAAAAGTTATTCATTAAATTTTCCACAATCCATTAGTAATTTTAATCAATTTTTTAATATCAATATAATTACAAAAAATTTAAATAAATCATGTTTTTTATCTGAAGAGGTTTTTAAAAAAACTTTAATTTTTCCTAATGATAATATTTGGTATTATTATTTTTATATAATGCATAAAACAAATCCAAGTTCTCTACTTATTGGAAATTTTATAAAAAAATTTTTAGGAAAAAAATCTTTAAGAAAAAAACAAAAATTTTTTTTAAATAGTTTACGTCGATTCATAATTTCTTTTAAAAAAAAAAGTTTATTTGAAAAAATAAAGGGTTTAAAAATTCAAATAAAAGGAAAATTAAATGGTAAAGATCGATCACTAATATACAGAATCAAATTGGGTTCCATGCCTTTATCTACTATATCACAAAAAATAAATTATAATTTATTTCCTGTAAATACCTTATTTGGTTGTTTTGGAGTAAAAATTTGGATTGCTGTTAAAAATGTATCAACCTAAAAAAACAAAATATAAAAAATATCATAAAGGTAAAATAAATAAAAAAACAAATTCACTAATTACATTAAATTTTGGGGATTTTGGTTTAAAAGCTCTAGAACCTGGTCGAATTACTGGTAAACAATTAGAATCAGTTAGGGTAAATATTAAAAGAAAACTACGTAAATATGATCAAATTTGGATAAATGTTTTCCCAGATACACCTCTTACTTCTAAACCTTTAGAAGTACGAATGGGAAAAGGAAAAGGTAATGTTGATTATTGGGTATCAAAAATAAGTCCTGGTAAAATTTTATTTGAGGTTTCAGCTTTAAATAAAAAATTAGTTTTACAATGTTTAAAATCTGCGGCACATAAACTTCCTTTAAAGACATGTATAATACAACGATAAATATGAATAATAGTTATAAATTAAATTTTTTAAAAAATTATAGATCAAAAATTTCTACTATAAATAATATAGAAATTTATTTTGAAAAAACACTTGAAAAATATTTTTTTCTAAATTTACCAGAGTATAATTTTTATTATTTAAATCATTTTTCAAATATTGAAATAAAAAATAAATTAGAAGATACTAAAACATATTTTAATATAATTAATTTTATTATTTTTATTAAAAATTTAAAAAGACAAAAATTTTTATTAAAATCTTACGATAAACTTTTTTTAAATAAAAAATATTTTTATTTTTTTTTAAAAAAAAATGATTTAATTTATAAATTAAACATTAATTTACCTATAAAAATTATTTTAAAAAATTTTAATTTTGTATATTATTTAAAAATATTAAAGTTAAAAATACGACAAAAATTTAGTTCAATAAATTTAGAATTACAATTTGATAAAAAAAAATTTTTAAATTCTTTAACTTTTTTTAAGTTTTCATATTATTTTAAAACAATTTTTTTGAATAAAAATTATAAAAAAAAAAATTGGTTAAAAAAATTTTTATATATAAAAAAAAATTATACAAAAAGATATTCTTTATTGTATAAAAAAAAATATTTAATAAAAAAAATTAAAAATTTTAATTTTAAATCATATTACAAAAATATTATTATTTTTGCTAATCTTTCAAAAAAAAGCAAAAATAATTTGATTAATTTAATTAATAAATCTTTTTTTTATTATAGTACAATATCAAATAAAAAATATTATATATATAATGAATCCTAAATTATTGAAAAAAAAACTTAAAATTTTAAGTAATAAAGAAATTTTTAACAACCCAATTTTTATTTTAACTCAAACAATTTTATCAAAACCTTATAATGAAGATTTATTTTTAACTGAAATTTTTAAATATCAATTACAATCACTAAAAGTTTTTCCAAAATTTTTTAATAAATTTATTATTGAAAATTATATAACGAATAATAATTTAAAAATTTTTAATACAACTGTAATTAGATTTTTATATACAAAAAATATTACTAAAAATTTAATTGATGGTCTTATTTATTTACCTTCACAAAATATTAGTCCTGTATTACAAGTGTATTTATTTTCACATTATATTTGTTATACTAATATTAATTATTTTTTAAATTTTATTTTTCCAAATTCAATAAAAAATATTTTTTATATTTTTTTATATAAAATTTTAAATTTATTATTAATTATAAAAAGGGTGAATAATGGGATTTGAACCCATAACTTCCAAAGTCACAATTTGACACTCTAACCTGTTGAGCTATATTCACCTTTAAAATTTTACTAACAGAAGAGGGATTTGAACCCTCGACATTTAGATTATGATTCTAACGTTCTAACCAGCTAAACTATTCTGTTATACAATTAGTAGTTATGGAGTATAGCCAAATGGTAAGGCATCCGTTTTTGGTACGGATATTTAAAGGTTCGAATCCTTTTACTCCAAATTATTGAAAATAAAAATAATAAAAAAAATGTTTCAATAAATAATATTAAAAATTAAAAAAAAGTATGTCTTATTTTTCTTTATTATTTTTTTTTATTTCATTTTTAATTATATTATCAGCCTTTTTAGTTATTACAGTTAAAAATCCAGTTCATTCGGTATTATTTTTAGTTTTAGTTTTTTTAGAAGCTACTTTTATTTTATTATTATTAGAAATAGAATTTTTACCTTTAATTTTTATTATTATTTATGTAGGAGCTATTGCTATTTTATTTCTTTTTGTCGTTATGATGATTGATGTTAAAATTATAAAATCACCTACAAATTATTTAAAATATTTTTCTATTAGTGGAATAATAGGGTTATTTTTTCTTTTTATTTTAATTTTTATTATTCAAGAAAGTATCTTTTTAAATCAATTATCAAATGAATTAACTTTTTCTACTAATTATAAAAATTGCATTATTAACTTTGATAATTTAAATAATTTAAAATGTATAGGACAATTTTTATACATCGATTATTTTGTACATTTTTTAATGTCGGGGTTTTTATTGTTAATTGGAATGATTGGACCGATTGTTCTTACTTTATTTATAAATACTTATTCAAAAAATCAGTTTATTTATAAACAATTAGCAAGAAAGTATGATCTTGCTACATTTATTTCAATAAAAAAATAAAATTTTATGGCTTTTCTTATTTTAATAAATATTTTTAAAATTTTATTTATTATTATTCCTTTATTAATTTCAGTAGCTTATTTTACATTAGCTGAAAGAAAAATAATGGGTTCTATTCAAAGGAGAAAAGGTCCTAATGTAATTGGTTGGTTTGGACTATTAACTCCATTAGCTGATGGGTTAAAATTATTTTCTAAAGAAACAATATTACCTAGTAACTCAGACTTAATTGTTTTTGTTATTGCTCCTATGATAACTTTTTTATTAAGCTTAATAGGATGGGCAGTTATACCGTTTGGAGAAGGAATTGTAGGTTCTGATATTCAAATAGGTGTATTATATTTATTTGGAATATCTTCTTTAGGTGTTTATGGTATTATTACTTCTGGGTGGTCTAGTAACTCTAAATATGCTTTTTTAGGTGCTCTTCGTTCAGCAGCACAAATGGTGTCTTATGAAGTTTCTATTGGTTTTATAATAATTTGTATTGTATTATGTGTTGGTTCATTTAATCTAACTGAAATTGTTATAGCTCAAAAAAATATTTGGTTTTGTATTCCTTTATTTCCAGTATTTATTATGTTTTTTATTTCTGCTTTAGCAGAAACTAATCGCCACCCTTTTGATTTACCTGAAGCCGAAGCTGAATTAGTTTCTGGTTATAATGTTGAATATTCTGCTATGGGATTTGCATTATTTTTTTTAGGAGAATATGCTAATATGCTTTTAATGAGTTGTTTAACAACCATTTTATTTTTTGGTGGTTGGCTACCATTATTTGATATATTTCCATTTAATTTTATTCCTTCTTTTATTTGGTTTGGTCTTAAAATTTGTTTTTTTGTTGTTCTTTTTATTTGGTTTAGAGCAATATTACCACGATATCGTTATGATCAATTAATGACTTTAGGATGGAAGGTTTTTTTACCTTTATCTTTAAGTTATTTATTATTAATTAGTAGTATTTTTTTAAGTTTTAATTGGTTAATTTAAAAATTTTAAATGTATTACAAACTTTCAATTGAATCATTTTCTCAAAAATTTTTATATAATTTTTATTTAAATTTATCCATTTTTTTAAATACTAAATTATATTTAAATTATAAAAATAAAAAAAAATATTTTTTATTTGAACCTAGTTTATTTTTTTTACAAAAAAATAAAAAAAAATATACTTTAAATAGATCACCTCATGTAAATAAAAAAGCTCGTGAACAATTTGAAACACGAATTTATAAAGCAATTATTTTTTTAAAAATAAAAAATGTAATTTTTTTAAAAAAAAGAGAATTATTTTTTATTTTTTATTTTTTAAAAAAATTTATAAATAATTCTCTTTTTAGTAGTTTAATAAGATCAAGATTAATACTTTTTAAAAAAGATTTAAGAAAGTATTATTGTATTAAATCTTTTTTAAACAAAAAAGATGTTAATCATATAATAAAGAATAATATAATTCATAAAATAAATTAATTAAATTTGAATAAATAAAAAAAGCTCATTTGGTGAAATTGGTAGACACGATAGACTTAAAATTTGTTTCATATAATGAGTATCGGTTCAAGTCCGATAATGAGTACACTAAAAAAGTCCTTTTCGTCTAGTGGTTAGGACGTCGCCCTTTCACGGCGATAACATGGGTTCGATTCCCATAAAGGATAATTTTTAAAATATTAATGTAAAATTATATTAAAAAATTATGGATGGTTTAATGTAAAAAATTTATTTTTTTTAAAAAATAAATATGGTTGATTAAAGTTTGATCCTGGCTTTGAATGAACGCTGTTAGTATGCTTTACACATGCGAGTTGAATGATAATTTAATTATCATAGCGAACGGGTGAGTATAAATGTAGAATCTAGCTTTTAGTTTAGTAAATACTAAATAAATTTATAAAGACATAATGTTGCTAAAATATGATCTACGTTAAGATTAGGTAGTTGGTGAGGTTAAGCTTACCAAGCCTGTGATCTTTAGCTGGTCTGAGAGGATGATCAGCCACACTGGGACTGAGACAC